>Ga0315279_10002501_pt1 | contig 27456 bp, 29 predicted proteins | sample YL17G06_20_MG_FD_203694 | JGI IMG/M metagenome (GOLD analysis project Ga0315279, IMG submission 203694) | Sediment microbial communities from Yellowstone Lake, YNP, Wyoming, USA - YL17G06_20 | ecosystem: Environmental > Aquatic > Freshwater > Lake > Sediment | place: USA: Wyoming | collected... | reverse complement strand
GTTTGCCACTGTTGTTAGTATCTGTTTGGTTCGCTTACGGTTATGGACTTTGCTATCACATTTTGAGCATTCTTCTGAACGCAGTGATGTATTCCATTCTTTTGGATTGGGGGTCTCCCCTGAGAAGTTTCCACTCCATCATTGCTTTCCCAAGACGATGAAGAATGTCTTGGATTCTGTTTTCGAGAGCATCAAGGTTTTCTGGTGTTGTCTCAGAAAGGTTCATTATTTCCTCTTGCCAAAGTTTGCCTAATTCTGTAATATTTTCCATCTGGCACATCCTCCTTGTAAAATGCTGTAAAATGTTTTAACTTTATTTCTTTATACAGGATGTGCCTTTTTTTGTCACGAGTTAATTTGTCATCTCTTTAGCATAGTTTATGCCATATTTTGCCGCGGACGAGAAGTTTATGCTTGGTCTGTTTAGCAATTCCTTGCAATCTAAGCAGAATTATAGTATAATGCAGTCAAAAATGGAAACTATTTATTTGAATTCTTCGCTTTTACTTAAATGACACTTATAAAGAATTCATTGCTTTGACAGAGGGAGATAACAATGTTACGAGTAGGAATTGTTGGTGCTTCAGGATATACTGGTAGTGAATTAGTCAGGTTGCTTGTAACACATCCAGAAAAAGTCGAATTGGTTTGTATTACTTCTGAGAGCTATGCAGGTCAGTCCATAAATCGTCATCATCCTAACCTTAGAGGTTTGGTTGATCTTAAATTCGAGGCTTTGGACGTAGAGAAAGTCGCCGAAAAAGTAGATATCGTATTTCTTTCGCTTCCTCATAAAACGTCTATGACTTACGTACCAAAATTCTTTGATCTGGGAGTGAAGATAATTGATTTCAGCGCTGACTATCGCCTCAAGGACGTTAAAGCTTACGAAAAATGGTATCAGGAGCATACAAGTCCGCAACTTCTGGAAAATGCAGTATATGGTTTACCGGAACTTCATCGTGATGAGATAAGGACTTCATCACTCGTGGCAGTACCGGGGTGTTATCCTACAGGTGCTATACTGGCGATAATGCCTGCTTTGCGATCTGGTGTGGTGGATTCGGATGGCATAATTATTGATTCCAAGACAGGTATATCTGGTGCAGGAAAAACGCCGACAGAGGCAACACATTTTCCAAACCGTTACGATAATTTCTCAGCTTATAACATTGGTTCTCACCGACATACACCAGAGATCGAGCAGGAACTAGGTCTTGCAATTGGTAAAGAGTTGAAGGTGTGTTTTGCCCCTCACTATTCACCAATGACGAGGGGTATCATGACAACAGCATATCTGAGACTAAATAAGCCGATTTCTACTAAAGAATTGCTGGCGATATATTCTGAACAGTATAAAGATGAACCGTTTGTGATTGTTCTGGATGAAGGAGAAATGCCTCAAACCCAATCCGTTCGTGGTAGTAACTACTGTCACGTTGGTGTTAAGGTAGTTGAAAGGAACAATCTCGCTGTGGTAATGTCAGCAATTGACAATCTAACAAAAGGGGCATCAAGTCAGGCAATGCAGAACATGAATATTCTAGCAGGATTTGATGAAACTGCCGGTCTACTTTTCCCGGGTCTGATGCCGTAAAGAAAAGGATGAGGGATGAAGGATGAAAATTTATTTCACCCGCTAATTCTTTATCAGATTTATGTTGTTTGTGGTATTTACTTGAATAGGAGGATAAAAAATGCCGGTTATTACAGTTGAAGGTGGAAAAATTGATGTTGAAAAGAAACGACTGTTGGTGAAAAAACTCACTGATGTCGTATCAGAAGTATATGCTTTACCAAAAGAAGCAATTATAGTTCTGATCAAAGAAAATTCTTTGGAGAATGTCGGTTCTGGTGGGGTACTCATATCCGACAAGCATAATAAATAAAATAAATTGGAGGAAAAGAGATGCCTAAAAGACTTCGTGCAGGTGTAATAGGTGTTGGCACATTTGGCAGTCAGCACGCAAGAGTCTATGCTGAACTTGAATCCGTTGATCTTGTCGCAGTCTCTGATCTGAGAACTGATAGATTGGACGATCTAACTAAAAGGTATAACGTCAAAGCATACACTGACTTCAATGATTTACTGAATAAAGAAAATCTTGATCTGGTTAGTATTTGCACTTCTGATGAGTTTCACGTTGAGCCTGTTCTGTCTGCTGTTAATTCAGGCGTAAATGTGCTTGTAGAGAAGCCCCTTGCAATGACTGTATCGGATTGCGATACTATAATCTATGAATCAGATAAAGCTGGCGTAAAACTCATGGTGGGACACATTCTCAGATTTGACCCTAGATATTACACAGCACGACAGTCTATTGCAAACGGTCAGATCGGTAATCCTGTGCATTTTTCTGCACGTAGAAATAATCTTATAAAAAGCGCAGAAAGGCTTGGTCAGCATACTTCCGTAGCATTCTTTCTTGGTATACATGATGTAGATTTTATGAACTGGTGTATCGGTAGTAAAGTTGAAAGAGTATATGCTGAGTCAAATAGCTGTTTGCTTAAAGATATTGGTACAGCGGATTCTTGCCTTGCATTGATAAAATACCAACATGGCACTATCGCATCACTTGAAGTTTCATGGATACTTCCCAATTCTTTCTCGAAAAGACTTGATGCGCAGTTCGTGGCAGTGGGAACAGAAGGTGCTGTCTATGTTGATGGGTCAGGTCAGGCTGTTGAGATATATCTTCAGGATGAAAGCTATTGTCCTGACGTAATGTATGCCCCGGAGATAGGAGGACGCTACACCGGTATCCTGAGAGATGAGATAGCGCATTTCGTTGATTGCGTTATGTATGACAAGAAACCATCAGTAAGCGGTCAGGATGGTAAAGAAGCTGTCAAAGTTGTGTGTGCTATAACGGAATCATTGAAAACAAATCAACCTGTATATTTGTAAATTAGCGAAAAGGTATGAAATCAATGGAAAGAGAAAATAAGACAGAATCAGTTATAACAAAGGATTTGCAGATGAGTTGGAAATCTGAGGTTCCCTCAAGATTTAAGGCAGTTGAGGTTGAAAGAAGTGGAAATGTATCTGTAATTCAAGAATTAGTTGAAAGATTGAAAGAATCAGGTAAACCACAAAAAGTGCTTATTGTTCCCTCTCGTTCTATGAATCAAGCTAAGAATATTCTAAAAAAAGAAGGAGTATCTGCGACAATCAGTAATATTTCAGGAACAAGAAGAGAATACGTTTATTCAAAGAAAAACTAGAAAAGGATATATCTAAACATAAAAATGAGTTTATCAGATACGAGATACCATAATACAATTGAAGAATGTATACAAGCGGGATTGTGGAATGAGAGTAAGATTTATTTTTATTTTGACACAAACATCATATTAGACATAATGGATTATCGTAACCAATATTCTATTGATCTTTTTGAATTTCTAATCAAGAGAAAAAATCTAAAGTTGATAACATCAGTATTTGCCAAAGTTGAAATATATGAAACAAAGCAAAAAGATGAGTTTAGAAAACAAAAAGAGAAAGATGGATGGACAGACGAAAGAATCAAGAGAAAAATAGAGAAACGAGACTTGTCTGAAAAAATATTGGTATCTCTTGCTCAAAAAATTGATACCGATATAGATAAGGTATTTGTGCATTTTGAAGAATTGGCAAAATTACTAAGTGAAGGTTGGAGGTTAGCTGAAGATATAAAAAAATCAACAAATTTAACTGATAAAGATTCTTTACATCTTGCTGAAGCAACTATGGCAGGATGCGATATTCTTATTACTAGAGACCAATTCTTGATTGAAAAAGCTCAAAATTTTATTTGGTTGGCAATTCCAGATGAGATACTTGATATTATAAATACAGAAATTAGATAAGTATTAATAGAGATATAAAGAAAAGGCTACATTAAAAATTTCATGCAAATAAAAGAAATAGGTGAGTTTAATTTAATCAGGAGGATGTCAGCTATTCTTGGTACACCCAAACGTCCGATAATCGCTGGCATAGGTGATGATTCGGCTGTTTTGAATCCACCATCAGGGAAACTTTTGCTCGTGACTACTGATATGCTCGTAGAGAACGTGCATTTTAGCACTAGCACTGCGACTCCTTACCAGATCGGATGGAAAAGCCTTGCTGTAAATATAAGCGATATAGCTTCTATGGGCGGTGAACCTACTTATGGGTTCATATCTATTGGATTTCCTCGTGATACTGATGCTGAATTTGTTGATGAGTTTTATACAGGGATGCGTGATGTCGCTGAAAAGTATGGCGTAGATATTGTCGGTGGTGATACTGTTTCATCGCCTGAGATCATAATCAATATATCATTACTTGGCGAAGTGGAAGAAGATAGCTACATATTGCGTTCGGGAGCAAAAATCGGTGATGCTATCTGTATCACTGGTGATGTAGGTGGATCGTCAGCAGGTCTGGAAATATTAAAGCAAAAACTCTCAATCGAAGGTGCAGATAAACATCTTTTACCTCAACCAAGAGTGCAGGAAGGACGTTTCTTAGCAAGAAGCGGTTTTGTAACCTCAATGATTGACGTTAGTGATGGAGTTGCAAGTGAGATAAATCATATCTGTGAGCAAAGCAAGACAGGCGCACACGTATATATGAAAGATATTCCACTGTCGTCTAACGTCGTTTCCGTAGCAAAATATACAAATAAAAATCCTTATAGCTTTGCTCTTTTTGGCGGGGAAGATTATGAACTTCTGTTTACGTGTTGTCCTGACAGGTTCCAATTTTTGCATGATCAGGTTCTCTGTGCTTATAATATACCTATAACACAAATAGGATATATTTTAGATGATTTATCTATAACAATAGAAGATGAATACGGTAAGAAAATCCCTTTAGAACCAAAAGGTTACGACCATTTTAAATCATAGGCAATGGAAATTGATTGCCCGACTCAGCGGAGCTGAGAATGGAAAAAATGAAGAAAATTATTTTGATATTTATATGTTCACTATCATTAATTGGCTGTGCTATTACGTCAGAAAAATCTATGGAAAAATATAACGATTTTGCCGTAAAATCTGCTGATATGGGTTTGTGGAACGAAGCAATAATGAGATGGAAACGAATAGCTGATCTGAATCCCAACAATGCTAGAGTCCATAATAATCTTGCTGTTGCTTATGAAGCAAAGGGGGAACTGGAATCAGCATTGTCAGAATATGACAAAGCAATTAAACTTGATCCAAAAAACCGTGTCTATTTTAATAACTATACTAGATTTAAACAAAACTATGATAAATTGCATAAAAAAGAAAAAAATGAACAAATCCCTGAACAAAAGACCTAGTACTTAGACACACAAATAATTATGGATTCCCGTTTTCACGGGAATGACACGTACCTGATTTTGTCATTCCCACGCAAGTGGGAATCCATAAAAAATCAATGTGTCTGAGTACTAGAGTCATGTCAAAACTTAACATAGGGAAACTTATGACAACCAACATCAAATATTTTACGTCTAACATCATGCGCATTATTTTATTTTTACTACTGATTGTATGTTTCACAGGCTGTTATTCAACGGAATCAGTCAATATAAAGGTAAAAGTAGACTCCAAAGTTGATATGAGTAAGTATAAAGCGATAGCTGTTATTGATTTCCTTGATAAGAAGGCAAAACCAAATGTAGATCAAGGAAAGATAATAAGCCGTATGATCAAGAAGCAACTTAAAAAAAGTGAAGAATTTCAGATTCTTGATGAAAAGGGTATGGAACTGAATACTGATTTTCACGAGGATGATATCAAGGACCCAAGTTCACTTGTTTCATTGGGTAGTCAGCTTGGAGTAGATGCTCTGATAATTGGTGAATTTGAGTTTTCCCAGAGGTATCAGTCAGTTCCATACATTGTAGATCGCTATTCCAGCAATGAAAGAAAATATGTTCCAGAAGGCAATTCTTACGTTCGGAATGTGTATAGCTTTTCCTTCCATGCTAAAGTGGTTGATGGTAAAACAGGCGAAATAATTTTTGATTACTCCCCAAGAACTGAGGAAAAACCAGATTATCAAAGTAGTGGACTTGGGCTTCTATTTTCAGATGGAACAAATGATCCATCAAATCTGCGTGCTATTGCCTTAAAACCCATAACGAATTTTGTTCTGAGTCTTACTCCACACTATGAAAATGAACACAGGATACTTATAAGATGATTTATAATTTCATGAAAAAGATCGTTATAATAATCTCTATTATAATACTTATCACACTAAGTATATCTTTATCATTTGCTCAAATACCCGGCATGAATAAAGTAAATGACCGTCAATTTGACTGGATGACATACAAAACTAATCACTTTATCATTTATTATTATCCAGAAGCTAGTAATATGGTTAGAGCAATGGGTGACATGGCAGAGGTAGCTTATGCAAAGATGAGCGATATACTCGAACACGAAGTAAAGAAAAAAATCCCTCTTATTCTTTATAAATCACACGCAGATTTTCGGCAAACCAACGTGACTACGGAAACACTTACCGAAGGAGTAGGCGGATTTACAGAACTACTCAAATATAGAGTAGTTATTCCATTTACAGGCTCTATGGATCAGTTCCAGAAAGTCATAACACACGAAGTCAACCACGTTTTTGAATTTGACATGCTTTACAAGAATACCCTTGCTCATATATATACTGGTGAGTTCCTTTATAGCCCACCTATATGGTTTCTTGAGGGTATGTCTGAATACATGGCAGATGACTGGGATGCTGAAGGTGAGATGGTTCTAAAAGATGCTATTATTACTAATTCGATAGTGCCATTGACACTATTGCAGGATTTTGGACCTATGGGGTCTCGTGTATATCTTGGTTATAAAGAGGGACAGTCAGCAATAACTTATCTGGTTGATAAATATGGTATTGATAAGCTATCTGAACTTCTAAGAGAGTTGTCAATAAGCAGAACGAAAGATATAAACGATGCTTTTAAAAACGCTATCGGTATTGAATTTGAGAAATTCAACAAAGAATGGGAAGAATTTATTAAGAAGCGATATTTACCTGAGATTGCTCAAAAGCAAAGTTCTGATTCAATAGGTACAAATATTACTGAGAAGAATAACAGCTATAGTAATGTCAGGCCAGTATGGTCTCCCAGTGGTGACCTGATAGCTTACATTACAAGCACTGATTCTAGTAACGAAATAAGAATAGTATCAGTCAAAGACGGTAAACTCTTTACAAAAATTAATGAAAATGACGTTGATGACGGATACGAATCTATAAGAGAAAGCGGAACAGGGTTAGCATGGTCACCAGATGGAGATAAAATTGCCTTTGTTGCCATTAAAAATGACAGGGATTTTCTTGCAGTCGTGAATGTTGTGACAAAGAAAATGATAAAAAAGATAGAGATGTCTTATGACGTTGTATATAGCCCTGCATGGTCTCCAGATAACGAGCAGATAGCATTCATCGGGCTGAAAGATGGCAGATCGGATATATACATTCTTACGCTAAAAGATGGCAGTATCACACAAATCACCACTGATACTCACGAAGAGCGATCTGTTTCGTGGCATCCAACAGAACCAAAACTTGTTTATTCCGCAGAGCGTAACTATAAGTATAAGCTCTTTATAATGGATTTGCGCACACATCAAAGCCAGCAGATCACCTGTGGAGCGCAGAATGACGTTTCACCTTCGTGGACTTCTGATGGGAAAAAGGTAGTTTTTTGCTCCGATACAAACGGTATATATGATATATACAGCATTGATTTAGATAATCTTGACCCTTCATCACCTCTCTCGTTCCACCGAGCAACGGAAGAACAGACAAAAACCGTAAGCGTAACGAAACTTACCAACATAATCACAGGTTGTTTCAGTCCTGTATTCTCACCAGATCAAACAAATCTGGCTATATCAGTTTTCCATGATTATAAAAGTGACGTTTATATCTTGAAAGCTAAAGAATTGATAAACGAGAAAGTAACTTTTGCTGATATAAATATTACTGAAGAATCACTTTATACATTGGATGAGAAACCAATTAAAGGCGTAAAATCTGGTCTTAATTTTTCTCCTGATATGATATACATTGACTTTGGATATACATCCGGTGGGTTTCTCCAAAACACTATGCAATTCATTGCAAGTGATATGATGGGAGATCATAGATTTATGACATCCTTTGATGCTGTTTCTCTTTACAGTCAACCGGATTTCTTTACCGCATACTATTACCTGCGAAAAAGACCAGATTTTGGTGTTGCCTTGTATAACTGGAACCAATATTATACTCAAGGAGGCGAAAGTTTTAATCAAAGAAGTACTGGTATACAGGGATACATGAGTTATCCTATAAACAAATTCAACAGGATTGACATTGTTGCTGGAAGAGAACTCCGATTTTTTGATTCTGGAAGTGTAGAGAATAGTATTAATAATAACAAAAGCGGACCGCTTAATGATGTCGGTATATCGTTTGTAAAAGATAACGTTATCTGGAATGAATACGGACCTTTCTCTGGAACTTCTGCTGAATTATCCATTGATCAGACAATTAAACTAACGGAACATGATAGAAAAAGAACTGAAGTAATCCTGAATACAAAGGAATACATTAAACTCGGAAAGCGTACAAACTTAGCTATCAGAGTCATTGGTGCTGGAAGTTTTGGAATAGATAAAGAGAATTATTATCTGGGAAGTAGTTTCAATCAGTCACAAGGCGGGCTTTCTTATAACGAGTCAATGATGAGGGGGTATGATTTTGACGAAATATTTGGTACTAGAGTGGGACTGCTAAACCTTGAGATCAGGATCCCATTTATTGATGAGCTACGGTTTGGGTGGCCAGTTCCATGGGGATTTAGTGGGATAAGAGGTGTTCTATTTACGGATTTTGCTGGTGTTTTTCCACGACCACCCAATGCGAAAGATATTTATGGCAAACCGATTCTCTACAAAAAGCAGTTTGAGCCTTATGTTTCTGATAAAGATGGTTTCAGGCTGGCTGATCTCAGGGCTTCTGTTGGATTGGGGTTCAGGTTAGGTCCGTTTAGTTTTGATTTTGCGAAAAAAACTGATATGCAAACATTTGGCAAAGGATATAAGTTTCATTTTGGTATAGGTTCAGATTTCTAGTAGATTTTCGTATTACATTGGAGGTAGATATGACTAGCAACACTAAAAAAATTGCTATTGTTATTGGAATTCTAGCTGTCTTATTTTTGGTGCTTCAATTATGGGCAAAACTTTATCCTGATTGGCTATGGTTTAGCTCACCATCTTTAAACATGGGTTCGGTGTTTATGACCACTCTAAAAGCAAAAATAGGTTTAGGAGTGGGATTTGGATTAATTGCCCTAGTAATAACTGCTGTCAATCTGCTTTTATTGCGAAAGCTTGGTCTAAAAACATTAGAAGATAGCGTTATTCCCTTGGGAGAGAATCGTATAACCATCGGGAAGAATCTAATTGTAGGTTTGTTGATAATTGGATGCCTTTTATTGAGTTTGATATTAGGATTTACAGCAGTTGGACAGTGGGAACCTTATCTGCGGTTTACTAATTCTAGTGGTATCAGCTTTTCGAGCGTAGACCCGCAGAATTTCAAGGACCCGATATTTAATAAAGACATATCCTATTATGTATTCAAAATGCCATTCCTTAGATTCCTGCGTGGATGGTTCTTTGTGTTATTCCTTCTCGTTACGATGGGTACTGGTGCAGTATATGGACTTCGACGAATGAGCGGTAAGCTCTCGCTTGGGATACGCGCCCACATACTTAGCTTGTGTGCAATAACACTTATGCTATTAGCGTGGGGGCGAGTTTTTGCAATGTATGAATTGCTCTTTCCAAGTATTCAAAAAGGGTGGGTGTATGGAGTCGGTTTTGCTGATGTGATGGCTCGCATACCAGTATTTAAGATCATGATGGTTGTAGCCATAATTACTGCTATACTTTGTCTTGTTAGTATATTTGTGCGAAAGTTGACAAAAGTAACCATCGGCGGTGCAATTCTGTTTGTCCTTGTTGCAGTAGTCGGAGGCGGGTTCTATCCGTGGGTGGTACAGAGATTTCAAGTTGAACCACAAGAGTTAGACAAAGAGCGTAAATACATAGAAAATAACATCACATATACACGTAAGGCTTACAATCTTGATAAGATTGTGGAGAAACCATATATGAGTTCGGGAGAACTCACGTTGCAGGACGTAACTCAAAACAGGGCTATTATGGATAATATACGTCTCTGGGACTGGCGACCACTTCGTGAGACCTTCAAACAACGTGAAGCAAGACGACCTCAATATGACTTTGTAGACGTAGATATTGACAGATATGTTGTAGATGGAAAACAACGACAAGTTATGCTGTCTGCACGTGAGCTTCTGTTCTCAAACGTTACGAAAGGATCCCAAACTTGGGTGAATAGAACTTTCTTATACACACACGGTTATGGTCTAACAATGATACCTGTCAGTGAGATCGAGGAAGGTGGTTTGCCTAGAATGTATATTGATGACATTCCACCCAGGGTCCATGATCCATGGAAGCAGGAGATCAAAAGACCTGAGATATACTTTGGAGAAGGTGAAAAGCCATTTCGTGGTGAGATAGGCACTCTGCCTTATGTAATAGTCACTCCAGGTGAATCATCTGCTCAAGAGTTCGATTATCCAAAAGGAGAAGATGCGGCTTATACTTCGTATAGTGGTCTTGGTGGAGTACAAATTAGCAGTTTCTGGCGAAGGCTGGCATTTTCGCTCAAGTTCTCCGCCGACACTCGCAATATTCTCTTTTCCGGCAAGATAAAAGACACTAGCAAGATACTACTCAACCGTAGTATATCAGAATGTGTTAGAACTATAGCGCCTTTCCTTAAATATGATAAAGACCCGTATCTTGTTATCGCCAACGGTAAATTATACTGGATGCAGGATGCTTATACAGTAACACACATGTATCCATATTCTGAACCAATGATGGAAGAAGTAACTGAAGTTTTACAAGGCAAGAAAAGAGTGACTCAGCAAAGGGTATGGGGAAACTACATCAGGAATTCGGTTAAAGTGGTTATAGACACCTACGATGGCACTGTAACTTACTATTCCATGATAGGTGAGAAAGGTCAGGAAGACCCCATAGCAGAATGTTATAAGAAGATATTCCCTGCTATGTTTAAAGATTATAAATCCATGCCTGATGAATTGAAAAAGCACATAAGATATCCTCAGTCATTCTTCACGATTCAGGCGTCAAAATACAGTTCTTATCACATGAACGATCCAAAGCAGTTCTATAATAAAGAGGATCTATGGCAATTCAGTACCGAAAAGGCTCAGGACGGCGGATCAGGCGAACAACCCGTTGAACCTTACTATGTAACTCTTCAGCTTCCTGATAGCGACAAAGAGGAATTCATGCTTATGCTGCCATATACACCTAATAAGAAAAAGAACATGATCGCATGGCTTGCCGCAAAGTGCGACCCGGGTGAAAATTCTAACCTTGGTGATTACGGTAACCTTATGGTTTATAACTTCCCGAAGGATAAACTGGTTGATGGAACCATTCAAATCGAATCTTACATAGACTCACATCCAGAGATGTCACAAGTGTTAAGCCTATGGAGTCAGCGCGGGTCAAAGGTTATAAGAGGTAACTTGCTTGCCATACCTATAAAACAGTCAATATTATACGTCGAACCAATATACCTTGAAGCTGAAGCATCACCAATACCTGTTCTCAGGAGAGTTGTAGTAGGTCGTGGTGGTGATCTAGAATGGGGAGAAACATTGCAAGAAGCTCTTTCGACACTGTTCGGTGCTGAGATGCCAACGGAATTGGTGTCAGAAACACAACAAGCGGTTACAGGTCAAAAACCAACCGAGGTTATGCCTTCTGAAAAACCGCTGTCTAATAAAGATACAGTGAAGAAAGCACTTGATCAATACGATCAGGCTCAGAAATATCTGAAATCAGGTGATTGGGCAAAATATGGAGCAGAAATGGATAAGCTCAAACAAACCCTCGATATGCTTCAATCAGAACGTAAATAAGATATATGAGTCAATAGGTCTATGAGGCTATAACTTCATAGACCTATTGACTAAAAATTCGTATATAGAAAGGAATTATCAAATCCATAATGAATAAAAAACTTAAAGAGGCATTTGATAAAACTGTTTCTTGCTTTATGGATGATCCACGAGTCGTAGCCGCATACCATTCTGGTTCTATAGGCACGCATAGGGAAGATGAATTCTCAGACGTTGATCCTGTGTTCTTAATAAAGACAGAGGAATTTATTACATTTGACAGAGAATTACCACAATTATTTGAAAAAATCGTAGCAAAACCTATCCTTTGGTGGCCAGAACGCTGGATATGGGTTCCGGGATATGGGGAAAATGTCCATAACACTCGTAACTACGCCATCTTCTTTGAATTTGATGATGAGTTACTTCAATATGACATAAACATAGGCGCCGCTCCAATAAATACTCGTATTAAAGTTGGTAAGAACCAATTCATTTTCGATAAGGTAAATGTTTTGGAAATTACCTCTGAAGATATTATATCTGTGCCAGAAGAGAAAAAATTAGTTTGGATTATACTGATGTATTGGATTTACGTTTATATACACGTTAAGTATATAAAGAGACAAGACATCTTTAAGTTACTATATGCGCAACAAGAGCTTTTTTCTGAACATCTGGAGGTGCTTCGATATATTCAGCCGGAGATTGCCCAACAATGGTGGCCGTTAATTGTTAAGCAAGTTGATGAAAGCAGAAGAAAAAACCTATTAACATACTTTGGACAGACAAATGTAGACTCAATCGTTAAAGCATTACAGGATGAGATCATATCGTTTTCAAATGATGCCCGACAAGCATGTGCCAAATGGCAAGCTGTATATCCAGAAGCATTTGAATTTTCCGTAATAAATCATCTTAAAAAGAATGGAATAATTTGCTAAAAATCCTATAATATTCAAGTAAGGGAGGCGAACAAATGCCGAAGGATCCAGCTTTAGAAGAGATTGATAAAGAGATCCAGAAACTAAAAGAAGAGCAAGTTCGTATTAGCGAGTATTTAGTGGAATTAGAAGCAAAATCAAAAGCTAAGATAGCGGAACTTACTGCTGTATAATTGGCAACTTGTACCTACTTTCCTGAATGAAAGCTTTGAATATTTTAAATTACAGTTGAGTATGATCGTCTCAAGTTAAAAGAGACTGAATTGCGTGATAATATTAATACAGCGCTAAAGAATCCTGCCTTAAAGCATATTGATCTCCAGAGGCTTCAGGAAGAAATCCGCACGGTAATAGGAGGGCGTGTTGAGCTAATTCTTGAGTTGAAACGCCTGCTACAATTGATTGATTCAAGCGAAGCGTCATGGACCCATGACCCAAACAACGTACTCAGATTTTTTGATGTAAGCAGATAAGTCAAAAGTTGAAATGACAGTAAGCATTGGATCGTAAACAATGAAATCATTAAATAAGGAGCTAGAATAATGAATTGTTTGAATTTTTTGTTAAGTCTACTGATCTCGATGCCAGTAGCTGTTGACGTAGCTTCAAATCACGTCGGAAATGTATTTTTAGAGAATGAACCAGTTCAATTTCAAGTTAAGATGACAGCAGATGCCACTATGTCTGTAATGGATTATTATGGCAAAAACGTTTATAAAGGTAAAGCATCTGCTGGTGAGTCAGAAATTGATCCGGGAAAACTCTCTAAAGGGCATTACATTCTCACAATCAAGTCAGGTGATGAATCAAAAGATGTTTACTTTGCTATTATTCCATCAATGGAGAATCGTGCTGATGTGAAAGATTCAGCCATTGCCACTGACTTAGCCACAAGCTGGCTTGTCAAGCCTGAGCAATTTGATGATCTTGCTAAACTGACAAAACTTTGTGGTCTGCTATGGATACGAGACAGGATAACGTGGGGTGAGTTAGAAAGTCCTCGTGGTAAATGGATAGGAAACACGAAATATGACGTTTCAGCAGATATTCAGACGAAAAATGGTTTGAAAGTCTATCAGGTTTTCCATGCAACTCCTGCGTGGTCGCAAGAGGTAAAAAATTCTCATTCATTTCCAGATGACCTTCGTGATGCTTACAATTTCGCTTTCGAGATGGCAAGAAGATACAAAGGAAAAGTTCCCGCATGGGAAGTCTGGAATGAACCGGACATTTCTGTATTCAGTGATGAATTAGGTGATTCATACTCCGCATTGCTCAAAGCCATGTATCTCGGTTACAAATCCTCCGATCCGAATCTATTAGTTCTGATATGTAGCTTTGCTATGGGACCGGGGAAATTCGCTGAGACGATATTCCAGAATGATGTAGGTAACTACTTCGATGTTTATAATTATCATATATACGACGAATGGAGTAAACACATTGGCAGGGCTTTGCAACATATTGATCTTATGAAACGATATGGAGTGAAGAATAAACCTGTATGGCTGACCGAAGCAGGACGTCCTATAAAACGTCAGGACGATATGTTTGAGTATAACACTGATCAAGACCGTGATGTAGCGGAATTTTTGCCAAAAGCAATAATAAATTCGCTTTCTGCGGGAATAGACAAATATTTCTGGTTCATTCTGCCCTATTATCGTGAGAATGATTTTTATCTATTCGGTTTACTACGGCAGGATTTGAGTCCAACACCCGGATATTGCTCAATGTCATCATGTACTTATGCACTTGGTAAGGCTAAATATCTTGGAAGGATTGATATTGAAGGCGTTTATGCTTACGTATTCGAGAGAAGTGATTCAGAGATTGCAGTTGCATTGTGGACGGATGAAGGTAAAAAGGCTGTTAAAATAAAATCTAATGCGAATAGTGGTAAGCTGATCAACGTTATGGGTATTGATGAGGAAATCGCCATAAATGATGGAACAGTAAAAATTGATGTTACTACGTCAGTGAAATATCTGATCTTGCCTGCTAACTCTTTACAAGAAACACTCAAAGTAGATTATCCAAGAGAAAAACCAGTAATCAAACCTTATGATCCTGCTAAAGTATCGCCTATCGTAACAAGATTCAAATTTCCATTAGAAACACGAGACAAGCAAGCGGAAGTTTATAAACTCAAGAAAGGTGTTTCAACTAGAATCGGTGTGGAGATATACAATTTTGCTAATCAAGAGTTTACTTGCAAAATTGAGCTTCAGTTACCAGACGGATGGTCAGGGACACTAAATGATAATGAAGTGACGGTCAGCAGAATGGGAATGACTATGCGTGATATGGTGCTTACATCTGATGCAGACGTGAAATCCGAATCGGTGCAATTGCGGGTTAATCTGATAAACGAATTTGGAAAAGTGGAGACTTTCACTGTGGCATGGATTGAGCATGTTGAATAAACGGATAATATACTTGCAGTTATTTAATGGAGTACATAGATGGTAGAAAATAAATTACCAAAGACAAAAGATAAATGGTATGAATTGACCAGTGTAAAAGCTTTAATATTAGCTGGAATCACTTCTACTATGCTTATACTTATCTTAATTCTAAAACCAACGGGTTATGATAGCATCATATCACAAATATTCATAATCTTATTATCTGCAACAGCTTCTGCTTCTTTTTCTTATTGGATTGCTGCTGACTCTTACACTAAGCGATCTGATAGAAGATTAAAAACTTATGCTTCAAGTGCTATACGTCACTTAAGTGTTGTCTTTGAAGATACACACAAAATTTGCGAACGAATAAGAGGCATAATGCAAAATCTTGAAAATTTTAATAAGATAATTGACAAGAGAAACGTCATTGAAACATTAGAGAATATATCTGCTATGATATCTAGCTTAGAGACACATATCAAACTCGGAGAATCCAATTGGCAAGGAATTTTTGAGGAAGAAATTGTGCTTACTGAACCTGAATCTCAAGACATGGCTAGATATGATAGCGAGTCAACGGAAGGTCTTATGCGAACCCAAAAACTTGAATCCCTTGGTATTCTTGCCGGTGGAATTGCACATGATTTCAATAACATACTAACAGGGATTCTTGGAAATGTATCTCTGGCAAAAGTGCTTATTGGTACAGACGAAAGGGTATTAAGTAAGTTAACAGGAGCAGAGAAAGCGTGCCTGCAAGCAAAGAAACTGGTACAGCAGTTGCTCATATTCTCCAAAGGTGGGTTCCCCATCAAGAAAACAACCTCTATCACAAAATTGTTACAGGAATGGGCTAATTTTGCATTAAGTGGTTCAAATGTTGGTTGCGAATTTTCCATTTCAGATGACCTTTGGGCAGTAGAGATTGATGAAGGACAAATAAACCAAGTTATTAATAATTTAGTTATCAATTCGATACAAGCAATGCCGCGCGGAGGAGTCATAAGAATATATGCAGAGAACACTAATATAAGAGCGATAGATAAAATTCCTTTGAAAGATGGAAAGTATATAAAAATATCTGTAATAGATCATGGAATTGGAATACCAGAGGAACTTCTTCAGAGAATCTTTGATCCTTTTTTCACGACTAAACCAAAGGGAAGTGGTTTAGGACTTTCAATTGCTCATTCCATTATCCATAAACATGGCGGATACATTGCTGTTGAATCTCAAGTTGGATATGGTGCAACGTTCCATGTCTATTTACCTGCTTCCTTTGATAAAATTCAGGTCATTGAAGAGAAAACTTTTGGTGAGGGAGAAAAATTAATTAAAGAAAGAGTAAGGATTTTGGTAATGGATGATGAGGAAACAATCAGACAACTTGTCTATGAAATGCTCAATAACATGGGCTATGAAGTAATTACCGCAGAGAATGGTAATGAGGCAATTAATCTATACATAAAAGCGCAGGAATCCGGACAGCCGTTTGATGCAGTTATGCTTGATCTAACCATACCTGGTGCTATGGGTGGTAGGGAAACCATCCAAAGGCTTTTAGAGATTGATCCTAACGTTGTAGCAATAGTTTCCAGTGGTTACTCGAATGATCCTGTAATGGACAACTTTAGGGAATATGGTTTTAAGGGAGCAATTCCTAAACCATATACGACAAAGGATTTTATTAATGTATTGAATGAAGCGATAGCAGAAAAAACAAAACTTATATGAAAAGCATTCCGAAAAGAGAGACGAATATTATGGGTATTATCAAAAAGTAATATATAGTTGATAACAAAGGCAAAAAAACTGCGATAATCCTGCAGGCAGTATGAACAACTTTTGGAAGATTTGCACGATCTGGCAATTGTTGCTGAAAGACGAAATGAACCTGTCATTAGTTTAGAAGAAATGAAAGGCATTGTAAAAGAAAATGGCGAAAGGTATTCTACATCTTAGTGATAAAGGCTATGGATCTGATCACCTGCTAAAAGCACAGAAGAACTATATCTGCAAGCTTTGTAATAGAGACATTCACAAAGAAGAGCTTTATGCACGACATTCTCCAAATAAATTCAAAGTACCACTGACGCCTGTATGTCGGGATTGTGCTTGGTGGTTACAATCTGAGTCAAGTGACCTTACTAACTGCTTGCCTCATTAATAAAATAAAAAGAGGAGCAATTTTGTGATAACTCCCCCGCATAAATGCGGAGGCTTCTTGCAGCACGCATAGCCAGTGCTTACGTTACGCTGCAAAGGCTGTATCCCAGCCCTACGATGTGTTCTTGTTTGAACGTTGAACGTTTTATGTATACAACGATAACTGTATACAACCTCATACATTCAGTTTTCAATGAACTACTGGTATATATTACTGTTAATTGTAGCATTTAGTTACGTAAAAGTCAATGAAGAAAGGAGACGGCAATTCACCACCTGTATAAATGCAGGTGTCCCCTTGCCGAAATTATTATGGAAAAGGAAATAGTTATCTGGTATGACAAAGAGGGTGACTACTTTGAAGTTATATTTGAGCGAAAAGAGGGGTATTTCAGAGAAACTGAAAATGACGCTGTGATGGAAAAAGTTGATAAAGATGGGAAAATCATAGGTTTTTCTATACTTAAATTTAGTGCAATCAAAGAAAAACCGATCTCAATTAGCCTTCATTCAAATGTGGCATAATATTATAGACAGGAGTTGGATATGGGAAATTCTTTTGATAAATACGTCTTGTGGTATAAACAACCAGCTAAGGAATGGGTTGAAGCGTTACCGATCGGTAATGGACGATTAAGTGCGATGGTCTTTGGCGGATTTGATACGGAGAGACTTCAACTCAATGAGGAAACTCTCTGGGACGGGTATGCTTTCGACCATAATAACCTCGAATCCCTTGATGCCCTTCATGAAGTAAGGAAATTGCTGTTTGAGGGGAAGAATGCAGAAGCGACTGAAACTGCCAAGAAGATGATGGGCGTACCAGAAAGGGTACTGTCTTATCAACCTCTTTGCGATCTGTATCTGAAATTTCCCGATGGTGAAGCCAAAGATTATCGTAGAGAGTTGAATCTTGATACAGGCATTGCCCGTACCGAATACAGCATTGACGGTGTTCACTTTGTCCGTGAGGTTTTTGTGTCCGCAGTGGATCAGGTTATCGTCGTTCGGATTGAGTGCGACAAACCCGGTGGTTTAAATTTCAATGCGAAGATGACACGACAACAGGATGCTGTAACAAAGAAAATATCGGATGATTGCCTGATGCTTCATGGTCAAATCGGTGGAAAATGGCTAAAGTTTGCCGCTTATTTGCAGGCAATGACTGATGGCGGTAACGTTAGCGTAACAGATGAATTTTTAACTATAAGCAATGCAAACACAGTCACTTTGTTGATCGCTGGGGCAACAAGCTACATCAATCAGAATAACACAAGCGCAGACCCATATCAGCGTTGCCTGAATTATCTTCCATCACAGGATAAATCATATCAGACATTAAAAGATAATCATGTTTTTGAACATCAAAGCTTATTCCGACGTGTTGATGTGGATTTTGGTACGACTAATGCGATCAATCTACCGACAGACGAAAGAATACAGGCTTTACAGAACGGTGGAGATGACCCGCAACTGTTCGCACTATATTTTCAATTCGGCAGATATTTGCTCATGGGTAGTTCACGTCCCGGATGTTTACCCGCAAACCTTCAGGGCATCTGGAACGAGCATATAAACGCCCCATGGAACAGCGATTATCATACAAACATTAACTTGCAGATGAACTATTGGCTCGCTGAGATGTGCAATCTGGCTGAGTGTCACGTCCCGTTGTTTGACTACATGGACAGCCTTGTTGAACCCGGTAAAAGAACTGCTAGGATTCATTACGGCGCAAGAGGATGGGTCGTTCATCATCTATCGGATATATATGGATTTACCGTACCTGCAGATGGCGTTTGGGGTATCTCAACTATCGGCGCTGCATGGTTATGTCAGCATCCGTATGAGCATTATCTATTCAGCAAAGATAAGGATTTCCTTGCTAATAGGGCATATCCACTGATGAAGGAATCTGCAAAGTTCATGCTGGATTTCCTCGTCGAAGCGCCAGAAGGAACGCCAGTCGCAGGAAAACTCGTCACGAATCCGTCACATTCGCCTGAAAACAGCTTCCGTAAAGCAGATGGCACAACGTCAATGTTCACTTATGCGGCGACAATAGACCTTGAAATTATACACGAGATTTTCACAAATTGCATTGAAGCGATTGCCGATCTCAGCGAAAATGAGCCTTTTGATGCTGAATTTAGAAAAGAGCTTGTCTCTGCATTAGATCGCCTTGCGCCTTTGCAGACAAGCGAAAAGACAGGACGATTACAAGAATGGGTCGAGGATTATGATGAGCCTGAGCCGGGGCATCGCCACATGTCGCATATTTATGGACTACATCCCGGCAGACAGATCACGTTGAGAGGCACACCTGAACTTGCAGAAGCCATAAGAAAATCGCTGGACTATCGCCTTTCACATGGTGGCGGGCATACTGGATGGAGTCGTGCATGGCTAGTCAACTTCATGGCACGTCTTGAAGACAGCGAAAGGGCATACAGCAATCTAAGGGCATTATTGGAGAAATGTACTCTTAAAAATCTGTTTGACACACATCCGCCATTCCAGATTGACGGTAACTTTGGCGGAACATCTGCAATAGCAGAGATGCTTATCCAGAGTCATGCGGGAGAGATAAACCTTCTGCCTGCTTTGCCGAAAGAATGGAAAGATGGATACGTGAAAGGTCTGCGTGCCAGAGGTGGATTTGAGGTTGATATTGCGTGGAAAGATGGCAAATTGACTCAGGCTGTCATTCGTGCTTCGCTTGATGGAAAGTGTCATGTCAGAACCAGAGTGCCGGCGAAAGTTGAATTAGACGGCAAAGCAGTAGAAACTGAAACTATCGAACAGGGTGTTGTCACGTTCTATGTTCAGAAAGGTGGAACTTACATTATTTTGTCTTACTAAACATTGCATTTTTTCTCTGTGATAATGTCATTCTCGTTAAAACGGGAATCCAGAATTTTGTCCAAAGGAAGTGAGAAAATGGAAATATCTACGATAGTCTTTATAATTTTTATAGTTTTTTTATTCGTGATGACAATGATCCTACTTGTGCGTGTTAATAAGAAACCCATTAAGAGAGAAAGTGTTGCATCAAGTTCAACAGAAAATTCTGCGGAGGTATCAAAAGAAAAGAAGGTTAATATAGAAAACACACAGGATATGGAAATGCCAGGGATTTTTGCTGCCTTAGAAGTAATAGTTTTTTTGGAAGTCATAGCGAGTATATTTATGGCAATTTTCATATGGTATGAATATGGTAAAGCAGGACCATGGGCAATTGGTCTTGGTGCTGGGGTCTTAGTGCAAGGAATAATCACAGCAATAATCATAGGTGCATTGGCGAGTATTGGTAGACGTGTGACAGCTATTCAGCAAAAACTAGATAAGCTGTTAAACCAGGATCATAATTAAAGATCAAGTCAGTAGGTAGGTTGGGTTGAGGAACGAAATCCAACTTAATATCTGGAATGACACATTCAATATAAACGAATCTGATATACTATGGAAAAGCAACTATGAACACTATTAGAGATGATATACTTAAAGAGATAATCAAGCGTGTCGTAGATGTCGCACATCCAGAGAGAATCATAATGTTCGGTTCTGCGGCACGAGGTGAAATGGGTCCGAATAGTGACGTTGATTTACTCGTTATTAAGGATGGTAAGTTTGATTATTATCGCATATTGGGTGACATATATAAGAGTTTGCGTGGTGTAAGGCAGTCTGTGGATGTTGTTCTTGTAACACCAAAGCAGGTAGAGCAGTACCGTAATACCCATTGCCTAGTAATAGCACCAGCGTTGAGAGACGGTAGGGAGATATATCATGCTTGAACGTTATCCACCTGATGACCCCAGAGAATGGTTAAACAGAGCTAACAGTAGCTTGTCTATGGCGAAGAAAGAATCGGATGATGTTTATCTGGAAGACTTATGCTATCAGGCACAACAATCAGCAGAAAAGGCTATAAAGGCGATATTCGTTGAGCGTAATATAGAATTTCCTTATACACATGATATTTACCAACTGCTGTCACTGGTTGATGATATGGGTCTGGATGTTCCAGAATCTATAAGAGAGGCTGAAAGACTTTCTCCATTCGCAACTATAATAAGATATCCGGGAGTAGCTCCACCCATTGAGCATGATGAATACCTTGAATTGTTAGAAATAACCGAGAGGGTTATCCAATGGGCAGAAGGTATCATCAAACGATCTCCTGATTGATGTGGATAAAAGCTAAATAACTGGTAGGTTGGTTGAGGAACAAAACCCAACTTAATATTTGGTGGCACATTCAATATAAACGAATCTGATATACTATGGAAAAGCAACTATGAACACTATTAGAGATGATATACTTAAAGAGATAATCAAGCGAGTCGTAGATGTCGCACATCCAGAGAGAATCATAATGTTCGGTTCTGCGGCACGAGGTGAAATGGGACCAAACAGTGACGTTGATTTACTGGTTATCAAAAATGGAGAATACGATCAAAGCCTGCTTGCAGGGGATATATACATGAATCTTCATGGCATAAAGCAGGCTGTGGATGTGATCCTCGTTACCCCAGAGCAGATTGAACGCTATCGTAACACCCATTGCCTGATAATTGCTCCAGCGTTGAAAGAAGGGATGGAGATATATCATGTCTGAGCGTTACCCTCCTGATGATCCCAGAGAATGGATAAATCGAGCGTATAGCGATCTGGCTATTGCAAAGGCAGATATTCATAATGCCTATATTGAGGACCTGTGTTACCATACTCAGCAGGCAGTTGAGAAGGCAATTAAGGCGCTACTGTTGAGGTATGATGTAGAATTCCCTTATGTGCATAACATTTCCCAACTTCTGACGTTATTAGAGGAAGCTGGTCAAGAGATACCAGAGTTTGTAATGGAGTCTGAGAAACTCACTAGATTCGCAGTGTTCGCTAGGTATCCCGGGATAGTTCCAATCAAGCGATTGGAGTATGAGCAGTCTATTGTAATTGCTGAGAATGTAGTCAAATGGGCAGAAAGTATTATCAACCCCAAGAGTTGGTAGTAGATAGGTTGGGTTGAGGAACGAAACCCAACTATTAGTAGGCATATTTTTTCACAAATATGGAGATGATCTTTATGCCAAGTATGGATGTTGAAGCTTACGAGGTAAAAACGAAAGTTTCAAATCGACAATTGGAATTTCTTGAGAATAGAGCCAAAGAGCTTGGATTATCAAAAGAGGAATTACTGAGATGGTATGTCATCAGTGATATGGTTAAGGTCGTTGATGATAGACAAAAGATAGTAAAAGCAGAAAAAAAACAGTTTTCTTTGGAAGGTATAATCTCTGGAAGCACAGTAACTGATGAAGATTTTGAAGAGGCAAAGAAAATATGGATTCCAAAATCACCGTAGATGCACATAGTCTAATATAGTTTTTGGATGCAGATTTGAAATATAAGCTATCTGATTCTGCATTAAAAGCTATAAGGAAAGCCCAAGAAGAATCTTTGGTATATATTCCAATCATTGCGATAATGGAGATCGTTTATCTTATTGAAAGAGGTAGGATAAACACCTTCTTTGATAACTTTATGTCTGCAATTGAACTTAATAGGAACTTCCAGATAGTTCCATTAAATACTGAATTGCTGAAAATAGCTATATCGTTACAGGGATTAGAAATCCATGATAGACTCATATTGGCTACGGCGATAATGACTGATAGCATTCTCGTCAGCAAAGATATGACGATTAGATCAAAAGGTGTTAATGTTATATGGTAATCTAATAAAAGTGGCAAATGTAGATTCAGGGGCAAAAAAATGAAAAGCACGCTAAAATTTAAAGACATAGAAACTGAAGAACATCTAAAAGATATTGAGTCTATCTTGACTCAACTAAAGAAAAAAGCTATCTATGAAAGAAAGACCGATCCTGTCAAGAATCAAAAAGCCTGGGATAAACTTGAGGCTTTATCTAACCAAATATCAGAAGAATGGAAGGATGTTTCAGCAGTAGAAGAAATAAAATCTCAAAGAAGGTAATAGGATTTTATGTTTTTGACATTGTTCAGTAAATGACAGATGCAATTGCAGTTAAATAACTGTTGGCAAGTATAAAACCTAAATCAAGGAGGATGCAAATGGCAGAAGATATGGAAAAGCTATACAATGAAAGGCTGGAACGATACGTTACAGCTATGAAGAACGGAAAGCCCGATAAGATTCCAGTAAGACCTTTCGTGGCTGAGTTCGTCGCTAAATACGCAGGATTTACCTGTCAGGAAGTGACACATGATGCAAACAAAGCCTTTGAAGCTGTACGGATATTTGCGAAGGACTTTGACGTTGATGCTGTTGTTGGAAACATGATCTACGTCTGGACAGGCATGACAGAGGCTAACAGCACTAAGTATTACAAAGTGCCGGGCATTGACCTTGATCCTGATGAGGCTTTCCAATATATTGAACCGCAGGACGAAGAGGGCGCTCACATGAAAGCTGATGAATATGATCAGCTTATTGATGACCCGACTGGTTTTCTTGCAAGCGTCTGGCTACCAAGAATTATGAAAGATTCGAGCAAAGGTGACTATCGCTCTAATCTCGCATGGCTCAAGGGCGGAATAGCCATGATGAATTATTTTACAGGATTTGGAGTACAGGGAGCCGCATTGAAAAACGAAAGTGGAACTGTCAGTGCAATAGCCGGCGCATTGAAAGCACCGTGTGATATACTTGCAGACAAACTGCGTGGTTATCGTCAGCTTTCTGCGGATTTCTTTAGACGACCTGATAAAGTCGTCGCCGCTTGCAAAGCCTTGATGCCTCACATGAAGTATAACGCCTACGCTACCGCTGATCCTACCAAGACCGTTCCTATAACAGTCTGGTTACATCGTGGATGCGCTCCGTTTATGTCGTATCAGGCTTACGAAAAATTCTATTGGCCCACACTGAAGCAGATTATAATTGACCTCTATGATATGGGCTGGCAAGTGCTATTCTACGCTGAAGGTGATTGGGACAAGAATCTCAAGTATACTGCTGAACTCCCTGAGAAGAGCATCATCTACCACGTTGACAGAGGGGATATTTTTGAAGTCCATAAGCAAGTCGGACACAAATTCTGCCTGAGCGGTGGTATTCCAAACGACCTGCTGACTTACGGTACGACTGATGATGTCCGTGCCTTCTGCAAGAAGATAATTGATGGCGTAGCAAAAGACGGCGGCTACATTATGGACGCAGGCGCCATAATCCAGCAGGACGCAAAGATTGAGAACGTTAAAGCTATGGTTGATTTCACTCGTGAATATGGCGTCTATTAAAGGATGGCGGATGAAGGATAAAGGCTGAAAAAGGAGAAATTGAAATGCCAGACGAAAAAATTGAAAAAAAACCCGGTGTGTGTATCCCATGGGAAGAGAAGATTAAAGAATATGAGAAAATCACTGGTGATGCAGAACTGATAAAAAAGGTGTGGGAAGATATTGATGGTCTAGCATACATCTACATCTGGTTCGTTCTAATCGCCGCTTAGATAACCAATTGTATTGTCATTCTGAGCGATAGCGAAGAATCGTCAAGAGATGCTTCACTTCGTTCAGCATGACATTATCAAAATGGCAATAAATAAATAAGGAGGACTCAAATGGCAGAAAGCCTGTCCCAAGCTATGGCTGACCTTAACGAAGAAAAGGTCAAGGAACTGATTAAGAAAGAAATTAAGGCTGGTACTCCAGCGATACAGATACTCAGAGAATGTCAGAAAGGCATGGTTGAGATCGGTACAAAATATGAATCAGGAACATACTTCGTCTCGGAATTGATGTACGCCGGTGAGATCATGAAAGAGATCACTGCTCAACTGAAGCCTATGCTGAAAGGCGAATCCGAATCCGAGAAAAAACTTGGTATAGTCGTGATTGGAACAGTAAAGGGTGATATTCACGATCTTGGCAAAGACATTGTTGCTCTAATGCTTCGTGGAGTTGGTTTTGAAGTGATTGATTTAGGAGTTGACGTTACACCGGAAAAGTTCGTACAGGCAGTGAAAGAAAGCGGTGCTAACGTAGTTGGAATGAGCGTATTTCTGACAGCAGTATATGAGTCTGCAACTGCCACTGTCAATGCCTTGAAAGATGCAGGTCTAAGAGATAAAGTTAAGATAATGATCGGTGGAGGTCCTGTTACGGAATTGGTTCGTCAAAGTACCGGATGTGATTTCTATGGCAAGGATGCCGCCGCAGGTGTTGATTTCGCACTTCGAGTGACTGGCGCCAAGTAACTTTCAACTAAAAACGATTCATTTACCTTCACTCTAACCTTCTCCCATAAAGGGAGAAGGCACACCTTACTGCTATCAATAATGTTTAATCAAGGTTATTATTGGAATATAAAATAGGAGAAAATATGGAGTATAGCGACGTTTATATGTCATACATGGGTATGGCGCCAAAGAAAATTCCACATTGGGAACACTGGTCTTGCCCGGATGCAGAAACGTACTTAACCGGAATTGATTATTACGAACACCCAAGACTTTGCAGGCTAAAACTTCAGGAGTTATACCCACAACTTGGGTTGGGAGTACCTGCAACAGATGATCCAAAACCACGTCCAACGTTAGATTTGACAGGGCAAAGCTCAAGTGTTGACGAACAGGGTAGACATCACGTCAGATGGGGTGATAGTGAGACTGGTATATGGGACTGGGGTATGTTTTTCAAAGACGCTGAAGATGTATTCAAGTTTTCCCCACTTGAACAGGGTGACTTTACTAATATCCCTGTCGTTGAGTCTCGTGATTATTCTGATGAAGAAAAACTTTACGAGATGTATCGTAAGGGTTATCCAACTGAATGGGGTGATAAGGCTCCAGAAGGCTCAACTTCATCTACTGGATTTTATAATACTATGTTCATGTGGCCATTGCTTACATTCGGATGGAAACTTTTTCTTGAGACGTGCCTTGACCCTCGTTTTGAGCGAATAATGGACGAATTTGCAGAGATCAACAGGCGTGTGTTCAGGTCATTTGCTCGTTTGCCTGTCAATTTCGTAGTTTGCCATGACGATATAGTTAATTCCCGTGGACCAACATGTTCTCCAAAATGGATGCACAAATACATTTTCCCACGCTATGAGGAATTCTGGGATATGCTCAAGGCGACTGGTAAGGAAGTCATATTCATGGTTGACGGATGTATTGACGCTTACGCAGATGATGTATTTGCCTGTGGAGCAAGAGGTATTATCAGCGAACCGTATACAAATTATAAAGAGATTGCTCGCAAGCACAAAGATTGCTTCATTGCCGGCGAAGGTGATAACCGAATACTTACGCGCAATAATCCTGAAGAGATCGAGGCGATGGTGAAAAGCATGATTGAGACCGCTCATATATCCGGTGGTTATATGATGTGTATCGGCAACCATATACCATGGAACGTCACTCCTGAAGGCATCAAGCGATACTTTGATCTCTCTGCGGAACTTGCGCATAGATAATCTATTTGGAGTGCTAAGGTTTGCCACAGTATTGTGTAAACAAGCTTATGCACTCCATATTTCGTCTTGTTCAACTTTCAAGTCTGAAAAAACTTTGCTTGTCATAAAATTTTCGTGACGGATACCCCACATTTATATGGGAGAGGAAGCCATTCTCCTTTCTAGTAAAAATATTCTAAATGTTACGAGTTTTTCACTTATGACCTAGAAAGACCCTTCACTCCGTTCAGGGTGACATAAATTGTCATTCTGAGAGAAGCGAAGAATCTCTTTTTCTTTGGAATATGTAGCTAACTGAAAAACTCGTATCGTTTACGTGACTTTTTGATATAAGTAATATAGCAAAATAAATTTCTTGTTTTGAAATGCCAATTGGGTTATGATTATCCTCCGAAATGTCTATGAATGACTATCAAATAGGAGGATATTGATGCGTTTCATAAAAGACCTGTG
>Ga0315279_10002500_pt1 | contig 27460 bp, 27 predicted proteins | sample YL17G06_20_MG_FD_203694 | JGI IMG/M metagenome (GOLD analysis project Ga0315279, IMG submission 203694) | Sediment microbial communities from Yellowstone Lake, YNP, Wyoming, USA - YL17G06_20 | ecosystem: Environmental > Aquatic > Freshwater > Lake > Sediment | place: USA: Wyoming | collected... | reverse complement strand
CCGCGAACAGCCCACCGGTGCTCACTCCTCAATGCATGCAACGGGGGTCGTCGCTCCGCGCCGGCGGGCGCCCGGGGTCCCCAACGCGGCAGCCGCGTTGGGGGCCCCGCCCGTTCGCGGCCACCCGCTCAGGTTATGAAACCGGTTCCAGTGAGTAGACAACGTACGCGCGGAATCGCGCGTCCTACTCGCTACTGGCTACTCGCTACCGTCCTGCAGCACGCTGATGTAAGGCAGGTTGCGATACTTCTCGGCGTGGTCCAGCCCGTAGCCGACGACGAACCGGTCCTCGATCGTGAAGCCGATGTAATCCACCCTCACCTCGACGAGGCGACGCGAGGGCTTGTTGAGGAGGCACGCGGTCCGCAGGCTGTGCGGGGACCGTGCGCGCAGGATCTCCTGCAGGTAGGACAGCGTCAGCCCGGTGTCGACGATGTCCTCCACGATGATGACATTGCGGCCTTCCAGGCCCGTGTCGAGATCCTTGACCAGCCGGACTTCTCCCGACGAGGTCGTGCTCTTGGCGTAGCTCGAGACCGCCATGAAATCGATCGTCACGGGGCGGTCGAGCGCGCGGATGAGATCGCCGAGAAACAGGAACGCACCCTTGAGCACGCAAATGAGGTGAAGATCGCCCGGCTCCGGGTAGTCGCGCGCAATCTCCCGGCCCATCTCGCGGACGCGCTGCTGGATCTGCTCGGTGGACAACAGGATCGTCTCGAAGATCGGGTCCATCATCGGGTGGCTCGGCTCCTTGAAGCGGTCGGCGGCGGCATCGGCCGGTCCCGCCGATGCCGCCCAGGGCAAGACGAAAAGCCTATCACAACCCGGCTGATCTCGGACTTCGTGGTTCGAGAAGCTCACCGCGCCCTGAGCCTGTCGAAGGGCGGACTTCCGCGCCCGGCGATCGCAATTCTTCCCCGTCGTGATATCCTGCCTCGGCTCGCTTCGGAATCCTCTGTTCAGTGCACATGAAGCATCCTTTGCGCATCGCGCTCGGCGCAGATCACGGAGGATTCGACCTCAAGACCGGGATCGGCGAATACCTGAAATCGCTCGGCCACCAGGTGGAGGATTGCGGGACCCACAGCAAGGAGCCCGTTGACTATCCCCGCATTGCGCAGGCGGTCGCCACGCGCGTGTCGTCCGGCGACGCCGATTTCGGCGTGATCGTGGACGGGGCCGGCATCGGGTCGGCGATGGCGGCCAACAAGGTACCCGGCGTCCGCGCTGCCGCCTGCTACACGGAAGCCCTGGCGCGAAACGCGCGTGAGCACAACGACGCGAACGTCCTGACGCTGGGCGCCGGCTACGTCGCCATCGAAGCCGCCCGGCCCATCGTCGCGGTGTTCCTGAGCACCGAGTGCACAGTGGAGCGGCATCGCCGGCGCGTGGAGCAGATCCAGGACCTGGACAGGAGTCGTATGACCGGCGGCAACAGCAGTCATGGCGGCGACTTGTCGGCCGACGATGTCACGCGAATCGCGGAGCGCGTCAAGCAGCTGCTCGGGAGACGCGCGGACGCGGGTGGCGGCCCGCCGCCGATGCCGCCGGGTGAGGTCGCGAAGCTGATCGATCACACGCTGCTGAAGCCAGAGGCGACCCGGGCCGACATCGACCGCCTGTGCGAGGAAGCCCGCCGCTACCGGTTCGCCTCGGTCTGCGTGAACCCCACCTACGTCCGCCAGGCCCGGGAAGCGCTGCGCGGCACGCCCGTCAAGGTGTGCTGCGTCGTCGGGTTCCCGCTGGGCGCCCAGCCGTCGGAGAGCAAGGCGCTCGAAGCGCGGCGGGCGATCCGGGAGGGCGCGCAGGAGATCGACATGGTCATCAACATCGGCGCGCTCAAGAGCAAGGACGACCCGCTCGTGTTGAAGGATATCCGGGCGGTCGTCGAAGCGTGCAAGGAAGGCCGGGCGCTGTCGAAGGTCATTCTCGAGACGGCCCTCCTGAGCGACGAAGAGAAGGTGCGCGCCTGCGAGTTGAGCATGAAGGCCGGCGCAGACTACGTGAAGACCTCCACCGGGTTCTCGAGCAAGGGCGCGACGGTCGAGGACGTGGCGCTGATGAGCCGCACAGTGGCGCCGAAGAAGCTCGGCGTCAAAGCGGCCGGCGGCATTCGCACCTACGCGGATCTGGTCAGGATGGTCCAGGCCGGCGCCACCCGGATCGGCGCGAGCAACAGCGTGAAGATCGTCGAGGAAGCGGCAGCTGGGGCAGCTGGGGCAGCTGGTGCGGGTGGGGCGAAGGAGCGGTACTGATGTCCGAGCTTCGATGCTACGTGTTCCTGGACAGCCTGCAGCCGCAGTTCGCCTCGTTTCTCGGGACCGTCGCGCAGGGCTTCCTGCCGACACCCGGGCAGGCGTCGCTGTTCGTGGAAGTCGCGCCCGGCATGGATATCATGCGCGTCACCGACGTCGCGCTGAAGGTGACCGACGTGCGCCCCGGGATGATGATCATCGAGCGGCTGTACGGCATGCTGGAGATCCACTCGGACTCTCAGGCCGACGTGCGCGAGGCGGGGCGCGCGATCCTGCGCGCGCTGGACCTGAAGGAAGAAGATCGCATCCAGCCCGAGATCTTCTCCAGTCAGGTCATTCGCAACATCCACGAGTACCACACGCAGCTGATCAACCGGACGCGGCACGGCGACATGATCATCCCCGGGCAGTCGCTCCATGTGCTGGAAGTGGCGCCGGCCGGCTACGCCGCCATCGCGGCGAACGAGGCGGAAAAGGCCGCGCACATCAACATTCTCGAGGTCAGGGCATTCGGCAGCTTCGGCCGCGTGTACCTGGGAGGCGACGAGCGCGACATCGACATCGGGTATCGCGCCGCCGAGCAGGCAATCCGCGAAATCAAGGGACGCAAGACACGGATGGGCGGGGCGTAGGGTCCTGTTACAGGAGGCAGCATGGCAGAAGCGCTCGGCATGATCGAAACGCGGTCGTTTCCGGCGGTCGTGGAGGCGGCTGACGCCGCGGTGAAGGCCGCCAAGGTGGAGCTGGTGTCGTACGAGAAGACGGGCGGCGGATACGTGTCGGTCATCGTGCGCGGCGATGTCGCGGCGGTGAAGGCGGCGTGCGACGCTGCGCAGGTGGCGGCCGGACGCATCGGCGAGATCGTCGCCGTGCACGTGATCGCGCGGCCGCACTGGAACGTCGACAAGGTGATGCCGCTTGGACGGGCGGCCGAGGCCAGCGCGGGCAAGGAGTAATCACGTCGTCCGAAGTCCGAAGTCCGAAGTCCGAAGTCCGGAGTCCGAAGGTCCGGAGGGCCGAAGGACCGAACGTCAGAGTGGGACGCGATATGCTGCTCGCGAAGGTTGTGGGAACGGTCGTGTCGACCCGGAAGGAAGCCAGCCTGGACGGGCTCAGGTTGATGATGGTCCGGCCCGTGGACGAGGAGGGCAAGCCCACGGGCCAGCACCTGGTCGCCGCCGACGCCGTGGGCGCGGGGCCCGAGGAGATGGTGCTCATCGCCGCCGGCAGTTCCGCGCGCCAGACGCAGGCGACCGACAAGCGGCCCGTCGACGCGGTCATCATGGCGATCGTCGACAGCTGGACGGTCGACGAGGTCGTCAAATACAAGAAGTAAGGAGCGTGATCCGAGGGTCCGAAGGTCCGATGGTCCAAAGGTCGGCACGCTGCCGCCGGTAGTCGGACCTTCAGATTCTCGGACTTCGGACTTCGGACTTCGGACTTCGGACGACAAGGATCACAGATGTCAGCGCTGACCGACCGCGAAATCGAGGCCATCGCGCGGCGCATCGTCGCGGATCTCGAGCGGCGCCCGCCCGGGCAGGCCGCGTCGGAGGGCGACATCGACGAGCGGCCCGGCGTGTTCGCGACCGTCGACCAGGCGGTCGAGGCGGCGCGCCAGGCGCAGCCGGTGTTCGTCGCGCTGCCGCTGGCCACCCGCGTGCGGATCATCAGCGCGATCCGTGCGACGCTCCTGGAGCACGCCGAGGCGCTGGCACGAGCCGCCTGCGAGGAAACCGGCCTCGGCCGGGTCGAGGACAAGATCGTCAAGAACCGGCTGGCCACCGAGAAGACCCCGGGCCTCGAGGACCTCGCGCCCCAGGCGGTCACCGGCGATCACGGGCTGACGCTGGTCGAGCCGGCGCCGTTTGGCGTCATCGGCGCCATTACGCCCTGCACCAATCCCACTTCCACGATCATCTGCAACGCGATCGGCATGCTGGCGGCGGGCAACAGCGTCGTCTTCAACGTGCATCCGACCGCGCGGGCGTGCTCGATTCAGACCGTGGCGCTCATCAACCGCGCGATCGTGGAGGCGGGCGGTCCGCCGAACACCGTCACCTGCCTGGCAACGCCGACCATCGAGAGTGCGCAGGCGATGATGCGCCATCCCGGCGTCCGGCTGCTGGTCGTCACGGGCGGTGGCGCAGTGGTGGAGGTGGCGATGGGGAGCGGCAAGCGCGCCATCTGCGCCGGCCCCGGCAATCCTCCCGTCGTGGTCGACGAAACGGCCGATATCGGGAAGGCCGCGCGCGACATCGTCCTTGGCGCGTCCACCGACAACAACATCATCTGCACCGACGAGAAGGAAGTCGTCGCCGTCGCGTCCATCGCCGACGCCCTGATCTCCGCGATGACGCGCGGGCCGGCGGTGCTCATCGGGCGCGAACGGCTGCCGCAGCTCGAGCGCCTGGTCTTCACGAAGCAGCACGGTCCCCGGCAGCCCGCCGAGATCAACCGCGAATTGATCGGCAAGGATGCGAGCGTGATCCTCGGACAGATCGGGATGAACGTGCCGGGCTCGGTGCGACTGGGCATCGTGGAGGTGGACGAGCAGCACCCGCTGCTCTGGACCGAGCAGATGATGCCGATCCTGCCGATCTGCCGCATGCCGAACGCGGATGCCGCGATCGATCTCGGTGTGGCCGTCGAGGGCGGAAACCGGCACACGGCCGTGATGCACTCGAAGAACATCGACCACCTGAGCCGGATGGCGAAGGCGTGCAACTGCAGTATTTTCGTGAAGAACGGCCGCTCGCAGGCCGGCCTCGGGCTGGACGGGGAAGGCTACTGCTCGTTCACCATCGCCAGCCCCACCGGGGAAGGCCTCACGGGGCCGCGCTCGTTCTCGCGCTGGCGCCGCTGTGTGCTCGTCGACCATTTCAGGATTACGTGATGAAGATCCATCCAGCCATCGCGGTGTTGGAGTTCGACGATATCCCGGCGGGAATCTCGGCAACCGATGCGATGCTGAAGCGGGCGCCGATCGCCTTCTTCAAGTGCGGCACGATCACGCAGGGCCGGTACCTGACGCTCATCGGCGGAACCACCGCGTCGGTCCTCGAGGCGGCAGACGAAGGCGTGCGGCACGCCGGCGACCAGCTGCTGGACCATGTCGTGCTGCCCGACGTTCACCCGCGACTCTACGAAGGCGCCCTCGGCAATCGCCATCCGCGTGATGGCGGCTCGCTGGCCATCCTGGAAACGAGCACGGTTTCGGCGAGCGTACGCGGCGCCGAGGCGGCGCTCAAAGGCACCCCGATCGAACTGGTGGAAATCCGCCTGGCCGATAGTGGGCTGGCCGGCAAGGGAGTGGTCGTCTTCGAGGGCCATTTGCACGACATCGATGCCGGGGTGTCGTTGGCCGTTGCCCAGGCCGGGCGCGGCCCGGCGAGCGTGTCGTATCGCATCATCCCCGCTCCTCACGACGCGACGACCGCGCAGATTGGTCACGGGACGTCCTTCCGGTCGTCGCTGCTCATCGAACTCGAAGGGGAGACGGTCTGATGCTGCTTGGACGAGTGATCGGCACGGTGGTTCCCTGCGTGGTCTACAAGGGCCTCGCGGGTACGCCGCTGCTCATCGTCCAGCCGCTCGACAAGACCGGCAGGCCCAAAGGCAAAGCCCTGGTTGCCGCCGATGCGACACGGATGGCAGGTCCCGGGGAGATGGTGTACTACGAGGGTGGGCGCGAGGCGGCGCTGGCGCTCGATCCGTGGTTCGTGCCGGTCGATCATGCCATCGTTGGCATCGTCGATCGGGTGCACCTGCCTGCCGGCAGGGACGCGTCATGACCATCGGCGTCGTGGTCGGCGAGATCTATTCCACGATCAATCACCCTTTCTATGACGGGAGGAAACTCCTCGTCGTGGACAAACGACTGCCCGGCAGGAGGTCCACGGGCGATTACATCATTGCGGTGGATACGGTTGGTGCGGGAGTAGGCGAACTCGTGCTGATTCTGGACGAAGGCAACGGCGCGAGACAGGTGCTCGAGTCCACTGACGGTCCGGTTCGCAGCGTCATCGTCGGCATCGTGGATCATGTCGAGCCTGCTAGCTGATTCTGGCCAGCAGCGTGTCCGGGAAGGAAGCCCCTTCCGGGGTCACGGCTGTCCAACCGGCAGTCGTTCTTTCTCAGTCCTGCGGGTGATCTCCTCTGTAAGAGCCATCGGCATAAGATAAGAGTTAGTCGTGGCAACGATTTTTCTGGCCTTTTGTGTTGCTACGGCCTTACGATATGAAGGCTTTTGTGTAGATTGCTTCTTCAGGAGGAGCATGTGCCGAACGAACTGAACCCGGAAGTCCTGAAGCGCCTCGCGAAACTTGGCGCCCAGGCACGCCTCGAGCAGATCGAGGTGGAGCGGCGGGCGATTCTGGCAGCGTTTCCCGATCTCGCAGCCCCGAGACGGGGACGCGCCGCCGGCGCGAGGAAGCAGGCGAGGAAGGTCGAAACGCCGGCCGCGGCGAAGCCGCGGCGCCGCCGGCGGAAGATGACAGCTGCACAGCGGAAGGAAGTATCCCAGCGCATGACGCGGTACTGGGCCGAGCGTCGCAAGGCCCGGGCCAAGGGATAGCAGGCAGGTCGCGACACGCCCGCGCCCGCGGGCGTGTCGCGACGGCGGCCGGAATCGGGAAGAGACACCAGCCTTCGACGAGCGAGCCTGGCGGTTCGATCGAATCCCCTCGACAATGCAACGCGCGCACCGGGATGAGGACGGCACCTGCCAGGGCCGGCGTGCCATGCCGAAGCTGAGTCGTGTTCCTTGAACGCGAAGACTGGAGCGGGCAACGGGAATCGAACCCGTATAGGCGGCTTGGGAAGCCGCTGCACGACCATTGTGCTATGCCCGCTTCGAGCTGGTTCAGCGTGCATTCTAGCAGAAACGGGAGCGGTTTCGGAATTCGGCCGGCGCGGTGGCAGTTTCCGCAGGCGTTCCTAGCTTCGAATCAGCGCCAGCACCTCGTCACGTTTCCGTTCCAGCAACGCCGGCGTCGTCGCTTCGAGGTTCAACCGCAGCAACGGCTCCGTATTGGACGGGCGGACGTTGAAGTGCCAGTCGGGATACTCGACCGACACTCCGTCCATGCGAGAGACGTTGCCCTCCGCAAAAGCGGCTTCGAGGGCGTCCAGCTTGAGGTCCACCGCCTCCATGCTGCTCACCTTCGTGTTGATCTCGCCCGAGATGAAGTACTTCGCCCGCAGCGGCACGAGCAGATCCTCGAGCGTCTGGCCCTTGCGCGACATCAGTTCGAGGATCAGCAGGGCGGGAATGAAGCCATTGTCGGCGTAGAAGTTGTCGCGAAAATAGTAGTGTCCCGTGACTTCGCCGCCGAAGATCGCGTTCTCCTCGCGCATGCGACGCTTGATGAACGCGTGGCCAACGCGGTTCATCAGCGCCTTTCCGCCGTACCTGGCCACCGTGTCTCTCACCGCGTAGCTGGCGCGCAGGTCGTAGATGACCGTCGTCCCGGGGTGCTTCAGGAGGAACGCTTCCGCGAGCAGCGCCGTGATGAAGTCGCCGGGCACGAAGCCGCCCCGGCCGTCGATGAAGAAACACCGGTCCGCATCGCCGTCCCACGCAATCCCGATGTCGGCGCGCTCGGCCACGACCCGCTCGACGATGTCCCTGCGATTCTCCTCGATGAGCGGGTTGGCTTCGTGATGCGGGAAGTTGCCGTCGACGTCGAAGCACAGCCGCGTGGTGCGGCACGGCAGCTGGTCGAACAGCGGCGGAGCCACCAGGCCGCCGATGCCGCTGCCGGCATCGAGGACGACGTTGAACGGCTCGATGACGGCCGGGTCGATGAACGAGAGCACGTGCTTGACGTAATCGTCCAGGATGGCCTGGGCGATGCGGGATCCTGCCCGGGCCGCCGGCGCCGGGATGGTGCCGTTCAGCAGCATGTCGCGGATCTCGGTGATGCCCGCCTCGCCGCTCAGCGGGAAGGCCTCCTTCCGCACCAGCTTCATGCCGTTGTACTGCTTCGGATTGTGCGACGCGGTGATCACCGCTCCGCCGTCGAACCCCTCGCGCGCCACGCCGAAGTACAGCATGTCGGTGCCGCACAGGCCGAAGTCCACGACGTCGGCGCCCTGGGCGCGGGCGCCCGCGATGAACGCCGCGGCCAGCGACGGCGACGACAGCCGCATGTCGCGCCCCACGGCGATCCGGCCGGCATGCAGGTAGGCCACGAACGCACGGCCGATGTCGCCGGCGATCGATTCGTCGATCTCGGATGGGTAGAGGGCGCGGATGTCGTAGGCCTTGAAGATCGACGGGTTCACGCGAGACGGGCGGGCGGCATCCATGGCGTGCTCCGGGCGTGACGGGATCGGCAGGCGTCAGAGCCTGCTGTAGTCGGTGATGACGGACTTGTCGCCGAGGACGACGCGTCCCTCGACGCTGGCGTTGCGCCCCACGTGGCAATGACGGCCGAGGATCGAGTCACGCACCGACCCGTCGCGGCCGACCCGCGTGCCGGCCCAGACGATCGAGCTCTCGATGTGCGCGTCCTCCTCGATCTGGCACTGGCGGCCGAGCACCGAGTACGGGCCGATGCGGGCGCCGCTCTTGACAATCGTGCCCTCGTCTACGAAGCACGGTCCGTCAAGAGTCACGCCATCCTCGACGCGCGCCTCAGGCGACACCCACGTGGTCGACTGGCCGCGCTCGAACGGCGGCGCGACGAACCGGCGGTCCATGATGTCGCGGTGCACCTGCATGTACTTCTCGGGCGTGCCGATGTCGATCCAGTAGCCGCGGCAGATGTAGGCGACGAAGATCTCGTGCCGGTCCACGAGCGACGGGAAGAAGCTGCGCTCGATCGAGCAGGCGGTGTCCTTCGGGATGCGGTCGAAGGTGTCCGGCTCGAGGATGTAGATGCCGGCGTTGATCGTGTTGCAGGTGATCTCTTCCGGCTTCGGCTTCTCGAGGAAGCGGCGCACGTTGCCGGCGGCATCGGTCTCGACCAGCCCGTAGGCGGTCGGGTTCTCCACCGGCGTCAACACGATCGTCGCCCGCGCCTTCCGCTCGCGGTGCAGGCGGAGCACCGCGCCCAGGTCCACTTCGGTCAGGATGTCGCCGTTGAAGACGACCACGGACTCGTCGAGCGACTTGTTCGCGTACCTGACCGCCCCCGCCGTGCCGAGCGGGACCGGCTCCACGACATAGCTCAACCTGACGCCGAGGTCCTTGCCCTCGCCGAACATCTCCTCGATGCGGCGCGGCTGGTAGTTCAGGCTGAGGATGACCTCGTCGATCTCGGGCACCTGGTGGAGGAGGTCAATCTGGTAGCGCAGGAACGGTCGCCCGAAGATCGGCACGATCGGTTTCGGCGTGTGGATGGTCAGGGGCCGGAGCCGCGTGCCCTTGCCCCCTGCGAGCAGAATCGCCTTCATAACAATCTGCGATCATACCTCAACTTCGCTCATCCGCGAGGCGGTCCCGCCTCCTTACCTGGCGCCGGATCGGGCTCCGCAGCTTTCGCTGTTGCGGCCCCGAGGGAGCAAGGTACAATGACGCCGGCTCGCCGACGATGCGAATCCCGAACCTGCCCAACAGCCTGACGCTCGTCCGCATTTTCCTCGTGCCCCTGCTCGTGGTCGTGTTGCTGACCAAGTTCGAGGGGCACCTGATTCTCGGCGTGCGCAAGGAGCTGGTGGGCGCCGCGATCTTCGGCCTGGCCTCGCTCACGGACTGGGCGGACGGCTACCTGGCCCGCCGGCGGCAGCAGGTCACGACGCTCGGGCAGATGATGGACCCGATCGCCGACAAGCTGCTCACCTCGGCCGCCTTCATCTCGCTCGTCCAGATGGACCTGGCCTCGGCCTGGATCGTGGCGGTCATCATCGGGCGCGAGTTCGCGGTCACCTTCCTGCGGAGCATCGCCTTCGCGCGCGGCGTCATGATCCCGGCCTCGTGGCTGGGCAAGCTGAAGATGATTGTGGAAGTCGTCGCCATCCTGGCCCTGATTCTCGGGCGGGACCACCTGCGGCAGGGATCGGCGCGGCAGTTGTTCCTGATGGGCCAGGTCGCCTTGTGGGTGGTGTTGCTGGTCGCGGTCGTCTCGGCGATCGACTACTACCGGCGTTTCAACCGCGTCATTCTCAGCGGCGGGCCGCCTAGCCCTGCTTCAGCTCCTTGATCCGCGTCTGCGCCCTTGCCAGGAACTCGCTCTGGCGGAATTCCGAGACGAGCCTCTCGAAGTAGGGAAGCGCCTCCGCCTTCATGTTGACGGCCATCAGCGACTCCGCCAGGTAGTAGTAGACGGCGTCGCGGTTCGTATATTCCGGGTCGCTCTTGAGTATCTCCTTGAAGCGCCCGATCGCGCCCGGATAGACGCGCCACCGGAAGTAGTTGAAGCCGACCAGGTAGTCGTAGGTGCTCAGCCGGTCGCGCGCCTCGCGCAGTTTCTTGCGCCCCTCGCCGATCAGGTGACTGTCCGGGTACCGCGCCACGAAGGTCTCGAGTTCCTTGATCGCTTCCCGCGTCTCCTTTTGATCGCGATCGGGTTTGAGCATCTGCGCGACGTGCGAGAGCGCCAGCTTGTACTGCGCGTAATCGGCACGCGGGTTGTTCGGGAAGAAGGTCAGGAACTCCCTGAACTCGTTGGCCGCGAGGACGAGCGACTCCGCCGTGTCCTCGCCGAGGTAGGCGTCACCGAGTCCCAGCTTCCCGTCGGGCCGGAAGGGGCTGTCCGGATAGTTGTCGTAGAGCTGCTGGAAATACTGGCGCGCCTTGAGGTACCGCCGGGTGTTCAAGGCCTCGGTGCCCTTGTCGAACAGGAACTTCGCCGGATCCACCGTGCCGGACGGCAGGTTGCTGGCGCCGCCGGAGGCGCAGGCCCCGAGGCCGACGGCTGAAAGGGCGAGCACGAAGGCGAGCGCAAACGGTGCCACAGGGGTTCTTGCAGGCAACTTCATGGCTTTCACAAGTGAACGTGGAAACGCCGGGAGCGCGTCACGACGCGGTCAGCGTCGCCGAGAGCCAGCGAGATTCCGCGTCGAGCCCTTGCTCGAGGGTGACCGACGGGCGGTAGCCGAGATCGCGTCGCGCGAGCGAGGTGTCCGCGTACGTGTCCCGCATATCGCCCTTCTGTGCCGCTTCGCGTCGAATGTCGAGAGGTTTGTTGATCAGACGGCCCACGAGGGCGAGCACGTCGTTGACCGACACGCGCGACCCGCCTCCGATATTGTACACGCGACCGGGCGTCCCCCGCGTCGCGGCCGCAACCGTTGCCGACACGGCGTCGGCGACGAACGTGAAGTCGCGGCTCTGCTGCCCGTCACCGTAGAGATGGATCGGCTGACCGCCGAGCGCCGCCCGGAGAAAACGATGAAACGCCATGTCCGGGCGCTGCCGCGGGCCGTACACGGTGAAATACCGCAGGGACACCGCCGGCACGTCGTGGTTCACGTGATAGAGATGGCAGAGTTGTTCGCCGGCGAGCTTCGTCACCCCGTAGGGCGAGATGGGTCGCGGCACCTGGTCTTCGCGCATCGGGATCGGTGCCTCGTCGCCGTAGACGGACGAACTGGACGCATAGACGAGGCGTTCGGGTCTTGCCTTGACGCAGGCCTCGAGCAGCACCTGCGTCGCCTCGATGTTGTTCTCGGTGTAGTGTCGGAAATCCGCGCCCCAACTCTTCCTGACGCCCGCCTGGGCCGCCAGGTGGAACACGTGCGTGACGCCGTCCAGCAGGCTCGCCAGGTCCGCGTCCTGGATGCGCGCTTCAATCAGCGAGAAGCGGGGGCTTGCGGCCAGGGCGGCGACGTTCGCCTCCTTGAAGGCGCGCGGGTAGTAATCGGTGAAGCAGTCGATGCCGACGACCTCGGCGCCTTCCGCCAGCAGGCGCTCGGACAGGTGTGATCCGATGAACCCCGCCGCGCCGGTCACCAGAGCCCTCATGCGAACAATTCCCTCATGCGTGGCGGCAGCCTGGCCGGCCGTCCCGTCGGATCGACCGACGCGTGCACCGTGCGGCCCACGGCCGCGACAGCGCCGGTGCCCCGGCGCACGACCTCGTAATCGAACTGCACCCTGACGCCCGAGAGCAGCACCCCCCGCGTCCGGATTTCGATCTCATCGTCGTAACGCGCCGGCTGGTGGTACTCGCAGCGCGCCTCGATGACCGGCAGGATGATGCCAGATTCCTCGACTTCCCGGTACGTGAAGCCGGCCTGGCGCAGCCACTCGGTCCTGCCGACTTCGAACCAGACGAGGTAGTTCGCGTAGTAGGCGACGCCCATCCTGTCGGTGTCGGCGTATCGCACCCGCACGTGCGAACACACCTGGCGCGCGATCGGCTGCTCGTGGCGGCTCATCGGGCTCGGTGGCTCGGACGGCCGATCATGGCTGGTCGGCCCATGTCGCCGGGACGCTCTGGCGGGCGAGCGCCTTCAACTCGCGTGCGGCTGCCTCGGGATCGGGGGTGTGGAAAATCGCGGACCCCGCCACGAGGATCTCCGCGCCGGCTGCCACCACCCGGCCGACCGTGTCCTTGTCGATTCCGCCGTCGATCTCGATCGCCGCCTGGCTGCCGGTCCGGCCGAGCAGTGCGCGGACAGCCCGTACTTTAGACTCGCTTCGCGGGATGAAGGTCTGGCCGCCGAAGCCGGGATTGACCGACATGACCAGGACGAAGTCGGCGTCGGCGGCGATCTCCTCGAGTGTCACCACCGGAGTCGCGGGATTGAGGACCACGCCGGCCTTCAGGCCGAAGCTGTGGATGTAGGAGACCGTCCGGTGCAGGTGCGGGGTCACCTCCACGTGCACCGAGATGAGGTCGGCTCCCGCCTGCGCGAACGCCTCGATGTAGCGGTCCGGCTCGGTGATCATCAGGTGGACGTCGAGCGGCACGTGCGTCACCCGTTTGAGTGAGCGTACGACCGGCGGTCCGACGGTGATGTTGGGGACGAAGTGGCCGTCCATCACGTCGACGTGGATGAAGTCCGCGCCGCCACGCTCGGCGGCCGCGATCTGATCGCCCAGTGCCGCGAAGTTGGCGGCCAGAATCGAGGGCGCAAGCCGAATCTTCACCGGCTCACCTCGAGCGATATCGCTTCCCCGGGGGCAACCTGGAAGCCGGCCTGCGGCGACTGCCGCAGTACCACGCCGGCGGGGACCCCGGGGTAAGGCTGGTGTCCGACGACGGCGACCCGGAATCCCCTGCTTCGCAGCAAATCGGCCGCGCGGTCCCCGTTGAGGCCGATCAGATCGGGCATCACGTAGGACGCGCCGCGCTCACCGCGGTTCACGAGCAGGGAAACCTGGGTCCCGGTGCTGTTGGGGGGCGGTTCCTGTGCGACCACCGTGTCGGGCGGATACTCGTTCGATCGGATTTCGGCGGTGGCCGCCAGCGCCAGGCCGTCCTGCTGCAGACGCAGCTGTGCCGTTCGCTCCGTCTCGCCAACCAGTTTCGGAACTTTTGTCACGCGCGCGCCGCCGCTGATCCAGACCTTGACACTGCGGCCCCGACGCACGGCCGTCGCCGGATCGGGTTCCTGTCCCGCGATGCGCCCCGCCGCGACCTTGGCGTCCGACCGCCGCGTCTCGTCCACCTTCAAGGTGAGACCGAGGTCGTTGAGCTGGGCCGAGGCTGCGTTCAGACTGTGGCCACGCAGATCGGGTACGGTGACCTCGCGCGCCTTCAGCGCCACGCGGGCGGCGCCGGCGGCAAAGGCGAGGTACGTCGCGACCAGGGCAATTGAAAGAATGAGGAATTTTCCGGCGCCCAGGACGCGGGTCTTCAGTGCCATTGCCAGCGACGAATGTACTACAAGTCCTTGTGAGTCACCAAAAGGCCGGGCTCTCAAAGAGCTCCGGCGCCGCTAGGCGCGCGCGAAGAGGGCGGCGAAGAAGGCTTCCAGGCCGTGCAGGTGGGGGGAGGTCCGCAGGTGCCCGGCCGAGTCGAACGGCAGGGGCGAGACATGCCGCGTTCCGAGAATCGCCCGCACCCTGTCCGGTTCGACCGCTCGAAAGTCAGGACGAGCTTCGAGAAAGCGGGCCGCGACCTCCTCGTTTTCCTCCGGTTCGCCGGAGCAGGTGGCGTAGAGCAGAAACCCGCCCGGACGGACCGCTTCGGCGCCGTGCTGCAGCATCCGGAGCTCCGCCGCGGCCAGCCCCGCCAGGTCCTCTTCTCGACGTTTCCACTTGATGTCCGGATCCCGGCGCAGCGTTCCGAGCCCCGAGCAGGGAGCATCCAGCAGGACGGCGTCGAACACCGGCCCGACGGGCGCCGGATCCGTGAAATCCGCCTGGACGAGACGGATGCACCGGGCGCCGCTTCTCCTGACCGTCTGCTCCAGAAGTGCCAGGCGCCGGCGACGCACATCGGACGCCACGATCAGGCCGCGGTCGTGCATTTCCATCGCCAGCTCGGTCGTCTTTCCGCCCGGCGCGGCGCACGCATCGAGAACGCGATCGCCTTCTCTCACGGGCAACATCAGGCCGACCAGCTGAGACGCTTCATCCTGCAGCGTGAAGAGGCCCTCGGTCTCGAGCGGCGTTCTGATCGGGTTCCCGGAGGTGACGGTGAGACCGTGGGGCGCGTACTTCGTGGGCATGGTCGCGACGCCGTGCTGTTGCAGGCGCGCCGCGAGATCGGCGGCGGAGATCTTCAGCAGGTTCGCGCGCAACGTCAGCGGCGCTTCCTGGTTGTTGAAACGCACCCACGTCTCGGTAGCCGCCTCGCCGTGGCGCGACAGCCACCGGGTGACGAGCCAGCGGGGATGCGAGAGCGTGATGCTGAAGTAGTCGAGGAGCGCCAGGGTGCGTTGCTCGCCCTCGATCGCGTCGTCGGGCCGTCCGGGAAACGACAACCCGTTCCGCTGCCTGGCGATTGTCCGCAGCACCGCGTTCGCGAAGCCGGAGGCGCTCTTCTTGCGGGCTTCGCACACGAGATTCACGCCATCGTTGACCGCCGCCGACGCCGGGATTCGGCTCAGGTGAACGAGTTGATACGCGCTGAGGCGCAGCACCGTGAGGACTTCCGGATCGATGGCGTCGATCGATCGGCGGGCAAGGCGCTCGATCAGATAGTCGAGCGCTGCACGCCAGCGAAGCGTGCCGATCGCAATTTCCGCCGCGAGCGATTGATCGCGGGCGTCTTCCAGGTGCGTGCGCGCTTTCGCGATGGCCCGAGGCAGGTCCGCGTGTCCGCGTTCGACGTCCAGCAGGATCCGGTAGGCCGCGCGACGGGCGGGGGCGGCGCTCATCGCGGGCTGGCAGGGGAGTCGAAACGCGCACCGGGCCGGACGGGATGGCCGGCCAGGAACTCGCGCGCGTGCATCGGCCGCCGTCCTTCCGGCTGGATCTCCAGAATCCGGACCAGGCCGTCGCCTGCCGCGACCGTGAACCGATCTCCCGACGCTTCACGGACGGTGCCGGGCGCAGCCGCGGCGTCGCGAGGTTCGCAACCTCCGGAACCTTCGCCCGTCGACGTGCGGAGAATGATGTAACGGCTCCCGCCGAGGAAGCTGAACGCATGCGGCCAGGGATGGAGGCCGCGCACGCTGTTGTGGATGGCCATGGCCGGCCGCTTCCAGTCGAGCAGGCCCTCTTCTTTCGTGAGGCGCGGTGCATAGGTCGCCAGCGTGTCGTCCTGCGGCGTTTCCTCGAGGTGACCCTGCGCCATCCGATTCACGACCTGCGCCAGCAGTTCGGCGCCAAGCCTGGCCAGATCGCGCTCTACCTGCTGCGCCGTCTCATCGAGCCCGATGGTGCGCGTCGCCATGGCGAAGGTGGGGCCGGCGTCCAGCTGCCGGACCACGCGCATGATCGTCACGCCGGTTTCGGTGTCGCCCGCCATCACGGCACGCTCCACCGGCGCCGCGCCGCGCCAGCGCGGCAGGAGCGACGCGTGCACGTTGATCAGGCCGAGCCGGGGGATGCGCAGCACATCCTCGGGCAGGATCTTGCCGTAGGCGGCCACGACGCCGAGGTCCGCAGACATCCTTGCGAACGCGTCGAGGAATTCCGGCGTCTTGAGGCGATCGGGCTGCATCACCGGGACGCCGTGGGCCAGCGCGACCGTCTTCACCGGGCCCTCGGTGACGCGCTGGCCGCGGCCCCGCGGTCGATCGGGCTGCGTGACGACGCCCACGATCGAGTGGCCCGACGCCAACAGCCGATCGAGCGTCGGGACGGCGAACTGCGGGGTTCCGAAGAAGACAATACGCATGGCTGTCCGCCGATCACGTCATTCGACTCCGCGGCCCAGCCCCCCAACAGTCTGCCGTCGGTGAGGTCGGCGCCCGCGTCACCACTTGCCCGTGCGACTCAACTTGTGGATCCTGCGGACGATCAGCTCGCGCTTGATGCCGCGCAGGCGATCCACGAACACCTTGCCGTCGAGATGATCCATCTCGTGCTGGAACGCCCGCGCGAGCAGGCCTCGTCCTTCGAGCGTGCGCTCGTCGCCCTTCGGATCGAGGCCCTTCACCACCGCAAAGTCCGGCCGCGCGACGGTGGCGTTGAAGCCGGGCAGGCTCAGGCACCCTTCCTCTTCGAGTTGCATTCCCTGGCGCTCGACGAACTCGGGGTTGATGAGCGTGATGAGATCATTGGTGCCGCGGCCCACGGACAGATCGATGACGAACACACGCAACAGCACGCCGACCTGCGGCGCCGCCAGGCCAATGCCCGGCGCGGCGTACATCGTCTCCACCATGTCGTCGATCAGGCGCTGGAGGTCGGGCGTGATCTCCTCGACGCGCCGCGAGGGCTGGTGCAGGATGTCTTCTTTCCCGTACTTGACGATTGGGCGAATCATGGCGGTCCGGGGAACGACGTCGTCCGAAGTCCGAAGTCCGGAGCCCGAAGGTCGGAGGTCCGAGAGCTCCGCAGGGGCGGAGCCTGTTCCGCCCGGGTCCGGGGTTCGCGTCCGCAGCGTCAAGGGCGATTCGCGAATCGCTGCCGGAGATCCTGCTTGAACGCCTCGTAGTTGCGTGTCATTTCCTGCATGGAGTCGCCGCCGAATTTTTCAACGAACGCTTCGGCGAGCACGAGGCAGACAACGGATTCGGCTACGACGGCAGCCGCCGGCACCGCGCAGACGTCGCTCCGCTCGATCGCCGCGGGTGCGGGTTCCAGCGTGTCGAGATCCACCGAGGGCAGCGGCTTCATCAACGTCGCGATCGGCTTCATGTAACCGGTGACCCGGACGTCCTGGCCGTTGGAGACGCCGCCTTCGATCCCTCCCGCGTGATTGGTGCCGCGTGCCACGACCTGCGTGGCGCTGCGCTCGCCGGTCGGCGGCGGAAGGATGGAATCGTGCACGCCGGATCCCCAGGTGGCCGCGGCTCGTGCGCCCATGCCAAACCCCACCGCTTTCACCGCGGGAATCGACATGACGGCCTGGGCAAGGCGGCCGTCCAGCTTCCGGTCCCATTGGCCGTAGCTTCCCAGCCCCGGGGGCACCTGGTGGGCAATCACCTCGAAGACGCCGCCGACGGTGTCGCCTGCGGCCTTCGCGCGATCGATTTCCTCGATCATCGCGCGCTCGACCGTCGAATCGATGCAGCGAAGAGGGGACTCGTCCGGGACGGCGCGGGCGCGTTCGAACGAGACGTCGTGCCCGGCCTCGAGGACGACCGAGCCGATGGCGACGACGTGGCTGGCCACCTCGACGGAGAATCCGGTGAGCAGCTGTCGCGCGATCGAACCGATCGCCACGCGGGCGGCGGTCTCGCGGGCGCTCGCGCGCTCGAGCACGTCCCGCAGGTCGCGATGACCGTACTTGAACGCCCCGGCAAGGTCGGCATGGCCCGGCCGGGGCCGCGTGACGGGCGGCCGCTCCCGGCCTCCTTCATCGACGTGGCCGGCCGACATCGTTGCCTGCCAGTGCACCCAGTCCTTGTTGCGAATCAGCAGCGCCACCGGCGCCCCGGTCGTGCGGCCGTGGCGGACACCCGAGAGGATTTCGGCCTGGTCGGATTCGATCGCCATGCGCCGGCCGCGGCCGTAGCCCTGCTGGCGGCGCCGCAACTCGGAGGTGAGCCGGTCCTGATCGAGAGCGAGGCCGGACGGAAGGCCTTCGAGGATCGCGACGAGCGCGGGGCCGTGCGATTCGCCGGCGGTCAGAAACCGCAGCATGGTGAAGGTATTGTAGCCGAAGTTTTTGCATCCTCCTGCCGTCTGGAGCCGCCCTGCCTGCCGGATCAGGCCGGAAATCGCGTGATTTCGAGCAGCTTCCACGTCGGCCGGTGTCTTGCAAACTCGTCGGCGGCCTGCGCGGACGCACGGCGGCCTCCGCGTCCTCGGTTCAACCGGGCGGTCCCATGTTGATTGCCGATCGATTCATTTCGCTGAACGGTCGCACGATCGATCTCGCCTCCGGACAGAGGGTCACGTTCCGGACATCGCCTCCGATCGGTATCCCGGGCGAGGTCGCCTGGAGTGAGCAGTGTGCCGTCCTCAGCAGCCCCGCTCGTGCGAGCGCGCCGGCCGCCGCGCGGCTCGTCGATTACGGCCTGCTGCGGCAGGGGGAGCGGTTCGAGGCGTTCTCCATCGCGCCTCGCAGGTCCGATGGCGGCGCGATGCGCGCGGATTCCGCGCACGCCCTCGAAGGCGGTGGGCGCGTCGAACTCTTCGCACGACAGGCGGCCGACGTCTTCGAGACTGCCTGTCTTGGCGAGCCGCGGTGCCTTCGATTGCCGGCGCCCGCCGTCGCATCGTGCCCGGGCGTGCTGGACGTGATTGCGCGGCAGGCCCGGCTGAACGGCTTCGTGCCCATCTCGGTGGACCTGCTCGTCAATCTTGATCGATCGCCGGCCTCGTTGCGCGCGCTCGTGTCCGGGATTCTCGACACCAGACACGTGCTGCTGATCGTGCGCGCACCGCTCCAGTGCGACCGCCGGGGCTGGTGCGCTCCGCGCGGGCGGCCCGTCTCGGCGTGCCCTGTCGGCGTCGCCCGCCTTGTGCTTGCGGCGGGGTTGAAGAGCGCGCGGCCGAACGTCCTGCTGACGATGTCGGAAGGCGGCTCGGAACAGCCACGCGCGCTCGTCGCGTGCGAACGTTCCGGCGACGTGTCGGGGTTCGACGCGGGCGAACGGCTCGGGCTGTTTCCGATCACCGCCGGGCGGAACACGCGCGGCAGGTGCAACATCGCGGCGGAAGCCCGCGAACCGTACCACCTGAGCCGGGTATCCGATCTCGTCCGTGTGAGGACGCGGGCGGAGGAGGCCGTCGCCCAGGCGCGACGCGGCCGATTGGTGAGGGCCGAGCACGGCTTGCGCGAGGCGATGGGCGCGCTGGTCAGGCGGGAAGACGCCGCAGGGGCAGGGTGGGTGGCGCTGAATCTCGGGTGCCTCTTGTTGCACCGCGGCCGGGTGCTCGACGCCGCCAGGACCTTCGAGACCGCCCGCCTGCAGTTCGACCGGGCGAACGACCTGCACGGCGCGGTTCGCGCTGCCGTCTACATCGGGCTGGCGTGGACGGATGATGCCCGACTCGCCGAAGCCGAGTCGGCGTTTCGGTCGGCCCGGATCGCGGCCCAGGAAGCCGGGCTCACAGACCTGAACGCGGACGCGGCGCTCGGCCTGGCGAGGTGTCTGTACTGGCAAGGCCGCTTCGACGAAGCGACCGTACTCGCTGCTTCGGTGGCTGACATGACGGCGCAGCCCGCGGGAAGCGCGTCATCCGGCGCGACGGTCGAAAGCGTGTACCCGCACGAGTGCGCCGACCGTCAGATCACGCTGGTCCGCGAAACGCAGGCCATCGAGTCGTGGGGCGCCGAGGCTCGCTCCCTGGCCGTTCACCGACGGACCGTCGCGGTCGCCGAGACCGATCGTCTTGTCCGGATGGCGGCCCTGTCGGCGCGCATCGCGCTCGCCAGGGGCGACGTGCGCTCGGCGGCGGCCCACGGCACCCAGGCACTGGAGGGGGCGGGGCGGAGCGCGCGCCCCATAGACACCTGCGCAGCGCGTACGGCGCTGGCGTGCGTCTACGGCGCGCTGAACGACGTGGACGCGATGCTGGAACACGTGCGCGAAGGGCTTCGGGCGGCCAGGCGCGCGCAGGCGCCCCTTTGCACCCTCCGGCTTCGGCTCATCGCCTGCGACAACCTGCGTCGGGCCGGGCGCGACGCCGAGGCGGCGCGCCTGCACAGCCGGCTGGCGGGCCTCGACGCCGGCCGCTTTCCCGGCCTGCTTCGCGCGCGCCTCCAGCTGGTGCTCGCCGACGGCCGCGCAGCCCCTGCGCCCAACCTCCGATCTCGGCCGTCGGCAGGCTCGGGGAGTGGCAAGAGTGCCGAACCACGGACTTCGGACGGCGGGTGGCCGGTTGCTGCCGATGCCCAGGCGGCGCGGTCAGTGGTGGCGGCATGTCCCTGGCGGCTGCCGCCCAGACGCGCCGACGTCACCGAGGACATCGTCGGCGTGCTGCAGATGTGCCATGAGATCGAAGAGGAGGCGGCCGCGCTCGGGCGCGTCTGCGACGCGGTTCGGGAACGAACGCGAGCGGTCGTGGTCGGGCTCGTCGGGCGGAACCACGGCGCGGCAGCGCTGCTCGCCCGGTCGGGCCCCGGCGCCGGGCGGTCGACGATCGCCGATCGTGTGCTCGACACCGGGTTGCCGGTGGCGGCGTCGGTCACCCCGCTCGGCCTCGAGGCCGCGTGCCCCGTGCGCTACGCCGGCGATGTGATTGGCGCGGTGGTGTGCCGATGGACGGCCGACGCACTGGTCGACGCGGATCGCGTGACCTGCCTGCTGTCGGCCGCGGCCGCCGCGACGGCCCCCCACGTGCGCTCGCTGCTCGACCGCCGCGAAGCGCCGCAGCGTGGGGCTGCACCCGACGAGACGGAACTGGTCGGCGTGAGCGAGGCGATCCAGTCGTTGCGCAAAGCGACTTTGCGGGCGGCGGCGGCGCCGTTTCCGGTGCTCGTCGAAGGCGAGAGCGGAAGCGGCAAGGAACTGGTTGCCCGCGCCATTCACCGTGACAGCCCGCGGCGCGCCCGCCGGTTCTGCGCGCTCAATTGCGCGGCACTCACCGACGAACTGCTCGAGGCGGAGATGTTCGGTCATACCCGCGGCGCGTTCACGGGCGCCGTGAGCGACCGTGTGGGACTGTTCGAGGAGGCGGACGGCGGCACTCTGTTCCTGGACGAAGTGGCGGATCTCTCGCCACGCGCACAGGCGAAGCTGTTGCGGGCGGTCCAGGACGGGGAGGTGCGGCGCATCGGGGAGAACTTCGCCCGGCACGTCGACGCACGGGTGATCGCCGCGACGAACCGGAACCTGGACACCGAGGTCACGAGCGGCGCCTTCCGCCGCGACCTGTTCTACCGTCTGAACGTCGTCCACATCGACGTGCCGCCGCTGCGCGACCGTCCCGACGACATTCCCGTCCTCGCGGGACATTTCTGGCAGGGCTCGATCTCGCGGATCGGCGGCCGGGCGACGCTCGCACCGGCAACGCTGGCCGCGCTGGCGCGCTATGACTGGCCGGGCAACGTGCGCGAGCTGCAGAACGTGATGGCGGCACTCGCCGTGTCGGCCCCGCGGCGGGGGAGTGTGGGGCCCGCATGTCTGCCGGCCGCGATTGCGCGAGCCGAGAGTGGCGGCTCGACGCTGGACGAGGCACGGCGTGTCTTCGAGCGCCGGTTCGTGCGGGCCGCGCTGGCGCGGGCCGGCGGCCATCGGGCCAGGGCGGCGGCGGCGCTGGGCATCAGCCGCCAGGGATTGGCGAAGCTGATGGCAAGACTGGATCTGGACGAGGGCCCTAGCCCCTAGTCCCTGGTCCCCAGCGCCTGGCGCCGGAGCGCCAGCAGCGCGGCGTTGTTCGGCGCCTTTTTCAGCCCTTTCTCCACGGTTGCCGCCGCTCCGTCGCGATCTCCGGCTCGCAGCTGCATCGTTGCCAGGCGGCTGACCGTTGCGGCGTCGTCGTCGGAGACATCGGCGGCCTGGCGCAGCCATCGGGCTGCCTCGGCTGCCTGGCCGAGGCGTAGGCACAGGTCGCCGATGCGTTGCGGCACGTCCCGCGCCTGCGCGCTGTCGGTGCTGAGCGCGAGGTAGCGGACCAGCCCGTCGCGTGCCGTGAGCAGGTCGCCGCGCCGCTGGGCGAGCGACGCCAGTTCGCGGTAGGCGACAGGCTCGATCGGTGCCTTTTGCACGGCCTGCTCGAAGGCCTGCTGGGCGGCGACTGGATCGCCCGCCAGAACGAGGGCGCGGCCATAGAGGGTGAGTCCCTGGCTGGTTGCGCCAGGGGCCCGTGACGCCCGGTCGAGCGCCGCAATGGCCTTGATGAGCGCAAACCGATCGCGACGGCTCTCGGCGGCGTCCAGCCAGATCTGCCCGAGTGCCTGGTCGACGCGGGGGTCAGCCGGGTCGCGCTCGGCTGCCCGGTTCAGTTCCGCCACTGCCTGCTCTGTCCGACCGAGCCTGGCATAGATGACGCCGGCCTCGATCAGGTGGTCGGGCCTGGCGGGTTCGAAGGCGGCCAGCTTCTCCAGCTCGCGGATGGCGTCGGCATCCCGCTTCAGAACAAGCAGCATGCGGACCATCTCCTGGCGAGCTGGCAGGAACGTGGGGGACGCGGTGGGTGAGACTTCGACGGCCCGGCCCAGCGAGGCGACGGCCTCGGCCGTGTGGCCGAGCTGCCCCTGGCACACCCCAAGCAGGTAGAACGCCTCCCCGAACCGGTCGTTGAGCGCCACGGCCTGGAGGAGGGCGGGGATGGCCCCCCCGACGTCGCCCAGGCGAAAGCGGCTCAGCGCGAGCTTGTACCACACGGTCGAGGAGCGGTCGTCCAGCTTCAGATAGGCATCGTAGCTCTCCGCCGCTCGCGCGAACCGCTCGAGCGAGAAGTTCACGTCGCCCAGCTCCTCCTGCGGCTTGAGGGCGGTCGGGTCCAGTTGCGCCGCCATCCGCAGATCGCGGAGGGCGGTCTGCAAATCGGCCCCCCCTCGTCGCCGGTAGGCCTCCCCGCGCCTCAGGTACCCGAGCATCGAATCCGGCTTGAGGGCGATGGCGCCACTGAAATCCTCGATGGCGACGAACATCTGGTCGGACGCCAGGGCGGTCTCGCCTTCCGTGATGAGGCGGCGGTACGCCGCCTCCCGGGCCAGGGTCGTGTAGAGCAGGGCCGCCGCCACCGCGGCCATGGCGACCCCCAGGGTGATGAGGCCGGTGCGCTTCATAGGACGCCTTATCTTACCTCCGCCCCTTCGAAACGGAACCTTTGCCTGGCCGCGGGTTCTAATACGTCAGGAAGATCGCGTAAGACAGGCACTTGGCAGGCTTGGCAGGTCGGGCGATCGTCCTCGGGTGCGGTACATCTCTCCCCTGACAGGCATCGAACTGGTATAGTTGCGATGAATGAGAACCAGGTCGGGGGGCTCGCGGTGAAACGAGCGCCAGCAATCGGCTGGTCCGAGTACGGCGGCCAGGAGGCGCTCCTCGTCCAGCGGTGTGCCGCCGGCGACGAGCAGGCGTGTGTCGAACTGGTGAACGAGCACCAGCGCATGGTCTACCAGCTCGGCCTGCACCTGCTCGGCGACCCGGACGAGGCTCTTGATCTGTCGCAGGAGGTCTTCCTGCGGGTGTTCCGCACGATTAGCCGTTTTCGCGGCCACTCGGCCCTGAGGACGTGGATCTACCGGATCGTCATCAACCAGGCGCGGAACCGGCAGCGCTGGTGGAAGCGGCGCCACCGGTCCGAGCAGGTATCACTGGACGAACATCTGGAGCAGTTTGGCGACGTCGCGGCCCCCGTCGAAAACATGACGCCCGATCGCGTGTTGGGGCAAAAGGAGCTTGCCTCGCGGATCTGGCAGGCCCTGGAGCGCTTGCCGTTCGAGCAGCGAACGGCCATCATCCTGCGGGAAATCGACGGGCTGAGCTACGACGAGATCGCCTTCTCTCTGGGCGTCGCCGTTGGAACCGTGAAATCGCGTCTGACCCGGGCGCGTGAAGCGTTGCGGGCGCAGCTGAAAGAGGCGATTCAACCATGACTTGGAGTTGTTCGGCGGTACGACGTCGGCTGGCCGAGTACCACGATGGCGAGCTGACGATCGACCAGCGGGTGGCGATTCAGAGCCATCTGCGCGCGTGCCCGGCGTGCGCGGCCGAGGCCCGGGGACTGGATGCCGTGGCGACCGCGCTGCGGGCGGCGGCAGTCGAGCGCGCGTATGCGGTCGATTCGCACGACCTCGACGGATTGGCGGGCGGCGTCGTCAGCCGCCTGAACGCAGAGTGGGAGGAGTCGTTCCCACGCACGGTCCACCGCATGTTCGAGGATCTGCACCTGGTCTGGGCGGCGCTCAGCGCGACAGCGGCCACGTTTGCCTGCCTGGCGATTACGGTCGGCATCTTCTATTTCAGCAAGGCGGAACGTTCCGACTCGCTGGCGGCCCTGATCGACGCGCTGTCCAACGCGGGCACCAACGCGTACCCGGTGCAGGTTGACGACAGGGTCGACGCGTATCTGGTCCTGCCCCGTCAGGATCTCGACCAGATTGCGGCGGTGCCGGCGCTGGCCACCGACGAGGAGATCATGCTGGACGCGACGATTACCCGGGAAGGGCGGGTCGCGAGCCTGCAGTTGATGAATTCGGAAGGACCGATGGGGCAGCGCGCTGAAACCGACTGGAAGACTGTCGGCGAGGTGCTCGATTCGGTGGCCCAGGCCAGGTTCGAGCCGGCGCGGTCCGGTGGCGCGCCGGTCGCCGTCAAGATGTTCTGGTATCTGACGCACACGACCGTGCGGCCCAAGGCACGTGGTCAGGTGCATCGCACGCCGGCCGTGCCGCACGTCGTCGCGACCTCGGTTGTCTGACGCTCTTTGAATCGCGCGGAAGCTGAAATGGGGTCGCGAGGTGTGCTCCTCCGAGAGACGCCTCCCGGCCCCATTTGCATTTCTGTCGGCTACTGCCTGCTCGCTACTCACGGGCCTGAAAGGCCCGCGCTACTCGCTACTCACTACTTGTTCTGCTTCCTGTTTTGCGCCGCGTCGGTGCGCTCGGCCGGAAGATCCCCCCGCGCGGTCGCCACGTTGTTCATCGTGTCCATCGCTCGAATCACCAGGTTCTTTGTCTGGGCCTCGCCATCGAGCGGGAGCTCGTACTGCTCGAAGGGCGAGGCGGCAATGCCGTGCGGAGGACGCCGAGAATGTGCGCCTTGAACTCCTCGACCCTGGTGCCTTCGAAGACCGTTCGCTCGATGCCGACCATGCCCGGCCGGACCTCGTCGATCGGCATGTAACGGCTGGTGGCCGGAGCCGAGATGACCCAGCAGGCGACCACGACGAAGATTGTGACAAGGAACCCGCGAAGACTCATGGAGAGGCTACTCACACCGATCCGAAAGGGACGGCTTTCAAGGGTGGCAAGTTGGGATGGTCTGATCCCCTGATGGCGAAAGAAGTGCTTGCAGGTCAAGGAAAAGGGGGCAATCGCTTGACACCCGTGGAGTCCCTTTGGTATCGTTCCTCTTCCCTGTGACTGGAACCAAGATCGTGTCACTTCGCACCTCCCCGATCGGGCCTCTTGCGGCCGGCGTACCCGTCCGGAGGCCGGTAGTGTCGTCCGACGCGGGTGCGGGATATTGGTGGTATCGCAGTCACAGAAGGGGCGGTATGGCCTGATCTGCAGCTTCAGGCGGCGACATCCAAGCCTCTTCAACCAGCCGGTTGAAGAGGCTTTTTCATTTTCCGGGTAGCTCTCGGCGCTCAGGAGCACGTCATGCGCACTCCACTCATCTGCCAGACGATCACGGCCGCCACGACGGCCGAGCTGCGCGGCCGGCGCGATGACACCAGCGGCGTGGACCTCGTGGAGCTTCGGCTGGACGGTGTAGCGGACCCCGACGTTCGCGGCGCGCTTGCCGGGCGGCGGATCCCGGCGGTCGTCACGTGCCGGCCGAGCTGGGAGGGCGGTGCGTTCACCGGGTCGGAGGAGGAGCGACGGCGCCTGCTCGAGCAGGCGATCGAGGCCGGGGCGGAGTACGTGGATGTCGAATGGCGGGCCGGTCTGCGCGACCTGGTTGCTCGCAGGGGCGGCCGCGGCATCGTTCTGTCGGTTCACGACTTTTCGGGGGTGCCCGCCGACCTCGCATCGCTTTACGCCGCCATGCGTCAGACCGGTGCGGAGGTGGTGAAGGTGGCCTTTACGGCCCGGCGGTTGAGCGACGTCTTCGTGCTGGACTCGCTCATCGCTCCTGACATGTCGGACGTCGGACTTCGGACATCGGACTTCGGACATCGGACTTCGGACGTCGGACTTCGGACTTCGGACGACAGGTCCGTCTTCATCGCGATGGGGGAACCGGGTGCCACCACTCGCATTCTGCCTGGCCGGTTCCGATCGCTCTGGACCTATGCAGGTGATGCCGCGCCCGGGCAGATTCCGGCCAGCCGCCTCCTCGGTGAGTTCCGATTTCGCGACATCTCTCCAGCGACGGCCATCTACGGCATCGTCGGGGCGCGAGCTGGCCGCTCGCTCTCGCCGCCGCTCCACAACGCCGCATTCCGGGCGGCGGGCGTCGATGCCGTCTACCTGCCCCTGGAGACAGACGACTTCGACGACTTCCTTGCCTTCGCCGATCGCCTGCCGCTCTGCGGGGCCAGCGTGACGATGCCGTTCAAGGAGATCGCGATGAAATGCGCGCGCGAGATGGACGAGGGCGTTCGTCACGTCGGAGCAGCCAACACACTTCGGCGGGCGCACGACGGGTGGCATGCGACGAACACCGACGTCGAGGGTTTCCTCGATCCGATTCGCGACGTGGTGCTGGCCGGGCGTCGCGTGGCCATCATCGGGGCCGGCGGAGCGGCACGGGCCGTGGCGGTCGCTGTCGCGCGCGGCCGCGCGCGGGTTTCGATATTCGCGCGAAGCCTCGAACGGGCCGCGGTTGTCGCCGGTCTCGTGGGCGGCGATGCGTTCCAGGGCGTACCCGCCCGCGGCAGCTGGGATGTGCTGGTGAACGCCACGCCGGTGGGCTCGGCGCCGGACGTGAACCAGACACCCCTCGATGCCGATCGCCTCGACGGCGAGGTCGTGTACGACCTGGTCTATGACCCGCCGGTCACGCGGCTGCTTCGGGAAGCGCGTGCTGCCGGATGCCGCACGGTCGGCGGGCTCGAGATGCTGGTCGCACAGGCCCGGCGCCAGAGCGAGTGGTGGACGGGGCGCATGCCGGACGAGGCGGTGATGCGGGAGGCGGTGGCAGCCGTCTGGGGCAGGTTGGGCAGGTAGGGCGGGTAGGGC
>Ga0315279_10002499_pt1 | contig 27461 bp, 27 predicted proteins | sample YL17G06_20_MG_FD_203694 | JGI IMG/M metagenome (GOLD analysis project Ga0315279, IMG submission 203694) | Sediment microbial communities from Yellowstone Lake, YNP, Wyoming, USA - YL17G06_20 | ecosystem: Environmental > Aquatic > Freshwater > Lake > Sediment | place: USA: Wyoming | collected... | reverse complement strand
CATAGTTGGTATAGTGTTGTTTTTTTATGATTAATGAATACTATACCACACTTTGAGGAGGTGATGTTGTGATTTTGATTGATGTAAGTCCTTATCAGATAAGGATTTACATTTTTTAACAGGCTTTTACTTTGAAAGGTGGTGATCCAAAATGCGAATTAAAAAGATTACTATAAAAAAGTTATTCGGAATATTCGATCATGAAATTCCTTTGAATATGGATGATCGTATAACAATCATTCATGCACCGAATGGTTTTGGAAAGACTATAATACTTAAAATGCTTTATGGTTTATTTAGTGGATATTATAGAGTTTTTCGTCTAATTCCATTTGAGGAATTTAGAGTTGATTTTGATAATAATACGAGTGTATTGGTAAATAAAAAAGGTAAAAATTTTTTTGTTGATATATCTGATGAAATTTTTATATCCGATGACCCCCAGAAATCTAATAAAGATCACGAATCATCACAAAATATCATTACACGTGAAATACCACAGATAACAATTAATCTCTCATATATGGATAATTCTGAAACTAAAGTTCTGACTTTGAGTGATATTTATGATCATATAACACTCAAAGAAATGATAGAATTGGCGAGCACAAGAGCAGAACTTAGAAGTATTAGTTCAACAGAATGGATATATATTCCAACAGGTGAGATATTTTCTCTCTATGATATTTTAGATCAGTTCTTTGCAGATAAACTTATTTTGCCTAATTGGTGGAACAAAATTTGTAGAAGTATTAATATTCAGTTTATAGAAACGCAAAGATTGCGAGATTTTGCAATTGAATTTGACTCGTCCGCTAATATATATAGGAAAAAATATAAAACAATCATTTCTGTTGAAACCTATGCGAATGATCTAATAGATAAAATAGAAAAGAAGCTTGTGGATTTTGCTACTTTATCGCAGTCATTTGATAGAACATATCCTTCTCGCCTATTAGAACAGATGGAGAAACAAAATAACTCTGGTTTGACGAGTGATCAGATAAGTAATGAATTAAACAATTTAGAAACCAGACGTTCAGAACTCAGAGAATTGGGTATTTTAGACAAAGATATAGATGTGAATTTTTCTATTCCCGAAAAAGCAAGTCTACCTACAAAAGAAGTTTTATTTGTTTATATAAAGGATATAAAAGGAAAATTAAAGATTTTTGACGAGATAGCCAGTAAAATCAATTTGTTTAAAGAAATAGTTACAAAAAAGTTTTTATATAAGGAAATTATATTTTTAAGGGAATTGGGCTTTTACTTCATTTCGTCTGATGGAGCAAGATTACCATTATATGCGCTTTCTTCTGGTGAGCAACATGAATTGGTGATGTTATATCAACTGTTATTCAAAACACAACCAGATTCTTTAATTCTCATTGATGAACCAGAAACGTCGTTGCATGTTGCATGGCAAGTGCAATATTTGAAGGACCTCAGCGAAATAACAAGGTTAGCTGGAATAGATGTAATACTAGCTACACACTCACCTCAGATAGTAAATGATCGCTGGGATCTCACCGTTGAACTGAAGGCACCAAATAAATTATGAGAGAAAACCTTACACCAGAAAGTATTGCAGTTGACATTCATTTTAGGCGCTCCCAATTCAAAGGAACGTTCTTAATTGTAGAAGGTGATACTGACCAAAGATTTTATGGACGATTTATAGATGAAGAATCATGTCAGACTGTTGCAGCAAATGGCAAACCAAGCGCTAAACAAAACGCGATTCGTATTATTGAAATACTCAAGAATGAGAATTTCGATGGTGCTTTAGCTATAGTTGATGCCGATTTTTCAAGACTTGAGGGTAAAGAACCAGATAATGATAATATTTTTATGACTGACACACATGATCTTGAGACAATGATACTAAAATCTCATGCGTTGGAGAAACTGCTTGCTGAATATGGATCCAAAGAGAAGATAGAAAACATTACAAAAAGCAAGAGTAAAGATATTCGACAGATGCTACTTGAAATTGGTATTCAGATCGGTTATCTAAGATGGGTCTCTGAAAAGAAGAATTTGGCTTTGAAATTTGAAGAAATTAATTTCAGCGCGTTTGTTAATGAAAATAATCTGACTATCAATGTTACCGTAATGATTGATACGGTTATAAAAAATTCCTCAAAAGAGAATCCCAAAGTAGGTAATTTACAAAATCAGATGAACATATTATCTAGTCATAATCATGATCCATGGGATGTTTGTTGCGGACACGATTTGGTGTGTATACTATCTATAGGACTTCATAGAGTCTTTGGTTCAGGTTCAAATAAAGCCAGAGATGTTAGTATTGAGCAGATCGAAAAATACATGAGAATGTCTTATGAACAAGCTTACTTTCTTGCAACACAACTTTATAAATCATTAAAAGCATGGGAAAAAACTAACCATCCTTTCCGAATCTTCAAGTAGTCCTCACAGGAAAAAAATTCCCTCACGTATAACCAAATTTCCCATAGTATATTTATTCAATATGATCATTAAATGAAATAGCTTTATGCAAATCCATACCAGAAGTATGATCATACCTTGCTTTGCCACAATCCTATCATATCAAAAAATTATTATCTGATATTGGTACATTCTTTGCTGAAAACAAATATGGCTTGGACTATACCTATATTTTTAAGGTAAGACAGCGAAAAGGATGGATAAAAATGATATTTGATAAGACTACACAATTGTTGACTGCAGGAATATATTATACCGGTATAAGACACAAAGTTATTGCTAATAACCTCGCTAATATTAATACTCCAAATTACAAAGCGAAGGACATTAATTTCAGAGATCAGCTTGAGCTTTTTGCAAAAACGCAAACGCAAGGTTCAGACCATACTATGACCGCTCTCCCACCTCCGACTACTATATTGGCGCCGTATTATAGTGATCAGAGACCTTCTGTTGAATTCAATACGGTTGATATAGATCAAGAGCAGGTGAAATTAGCGGAAAATACATTATTTCATAACTCGTGCCTACAACTACTGGGGAGTAAATTGCGCATCCTAAAATCCAGTGTAAGTGGTAACGTTTAAGTTTTAGACAAAATATGCCGAAATATATTAATAGTTTTTAGTTTTCAGTTTTCAGTTATAGGAATTGTTTATTCATAAGGTTTTTTAACTGATAACTATCTAGTCAAAACTAAAAACTGCTCAAGAAATGAAAGGTAAGAAATGGATTTTTTTAATTCTATGGACATAAGTGCTACGGGATTGATTACTCAAAGGTATCGGATGAACGTCGCCTCTGAGAATCTGGCTAACATAGATTCAACGAGAACTGCAAATGGAGTACCATATCGTCGTAAACAAGTAGTGCTTGAGGCTGTGGAAAATTATTACGAGCCTTTTCCACAACTTATGGGACAGCTTTGCGGAGCAAGAGTGTCAGCTATTACAGAAGATCAAACTCCATTTAGAGAGGTTAATAGACCGGGACATCCTGATGCTGACAAAAACGGAAACGTGAAGATGCCAAACGTCAACGCAGTGCTTGAAATGGCAGATATAATGGCGGCTACCAGAGCTTATGAAGCAAACATCAACGCCTTTACCGCCGCAAAAAGCATGATCACTAAGTCATGGGAACTGGCAAGATAGTAATTTTATGAAACCACAGATGAACACAGATTCACACTGATAAGAAAAATGAAAAAATCTGTGTTTATCTGTGTGAATCTGTGGTTTAATTCCTAATTAATTTCAAAAGTGTTACCTTATTTATGAACCATATAGAAGATATAAAAGCTATGACTCAAAAAGATGCAAAGAAATGGAATATATCATTTTCACCATTGGAAGTGGGGAAAACTTGGTTGTATTCTGAGGTAAAGAAGTTCTGGAATTTGTATCTAGTTCAAGGGTACGAGACAAAAGAGTGGGTGATATGGCAAAGTATAAAAAGAGTAGCAATAAACTAAAAGAATGTTGGGAAGCACACAATGTAGATTCTCACGTTCTTTGCGAGATTGGTCTTGGTGGATGTATTAAGCCATTCAAAAAGATACTAAGACTAGAGTTTCTGCATCTTCATAGACGACAACTGCATGTCTTACAGTTTGCCAAAGGTGGTATTCGCAAGTTATACGGTGGCACGAGAAGCATGGGATTCAAGCGTGGTAGTTGGATTCAACATATAAAGCATGGTTTGTGTTATATTGGCGGTACATCGAAACAAAGAGTTAGTCTCCACGAGATGTCAACAGGTAAACGTTTGACGCAAACTGCAAAGCCAGAGGATTGTAGATTATTGACTTATGCAGCATGGAGAATGTCATATATTTGAAAGGAGAAGGCAATTCTTCCCCATGCCTAGCAGGTGCTTTTAAAAGGCAGGGGTATCCTTGCCGAAATCGGATATGAAGATCGATCAGTTGATAATCCCCACTATAGGACCAATTAGTAGTCCACAATCAAAAACTATATCATCAATTTCTGAAGGAGATGATAAAGGAAAATCTTTCTCAAACATGCTTACTGAATCCATAGATAAAGTCAATGATCTTCAAAAACAAGCTGATACAGCTATTGATGATCTGGTAATAGGCAATAATAAAGACATAGTTCAGACAATGATTACTATGGAAAAAGCTGATATATCATTTCGTTTGATGATGCAGGTACGCAACAAGATTCTTCAGGCTTATGAAGAAGTCATGAGGATGCAGGTTTAATGATGAGTGATAGGGTTTGATAAATATTATCGGTTATCTTATGTAACCCAACTTTCAAAGTTGTCAATTCATTTATACTCTATGGAGAATAATAACAAGTGTTAGATTTGAGAGGGATTCTGGATCAGGCAAAAACTAAATGGAGCGAATTACCTCCCCGAAGAAAACTGATGATTGGGTTGGTTGTCGCCGCAATACCAGCAGTTATCATATCTCTTGCTATCTGGGCAAACAAACCTGATTATACAGTGCTGTTCTCAGGGCTTTCTCCTGAAGACACTCAAGCAATTGAAGATGAGTTAAACTCCGCAAGAGTTCCATATAAATTGTCAGAGGGTGGAAAGTCATTGATGATCCCTTCTTCGGAAGTCTACAAGGTACGCATGAGACTTGCCAATAAGGGATTACCAGAAGCTAGTAGTGCAGTTGGATTTGAGGGATTTGATAAGACAGACTTCGGTACAACTGATTTTGTCCAAAAGCTGAAATACCAAAGGGCGCTTCAGGTAGAATTAACCAGAACCATATCTCAGATCAAAGAAGTTGCGGCGGCTAGGGTTCATATCGTTCTTCCCAAAGAGACAGTATTCACTGACCACGAGCAACTAGCAAAGGCATCCGTAGTCTTAAAACTCCGTCCCGGTGCAAGACTTGACGAATCTCAAATAAATGGTATCACCCACCTCGTAGCAAGTTCTGTTGAAAATCTAAATAAGGAGAATATAACCGTTATTGACACACATGGAAACCTATTATCAGCACCGGGACAGAATTCGTTACTAAGCGATACACAATTGAAATATAAAAAGAACATAGAGTCAGAGCTTGAGCAAAAAGTACGGGGAATGTTAGATAAAGTTGTTGGACAGAATAAATCCACTGTTCAGGTAGCCGCTGATATTAATTTTAATATAACTGAGACGTCATCAGAGATGTATGACCCCGAGAAGACCGTCGTTAAATCTGAGCAGAACGTTGATTATAGTTCCAAAGGTGGTGCTTCATCTTCAGGAGTTCCCGGTGTGTCATCCGCTATTACCCCAAACGCACAGGCAGGTAGTGGTATTGCAGAATATAAGGGATCAGATACTAACGTTAATTACGAAGTTAGTAAAATCGTTGAAAAGACTACACAACCACCGGGAAGCGTTAAAAAGCTGTCTGTAGCGGTAGTGCTTGATAACAAAATGATTGATGGCGCCCCAACAGCATGGACTCAAAAGGAGTTGGACGATATTAAGAACCTTGTCAGGAATGCTGTGGGTGTTGATCTCTCACGAGGTGATCCTGAAATTGAGGTAAAGAACATACCCTTTGACACATCACTTCAGCAAGAATTGGACGGTGCAGAAAAGGCTATAAAATCAGATAAACTTAAAAGTATGATAATGAAGGCAGTTATAGCCCTTGCAATTGCCGGTCTTCTGGTGTTTTTGATTCGTACTATATTCAAAAGTGGACGAAGCAGGATCAGTGAGCTTGACATGGGAACACCTCAACCTTTTATGCTAGAACAATCAACTGAGCAGAAACTAAATAAAACACCAGAACTATCTGCTATTCAAGGAGAACCAATTCCACGTTTAACTATGTCCCCAGTACAAAAGAAAAAACAGGAGATCATCGAAGCATTGGAAAAAGAGCCAGAGTTAGTTGTACAGATGATACGTGACTGGATGACAAAATAAGGAGAAAAGGATTTGGTCGAAAAGAAAATTACGGGTATACAAAAAACAGCAACTCTCTTAATCTCATTGGGAGCAGATACTTGTGCAAAGATATTTAAAATGATGGAAAATATTGAGGTCGAACAACTTGCATCTGAGATTACAAAAATACATCGTTTGAGTCCAGAAGCGACTGAATACATAATAGACGAATTCCATGATAAAATCTCAACTAACCCGGTATCTACACAAGGGGGATTAGCTTATGCTACCGCAGTTCTTAGTAAGGCTTTGGGAACAGAAAACGCTATGATCGCCATGGATCGAATTCGTGAAAACACCAGTGCTAGTCTTTTTGAGGACTTACTCTCGGCATCTACCTCAAACGATACTCTAATAGAGATGCTTGAAAATGAACATCCGCAAACTATAGCTTTGATTCTCTCTCACCTTAAAGAGCAGAGATCGGCGTACGTACTTGCTTCTTTGCCAAATGAGCTTCAAACAGACGTTATTATCCGCATTGCCAATATGAAAACCGTATCACCAGAGATTTTATCGCAGATTGAAGATTCATTGCGTGAAAAATCATACGGAAGTGAGCGTGTGCGTACTGGTGGAGTAAAGTCTGCTGCAAGTATACTTAACCATGTTGATATTGATATTGAAAAACAGATAATGGAATCCATAACAAAGCGTGATCCCGGGCTAGCAGACAAAATTTCTGACCTTATGTTTACTTATGATGACATAATCTTTATTAACGATAGGGGTGTGCAGAAACTTCTGCAAGAGATAGATGAAAATGATTTACTGATGTCACTAAAGGCAAGCACTGAGGAAATAAAAAATAAAATATTCATAAATATGTCCGAAAGACGGAGACAGTCAATTCAAGATGACTTGCAAACTATGCCACCTGTACGATTAAGAGACGTTCAATCCGCACAGGGTAGAATACTTGCGACGGCAAAAGAGATGGTACAGTCAGGGTTGGTTGAATTCGTCAGAGATTCTTTACAGGAGGTTTTCGTTTAGTGCAAAGAGTGCTTTCTAATGGATACCATGATACCCACAATATTCAGACAATGAGATTCACACCTTTTGATAACACAGATGAGTCAATTGGTAAGCTTGATGATGAACCAGAAGTGCCTGACGTGAAATATCAGGCTGAAACAATCATAGAGCAAGCACGGAATGAAGCACAAGGGATCGTCATTAATGCACAAAATGAAGCAGAAGGGATAAAGGAAAAAGCTTTTCAATCTGGTTATGACGCCGGACTTAAAGTTGCAGAAAAAGAGATAAGCGAAACTATTGAACGGATGTCACAAGTATTTACCAATGCTCTCAAGGAATTGGCTTCTCTTAAAGATGAGATCGTTGCTAATGCAGAAGGTGATCTCATTGAGTTGACGATGGCGATAGCCAAAAAGCTGGTTTGTTGTGAATTGAAACAGCATCCTGAGTTTTTAATTAACGTTATAAAAGAAGCGATAAAGACATCAAGAATAGAAAATGAGATTACAATTTGCATAAATCCTGAAGATAGGGTAATACTGGAACAATATATGGGTGAACTAATAGATTTTCTTAGAGCAACGACTTTCAACCAGATAGCTAAAATTATTATTGAAGATGACATTTCTTTAACTCAAGGTGGATGTGTCATTATTACCGATACAAACATCATTGATATGACTTATGAGGCGAGATTAGATTCGGTTATAGAAGCGATAACTTCTGAAAAAACAGTTAGCTAAAAACTACATTAAAAGAAATATGGGATTAGTAAATTATATTAACGCAGTATACAAAGTACCTTCATCAAAGAAATACGGAAAAATAACTCAAGTTGTTGGGTTAGTTCTCCGAGGTGTTGGTATATCTCCGTCAATAGGTGAGCTTTGCACAATTTATACAGATGGTGAATCGTCAAAAACTGTAAAGGCTGAAGTTGTTGGATTCACGAAGGACGAAAGCTTACTCATGCCTCTGGGAAACATTCAAGGAGTAAGAGCAGGAACCAGGATAATGAATAACAGTAAAACTTTTACAGTAGGGGTGGGTGAAGAATTACTGGGAAGAACCTTAAATGCACTTGGAGAACCCATAGATGACGTGGATATAAATTTGGAAGGACGGAACTGTATAAATTGCTCTCAAAGTTATCCCGTGCATAACGAACCTCCTGATCCATTTGAAAGGAAACGAATCAATGAGCCTATCTCTACCGGAATAAAGGCTATTGATGGTCTTCTCACCTGTGGCAAAGGTCAGAGAGTAGGTATATTTGCAGGTTCTGGCGTTGGTAAAAGTGTATTGCTTGGCATGATTGCAAGAAATACATCGGCTGACGTCAACGTAATTGCTCTTGTCGGAGAACGTGGTCGTGAAGTTCGTGACTTTATAGAGAAAGACCTTGGGGAAGAAGGGCTCAAACGCTCAGTTGTAGTTGTGGCAACGTCAGATCAACCTCCTTTGCTTCGTTCTCTTGCACCTTCAACAGCGATGGCGATTGCTGAATATTTTCGTGATCAAGGTAATGACGTTTTGTTAATGATGGACTCGGTAACAAGGTATGCTATGGCAGAGCGAGAGATTGGATTAGCTATTGGTGAACCACCAGCAAGTAAGGGATATACACCATCTGTATTTGCCAAACTCCCTAAATTATTAGAACGGGCAGGCACTACCAGAGATAAAGGAACTATCACAGGATTATATACAGTACTTATTGAAGCAGACGACATGAACGACCCTATAGGTGATAGTGTCAGATCAATACTAGATGGTCACATTGTCCTATCCAGAGACCTTGCAATACGCAATCATTATCCTGCTATTGACGTAAATCAGAGCATAAGCAGACTTATGGTTGAGGTAACTACACCAGAGCATCGTAAAGCGGCGGCAAAATTTAAGGAAACTCTTGCAGTATATAACGATTCCAAGGATATGATAGACATCGGAGCCTATACAAAAGGAAGTAATCCCAAGATAGATTATGCACTGGGTAATATTGACAATATAACAAATTACCTCAGACAACCAATTGAAGAGAGTGTGGATTTTGAAAATAGCGTATCAAGCCTTATTCAATTATTGAATTAATTTTTCAGGTGAAGTGTGGCGCAGAAATTGCAAATACATACTTAAACACCTGAAGTGAGGGGAAGTTGAGATTTAAGTTTTCCATAGAAACTCTTCAAAAATACCGTAAGTCTACTGAAGATCGGCGTCGTCTGGAATTGGCATCTCTCAGGGAAAAACAGTTCTTAGAAGAGGAAAAATTGTGCGAAATTAGAGATGCTCAACGAATTTTGCAACGTAATTTTCAGGATAAAAATGGAAAAACAAAAGGTTATCTTTTGTATCTGGATGATCTTTCACGACAATCAGTTATACAAAGAAAAGTGATCAGCGGGTTGAATGAAAAAGTTATTGAAGCAAGAGATAATCTCGTAGAGGCATCTAAATCAAAAAAGATTATTGAGAAACTACGGGATCAGAAATATGAGCAATACAGGCAGTACCTAGTTAAACAAGAAAGCAAGGTATTGGATGAGATTACAACTAACCGTTTTTCAAGAAAGGATATATAGAATGAAGTTAATTATCATTGCAGGTGCATTGGCATTTCTACTTTCTATCGGGGTTACTATGTTTTTTACTGGAACATTCAAAAAAAATAATCCGCAAACAGTAGAAGAGGCATTGCCGAATGAAAAAACAACGCAAAAAATAGGACAACCAATTACCAAAAGTGTAGAAAACCCAATCAGCGTCAGCAATGTGACAGAAACTGAAAATACTGTAAACAATAATGGCACAAAATCTCTTGAAATGCAGGTAGAGAAATATAAAGCAGAGGTTTCGGCTGAAGAAGCAAAATTAGCATCAGTAAAATCTGACGTCGAATCTGCTAAAGCCACGAAGTCATCAACCGGTAAATATCAGCAATTGGGGAAGCTTTATAGCTCAATGAAGGCAGAAGATGCTGCTGCAGTTCTTTGTGAATTAGAACCGAGTATGACAGAACATATATTATGTGCGATGAATGAGAGAAACGCAGGTAAAGTAATGAGTTTTATTGCCTCTAAAAACCCGTCTTACGCAGCTAAAGTCAGTAAACTCCTCGCTAATGCAGAGGATAAGTCACCGAGTGAGTTCTGAAAATTATGAAGAATTTTATTTTACAATCTCTTGATGGAAAGATCAATCTTTCGGCAAAGAAAGGTTCTGCTGTTGGTACGTTCAAAAATACACAAACTGAAAAACCGAATCAGTTTGCTAATGAACTATCCCAACTCATGGAAACTACATCCAGTTATAATGTCAGTAAAATCGAGAATTCGCAAAATGAAAAACTTAATACATTTCTAACTTCACCTGATGGCAAGACATTTGATTCTGATCTGAATCAACAAAAGAATCCATTACTTAAAGCATTTGATAATAGAAATATACCATTAAATAATGATTCTGATCTTCCAGAGATTTCGTTGCCACAAAGTAAACAGAATTTATTGGCTTCTACTCAATCTTTATTTGTTGATAATACAGGTTATAAAGCAATCGCTGAAGATGGAAAAAATGATAAATTAGAACTAGCCTTAAAAAGTAACGTCAGTATCGAGGATATTAGTCAACCTACTGTAAATGTTTCAGAAAATATTATACTTTCTGCTATGGCTCAACAGCTTCCAACCAATATTGTACCTAAACAAAATCCTGAACCACAAGATTATAAACAACTCGATACAACAATGGAAGATAAGATAAAGCCCTTAATATCAAATCAGAATACGATAAAAATGGAACTAAAATCAGAACCATTGACGGATAATAATGCTTTATCAATCTCTCCTACACAAAGCATAACAATAAAGAATCAGATTAAGCCTATCATAACGGATCAGAATTCAATACAAATCGAGACAAAAGCAGAACCTTTAACAGATAATAATGTTCCAATCATACCTACAATACCCGTGATACAAAAGGAAGTGTTAAAAGTAAATGATGAAAAGATTATAACTAACGAGAAATCAATGCTTCAAGATGAAGTCAAATCCAAGTTTCAAAGCGAACAAAAGATTGATTTAAGCATCCAGATACAGCCAATAAAATCAAGTGATACTAAAGCTAATCTCAATCAAGAAAAGATTACAGATAAATTCACTGCTAAAATATCATTAGATACACAGTTTATTTCTACTAATAAACAAAATACTATTGATACCAAATATACAAAGCAAGAAAATATTCAGAAACCCAAAGAGCAAGGAATATCTGATCCGAGATTATTTGCCAATCAATCATATATAGAAGGCAATAAAGTTGAAAATTATTCAGTGGTTTCATCAGATATATCAACACCAGAAAAGGTTTTATTGACATCACAATCGGCAAAATTTAAACAAGATACGATACAAAAACCGATCGATTCAGTTAAATCCACAGATAGCAGAGAGCAGATATTACCGCAAGTAAAGCAAGAACAGAATATTCAGGCAGATTTGCGCATAACTGGTAATGCTGATCAGAAGCTAAGTTCAGATAAACCAATCTTGACAGAAGAACCAATTAATAAACCTGCAACGAATTTACCAAAAAAATCATTAGAAGGTGAACATACAAATAATCTTCAATTTAATACACCGACAATAAATAAAGAGAATAAACCTATCGAACAATATGAATTCAGACAGAATATTAATCCAGTTCAAAACCCGAATGTTCAGATAAAACTATCATCAAAACAAGTTTATGATAGAACACCTGAGAGCTATAATCCTGTTGATATTTCTGCGCTGAAAGCATCAATAATGGGATCTGAGAATAGTTCCGCTTCAGAAATTAAACAAGCAGAACTTAACGGTAATGATGTCTTAGTCGAATATGCACAGGTTAAAACTGAGCAAAAAAATATTGGGTCTTCAGACTATAGTGTGGAAAATAATCTGCATGGAAAGTTTTTAAATCCCCCTAACCCCATTTTCCAAAAGGGGAATGACTCTATTTCCTTTGAAAAAGAGGGCAAAGGGGATTTGATACGTACGCAAAATTCATTACAGACAACATTGATAAACGGATTTGCAGATAATCTTACGTCAAAAAATTCGGAAACAATATTTGAAAACAATAACATACCTGAAAACAAACCAATAAAACAAGAACAATATGCAGAATTAACACAAAAATCGCTCATACAAATTAGACCTGAATCAAAACAAAATTCTCAAAAGACATCCGAAGTAATTGATTCTACAGATAAATCAAACACGAAAGCCTCTGAAATAACAACAGATAGAAAAAATATATCTTTCGATAATCTTATTGAACTTAGACAGAATGATATAACAGTTCAGAATAAACCTCTAAAAATTGAAAATGAATCAAACCAATCTTTAAGTCAGATAAAAAAAGATAATACTTTAGAGAATGTTTCAGTTATAAAATCCAATAAAAATGACTTACAAGGTATCAGTCAAGTAAAACATGAAAACAATAATGAATTAATACAAAACACACAGACACAGGTTAAACCTGACGTAAAAATTGCTAACCATGAATTATCTCGAGCAGATAAAATCGTATATAATTCTCAGATAGACATACCGATCAATTTATCAAAAGATAGCAAAGAGCTAGTATTATCGCAAGTAAAGCAAAAACAGGATGTTCAAGCAGATTTACGCATAAACGGCAACGTTGATCAGAAGATAAACACCAATCAATCTTTTTTGGTGGATGAGCCCATAGCTTCACAAACAAAGCAAGAACAGAATATTCAGACAGATTCACATATAAATGACAATGCTAGTCAGAAGCTAAGTTCAGATAAACCAATCTTGACAGAAGAACCAATTGGTAAACCTGCAACGAATTTACCCAAAAAATCATTAGAAAATGTGATCATTAATAACGTGAATGACAAATACGAACAAGATATTTTACCACAACCTACATCTGATAAAAAAGCATCTGAATCGAAGTCAGATATTAATCAGACGTTTAAAACTCAAATAATCACAAATGGTCTTTTATTTAATAAATCAGGATTTCAGTCAGATAACAAAAATACACAAGATCAGCAAAAAAGCATTATAAATCAAACACCAGCTAAAGATAATCAAGCACAAAAAACCAACAATCAAAAAGAATTTTCTGTTGAATTGGACGAAACACGTAAATACAGCACAGAAAAGTCTAATTCACCCAAATTAATAGAAAACCAGAATGTGAAAATGGATAAGGGACAACAAGATAATTACATGCAAGAAAAGCCAGTTCAAATATCGTCTAATTCGATTGTAGAACAGGAGAAATCAACAAAGTCAAGCTTATCAAAAAATTCAGAAAATAGCTCATACACAACAGTATCTGATACAATATCAAAGCAAGATACAAAGGGGAGTATATTTCAGGAAACACAACAAATTGGTTACGAGAGAAGATTAAATACAGAAAATAATATACAAAGAAGCAAGGTTGATAATATTGAAGCTAATAACATTATTACTAAAGATGACGTGATGAAAGACAAAAGCTCTGAAATTATCTCACCAAAGATTGAGAATGTCAAAGAAGCCAACACAAACAAAACATCAGAAAAGTTCGATATTCCATTATCCAGAGTGAATAACGATTTTGTAACAACTCAAAAAACTGATGTTAAAAATATACCAGTTATAGATAAGAATGAAATGACTTCAAAAGTGGTAGAATTGCCAGATAAAATTACACAATATATCAGTACAGTTAAAAATGATACAAAACCCCAATCAGTGATGATTCAGTTGGAGCCAGCAAATTTAGGAAAGATCAAGCTGAAAGTGTCTGTAAAGGATAACAGGCTTATGGTAGAGATGAGTGTTGCCAGTTTTGCCACAAAAGAGATAATAGAGACTCAACTGCCAGACATAAAAAGAAGCCTTATGCAATACGATTTGCAAGTTTCGGGGTTCAATGTAACGCTTGATAATGGTTCTTCTAAGTTCGGTTCATATAACCCGAATTCGTCACAGCAAGGCAAATGGTCATCAGAATCCTGGGGTAATAATCGAGGTGATGAAAACAATAACAATAGCCACGAAAACACAAAACGCTATATGAGATATGTCAACAATGAATCTATGGTTGATATTTTAACGTGATTGGAGAAAATATGATTGATATAGTAAACTCAACATCAGTAAAATCTGATCCAACAACTAAACTTCCAAAACCAAATAATGTACTGGGCAAAGACGATTTTTTATTGCTTCTCACTACTCAGTTGCGCTATCAGGATCCTACAAAGCCTATGAGTAACGAGCAATTCATCGCACAAACAGCGCAATTTTCTTCGCTTGCGGAAATGCAGGAAATGAATTCTAGCATGAGTTCTCTATTAGAATTTCAGAAGACATCAACAAAGGCGTCGGCATTAGCGTTAATCGGGAAAAAGGTTACCGCCGATACTTCAACTTTTACCCTATCAGATAAATCATCTGCTTCTCTGGATTATAAATTACCAAAAGATGCAAACGTAACAGTAAACATCCATGACTCTAACCACAACATTGTTAAAAGTGCTGATCTCGGAAAACAGTTGGCAGGTTCATATACTTTTAACTGGGATGGTACTAATAACGGCGGTATACGTGCAAATAGCGGAAAGTATACTTATGAAATTACCGCAAAAGGTGCCGATGGTCAGGACGTTAGTATCAATAAGATGGTATCTGGAATTGTAGATGGTGTATTTCTTAATGGAGAGCAAATTCAATTAACAATAGGAACTTCAAGCTTCCCTCTGTCAGCAATAACGAAAGTATTGCTGAACTCTACGGGGGGATGATCTATGTTAGATAAAATTACGCAGGTTACAGGCAAGGGTCAGTTACAAGGTATACAAAAAACTCAACAATCCAAAGGTTCAGAAAGTTTTGCACAAATTCTGGAAAACCAAAAACAAACAACAGAGGTGAAGTTATCGGCACATGCACAGGAACGTCTTAAACAGCAAAACATTAATATATCACCTCAGGACCTAAACCGTATAAAAGATGCAACGAATATGGCTGAAAAAAAAGGTTCGAGGGAATCGTTGATGCTGTTAAATGACGTAGCTCTGGTGGTGAATATAAGCAATAGGACAATCATCACCGCAGTAGACAAGGCAAGGCAAAAAGACAAGGTATTCACAAACATTGATAGCACAATAATATTATGATAGGCTGGACCTCGTAAGAGGAAGCCTTATGAATCGTCTCTCGACTAGAGACGATTGAAAATGGAGGCAATACAATGCTAAGATCATTAGTCTCAGGATTATCGGGTATACGCACACATCAGACTGCACTTGATGTAATAGGAAACAACATCGCTAACATCAATACTATGTCGTTTAAATCATCAAGGGCATCTTTTTCAGATGCACTTTCACTAACACTAAAGGGTGGTACTCCGCCGACGGAAACTCGTGGAGGTATAAACCCATTTCAAATAGGTCGTGGGTCAACTGTTGACAGTATAGACACTCTATTTACTCAAGGTAGTCTTGAAACAACGGGGAATCCAACTGACCTTAGTATTGCGGGAGAGGGATTTTTCGTCATGCGGCATGGAGATGAGAGTCTTTACACCCGTGATGGAAGCTTTGCAGTTGATGCGACAGGTACTTTAGTAGATCCCAACAGTGGTTTTGCAGTTCAAGGACGAATGGCGGACGCTTCAGGAAATATCATGTCGGCCACTCCCGTAACAAACGTTACTCTGCCAATAGGATCGTTGTTTCCAGCACGAGCTACCAGTACAGCGGCATTGACAGGGAACCTGGACGCATCTGCTGAAACGGGAAGAGTGCCATTTATTGGGGATACTGCTAACGCAACTTTCTCAGGCAATTTAGGTGCTACCGGAACAGTTACAGTTCCTCCTGCAGCTCCTCCTGCACCTACAGGGACGACTTTTGCAAAGCACATAGTAATATATGATTACCAGGGAAATGCAAACGACGTCACAGTAACTTTCGCGAAAACAAAGGATTCATCTGCAGGTATACTTGATGAATGGTCATGGACAGCAACTACTCCTGCTGCTCCTACTATTCCTCCTCCTGCTCCAATAGCGCTAGGCACAGGACTTATAACTTTCAAAGCTGATGGTTCTTATAGCAATTCTGTTGGTAATAGTATCACATGCGCTGGATGGGGAACTGGTGGACTTGCCAACATAACAGTTGATCTGGATTTTGCTCGGATGACACAGACAAATGGTCCTTTCTCGCCTATGTTGTCTTATCCAGTAGAAGATCAGACTTATCAGACTTCTATGATGGTTTATGACTCACTTGGTGGAACACATAACGCTATTGTAAACTTTGAAAAGGATCCATTATCCGCTAACACATGGAGATGGTCTATTGGTGTCTCTGGTAATGATGAAGTTTACATTAACACCCCCGCTGGTTCATCATATTCACAGGAGATAGAATTTAATACTGATGGTACTGTGAAAACCGGAGCGACTGCTAATCTTGTTATAGAGGGGCCCGGTGGTCTTACTGATGGAACTACTACGTTGACTAATCTGGAAAATGGTGCGGATGCTGTAAGGGTTGCTCTTGATCTCTCATCATTGGTGCAATTTGCTGGGGCTTTCACACCTGTACCTTCTTCTCGTGACGGTCATGGTGCTGGAAGTCTTGAGAATATAACGTTTGACGATACAGGAACGCTCATTGGTACATTTACGAATGGCAACAGCCAGAAGCTTGCGCAGGTAGTCCTTGCTGATTTTCATAATCCTGCAGGTCTCGTAAAATCTGGTGGAAATATGTATAGCATGTCAATGAACTCAGGAGCGGCAATTATCGGTACTGCTGGAGCTGGTATCAAGGCAAGCATCATATCAAATTCACTTGAAGGCTCAAACGTTGACCTTGCTAATGAATTCACAAAGATGATCATTGCACAGCGTGGATTCGAGGCAAACTCAAGAGTCGTCACAACAAGCGATGCCATACTTGGTGAATTGATTAATCTGAAACGTTAAAGATAGTTAATCACGAATTTCGCGAACAGGACGAATTACACGAATTTTTCTAGGAATTATATTCGTGTAATCTTTTCTTCCGTTACTCGGTGGAACGAGATTCTGCTCTTCCGTTGCACGGCGGAAGGTGATTCGTTTATTTGTGTAATTCGTGATTGTCTTGTTTTAAAAATCATTATTTTAGGTGGTAGATTCTAATTTATAATGATAACGTCAAACTCAGAGAAAGTGCTTGGTATGTAAATTTAGGAAAGGTAATCTGTCAGTTTTGGTAATTTCAATACTGTAGCTGTTGCTTGTAGTGCCGCCTGATATGCTTCTTGATCGATTATAAATTGACCTGCTTCTTCAGCCATATCTACGTCTTCAATTTTAGAAATTCCATCTTTCAAAGAAAGCTCTAACGCTTGTAATTCACTCGTGTTGGATTGAATTCTGGTAACTTTGACACCGATTTCACCACGTACCATGCTTATTCGATCTATTTCATCGTCAAAACGTGATAACGTACCGTTTATATCAACGGTATTATTTGATTCCAGAGCAGTTTTCAAGTCTTTTAGCGTTTTGAATATCCCACCATCAACAGTTCCCTGTCCGAAAACGCTTGTTCCCGGGAAGTTTACCGTCATAGTCTGATCACCGAGTTCTATCCTCTGTTTTATTTCTCTTTGATCTCCAATGTATTCTATATCACCATTATTTATAGGTGCATATAGTTTTGTGGAAGACGCCCCTGCAAGGTGCTTTATTTTTGAAAAGTCAATATTAACATCTAAATCCGATCCTCCGCTCCCCCAACCAATAAAAGTGATCTTACCATTAGCACCACCTGTTAGAGAACCATTAGCGCCAAAAGTCAGATCTGTTCCAGTAACAGTCCCTTGATCAGAAGTCCAACTCCATGTATTATTAGACGCTTTCTCGAAAGTTAGTTTGACAGTATATGAATTTCCTGATGAATCAAAAGCTGTTATTTGTTTATCATATTGTATTCCAGCGATTGCTGTTGAGTCCAGATTGCCTGTGAAGTATGTATTGACATTATTACCTGTATATCTCACTTTATCAATCGCAACATCCTTGCTATATGGGGCTTCAAGCACTTGCTGACCACTGAATATGTATTTTCCAGCGAACTTACTGTTTGCTAATTGTTGCATCTGATCGATCATGATCCCGATCTCGTTAGCAGCTGTTTTTCTTGCGTCTTTGCCTACAGTATCAGAAGCCATGACAGTGGCGTTAGTTCTTGCGTCATAAAGCATTTCACCAACGTTTTCGACTACGGTATCTGTATAAGACAGCAATGCTTCTGAATTTTCCCCATTTTTGATTGTCTGACGCACTTTATAAAGGTCTTTGTATTGTCCCATGATTTTTGCACTGCCGATAGGGTCATCAGATGAACGGGTAAGATTTTTTGTCGTAGCGATCCGATTGTGTGTTTTGGCTAATTTTTGAGCAGACAGTTTAAGACCATTGATTACTTGATTCTCGATCATTTTATCAGTGATTCTCATTTTATTACCTGCCAATATCCATTAAGGTTCCTATCATTTCATCTATAACAGCCATATACCTAGCCGCAGATTCATAAGCTCGTTGAAGTTTAATTAGATCAGCCGATTCTTCATCTAACGAAACGCCTGATACTCCCTCTCGACGCTCCTCAAGATCAGTGACAAGCATCTGTGCGCTTTCCGTCATCGTCGAAGCAAGCTGTGTATCAGAACCAAGAGAATTAACCGTATCATTATAGAATTGAGCTATGTTTATAGCATCTAGGTTATTTACACTATTTGGAACTTCAGAACCATCAGAAGCTACTCTTATATCTGACAATCTAGCTAATTGTAGGGCAATACTGTTATCTCCTATCTGTCCGTTTGCAGAAGCGGAAATACGTTCCGGGTGGTTAATAACACCTGTATTGGCATCATCATTAACTTTTATATTACCTGCATTAGTTCCTACGAAAAAGTTTCTTTGACTGGCTCCATCAAGTCCATATCCAGTGACATGTAGTTTATTAACAGAATTAATTAACGTTTGTGCTAATTGATCTATTTTACCATTAAGCCCCGGAATAACATTATCTCGTACTTCTATTAATCCTGCTATTTCCCCACCACTAATATCAACATTTGATTGGTCATCAGACCATTTCATAGTTGTTACAACCATGCCATCAATAGATTGACGTCCAGTCTTTATTGCGGTAAATTTCTCATCATCCACAATTGCACGACCACCTACGAATAAAGACACAGACCCGTTGTCACGCTCAAGTGAAGTTACATTTACTTGTTTTGACAATTCATCTGTAAGCAAATCCCTGCTATCCCTTAGTCCACTAGCTTCGCCTCCTGTTGCTTCTATGAACTTTATCTGAGCATTGAGATAAGCGACCTGACTTGCTTTCTGGTTTACTTGTTCGATTCTATCTTCTATATAACCATTGACAGTTTTACGAATATCTTTCAATTGTGAGTCTATTCGGTTAAAATTCTGAGCTAGATTCATACCTCGTTGAATAACCATATTTCTTGATGTTAAATCTTCAGGATTGCTTGCAAGGTCTTCCCAGCTATTCCAAAACTCACCAAGCATATTGTTGATACCATTTTCTGATGGTTCAAGAAAGACCTTTTCAATTTGGTTGTATTGTTGGGATTTCATTTCCCAATTACCTAATGATTGGTTTTCCGTCCTGATATGCTTGTCTATGAATTGGTCACGGATTCTTCGAGTCTCAAGGATATTTACATCTTGCTGACTGGTATGGATTGTGTTTTTAAGCTCGATTCTTTTTCTGGAATATCCGGGTGTGTTGACATTAGAAATATTTTCACCGACAACGTTTAGTGCTTGTGTTTGAGCCATTATAGCTCTTTTGCCTATGTCTAAACTTCCAAAAAGACTCACGTTAATGCCCCTTAATGATTAGAAGATTCCAAGATTAGAAGATTTTGTTACTTTAAATCTTCTAACTGTTCTTCATTCCTCCGCCCTCATCCTTCATCCCTAATGAAATAAGTAACGCGTCATTTACTATTATCCCCAACCAGAAACGAGTTTTCCTGTTTTTTGATCATATTCTAATTGACCATTATCTGAGTATTTGATATTAGAAGATCGAGAAGACACAAATATTCTTAATACTCCGCTGACGTAATGAAGTGCATGTTGAACTAAATAAGCATTGCTTTCTCTTAGGTTCTCAAGATTCTTTATTGTGGATTGAATATCATCTCGAAGATTAGCAAGCTGAATTTTGTAGGGGTCATCCATCAGATCAGACAGCCTGGATAAAGTAAGTCCCTCTTGAGGAAACCCAAAACATTGAGACAATTGGAATATAGCTGATTTCCTTGCCTCTTCCAACGTCTTGATCTTTAGAACCATTGTTCCTTGTTGTTTGTTAATATCTTCAAAAGAAGCGATGTTTCCATCAGCAAAACATTTTCTCTGGTTAGTGAGCATATTGACAAGGATACGATAGTGTTCGAGTTCGTTTTCAAGAATTTCTATCAGGTCCCCCATTAAGCAATCTGTATTTATATCTCTCTCACTTTCGATGTATTCAAGAGAAAAATTAACTATTTCATCAGGCGATCTCACTGGCAAGAGTTGAACCCTCCATGAAAGCGTTCACAATCATTATATCTGCAAACCTTGTTTTATATTTATTATATAGGGGTGAAAAGATAGGTAAGCGGGGGAGATGCCTTATCATTCTTTTCACCCTTGCCATGCCTTTACCAATCACGATTATCTCATCGCGTTAAATGAATCCTTATAGATTATGTGATTACTCCCACGACTAAAAGCTCGTGGGCTTCTAAGGATTTGATACCTAAGCGATCTAATCCAATCGCTATTATGTTTATCGAAGCATTAATACTCTGTGTTTAGAACAACACAGGAATCATTCATCCAAGGACTGAAGCTCGTTGGCTTTCTGATTCAGAGGATCGTAACACGATAAAGTGATCATGATTTTGAAAAGGCGTTGCGCAGTTTTTATAAAACGTCAGTTTTTATATGTTGGACGAGTTAAGGGCATTGCCAGCGTAGTGATTGACCAAATTAATATTTATGTTGTGGAGCAATCTGCCAGATTGCCATTTTTTAGCAAACTAGCAGTTTGCTCCACTTCAATAATTTAGTCTAACAACAATTCATATAAAACAGAAAATCCTTATCCAATCAGGTCAATAATACTTCGAGCAACGGATTTACCGTCCACGCTATATTTACCTGATTCGATCTGTTTCCCTATGGAACTTGCTTTATCGTCCTGAATTTCAGTAAGAGATTTTGCCATCTCCTCAAATTTCTGTAATTCAGCGACACGTGGAGAAAGGACAAATTCATCAGTCTTTCTCACTTTGGTTCCATCGGAATCAATCTTTTTTTCGGAATTAATCTTTTTCTGTTCTACTGAACGAGATTGCCGAAGGTATGCCTTATCTATTTTTTGGATACTATCGGAATAACTAAAGATTCTCATTGTATATCCCTTTATTTTCCGACAATAAGTAACAGATTGAAACTATAGAGAAAGAACTATTATAAAACCTGTTACTCCCTGTCTATATCATATATCGTAATAAATGGAGAATAACTTTAGCTTTTTTTACTATTAAGTTGGCGATATAAAGTATCAGCTAAACCTATACCGGGTCCTTTGGCAACTACCTTTGCAATCTCTTCATCCATCATAGAAGTATAAACTTCTCGTGAAAAACCATCTCCTTCTGCATTGTTTTGTACTGTTTTCCTCATACTTTTAAGTAGATATGATACAAATACTGATTCAAATTCTTGACAGGCTTCACGCATTTTAACATCATCATTACCTCTGTTTTTTGATTCGATCATAGATGCGCTTAATTTATTGATAATCATTTTTTAGTACCTTTTCATATTGTCACAAGTCTGGCATATAAAGCACCAGCTTTTTTTATCGCTTGAAGTATAATAATCATGTCACGAGGAGAAACACCTAGCAGATTCAATGCCTGCACAACCTCGTCAATGGTCGCTCCACCGGGCATGACTTTCATCTTCATATTTTCTTCTTGAACGTCTATTTCTTCTTTTTTAATCACTACGGTATCTCCACTCGATAACTCAGGGGGTTGAGATGCTTCTTCGGTTGTCTTTATTTGTATGTTTAGATTTCCATGCGATATTGCCACTGGAGAAATTTTTACATCCTTTCCGACCACGATGGTTCCTGTTCGTTCGTCAATAACTACCTCTGCGACGCTATCAGGTACGAGAGTTAGATTTTCAAGTTGTGAGATAAAAGTTACAAGATCATCTTTTGATGGTTCTGGAACGGTTACGTTTACTGATGTTGCATCAATCGCTTTAGCGGTTCCCTGAAATATGCCGTTGATAGCTGATACCATGCGTGATGCGGTTGTGAAATCTGGTTCACTCAAGACTATCAGCAGGCTGTTTCCTTCAGTGTAGTTAGCAGTTGGAACGTATTGTATTAATCCACCGTTAGGCACACGCCCAACTGTCGGATGATTCTTCTGAGCGATGTTTTCCCCGCTCCCGGTACTGGCACTATAACCACCCACAGAGATTGCACCTTGAGCTAATACACAAAGCTTTCCATTTGGCAATGCGAGGGGAGTGGCAAGTAATGTTCCACCGGATATACTTTTTGCATCACCAATAGATGATACTAATATGTCAATTCTACCGCCAACTTTTGAAAAGAAAGGAAAATCAGCGGTAACCATTACTGCCGCTATGTTCTTTATGCTGATACGACTTTGAGGAACGTCAATACCAAACCTTTTCATCATGTTAATAACAGATTGAACAGTAAACATTGCTCCACTACTGTCACCTGTGCCATTCAAACCTACGACAATTCCATATCCATAAATAGGTTGATCGTATATTCCCTGTATTTTTGCTATATCCTTTATACGAACGCTAGGTGATGAGTTGGCGATTGCATAAGATGAAAAAATAATCAGATACGATAATAACAAAAACAATAGGAAAACCTTTTTCATATATTCCTCCAATGATTAAAGATTGAAGATTGAAAAATTTTGATCAGGTTTCAATAATCTTCTAATCTATTTATATTATCTTTCGGAAAATACCTGCGACCCAGTGAAATGGTGCAAGCAGAATATTCGTTACACCTGTTACTATACCCGGTTTCTGTGTTGTCTGTCCCTGTCCTTTGTATTTTATCTCAGCATTAGCCATATATATCGAAAGAACTGTGTTATCTGGACCAATATCTTCGGGTCTGACAACTCCGCTTATGGTGATCATTTGAGCCTCATCATTAACGTTTACATTTCTGGTACCCTCAAGCATCAAGTTCCCATTTGGCATTACCTCTTTTACTGTAACGGATATTTTTGCGTCCATGCTTCCGCTTCGAGTGGTTATACCAGAACCAGTATAGTCTGATCCAGCATCAACTCCCATCTTTAATGGAAGTTTCCCCAGACCGAAAAGATCATTTAGGCTACCATTTGATCCGGATTTCTTACTGGTCTGAGTTGCATCGCTTTTGGATGCCTTTGATGATTCAGCGATAATTATTGTGACAATATCCCCAATCCGACGAGCCTTGTGATCCGAATAAAGCGATGTATATTCAAAATCGCTTGAGATCGAAACTGAAACAAAACAAAAAAATAGAATAATACAAACAGGAATAGCTTTTTTCAATTCATCATCTCCATTTCGTCATAAGTAATCGTTAAAAAATGCCATTTTGGCACAATGGTAGGATGGGTAAAGGGTTTTAAGCCGTTATTTGAAATTTATTAATCAGTCATTGCTTATGGTAGAAGCCAAATCAATATAAGCTAAAACCCTTTACCCATCCTACAAAAAAACCATTTTTTAACGATTACCATAAGGAAATTTTTACCGTTTTTTCGTCAACAATTTTCGCCTGTACTTCTTTCATTGAAAGGGTGTTAATCACACGAATAACCTGACCATTGATACCGTTCTCCATAGCCTTACCCCGTGCTGTCACTCTTAGGGAAGATGATTCTACAACGATTGTGACAAGATCGCCCTGTTTAATAATAGGCGGTTTTTCTACCATATCCGAAGTTACTAGAATTCCTTTGGACAACATTCTCTTAACACGTTTCCCTATAAGTTCATCTTTGGTATAAAAAGCATTAGTAGATAAACCTACGTTCTGTGAAGCGATAACTAGATCATCTGCGATTAAAACTTTGTGCAAATCAATATCTTTTGCAGTCATTACAACATCCTTGATAACATCTACCTTAAAAGGTATGATCCGTTTTTCACAGTCACGACCATCAACAGAGAGAATAAATCTCAGAAGAGTATTATCGTTGACCGCATAAGGAGATACCAATTCTGTCCTGATGTCAACCTTACCATCAGGTAATACGATAGGTTTCACATCATTTGCGGGTTTAATACTGACTTTTGCAGTGGATTTTCCAACTAACCCTGAGATAAATGCTTCAGCAGATGATTGAATTTCTTGCATTGACAGGCTTAATGATTTAGTCTCGACAGTTACGTGATCAGAACCGTTCCAGACTATGGATTCAGGTGTTATACCCTGTTGTTTTGCCCTTGATTTAACGTAACTAATGTTTAGATTCACAGATGAGCCGGGTTCTGCGGAACGACATATAAAAATTTTCTGAAGCTTGTCATTCATTACCTGTTCAGGTGAATTTATACGTGCTATATCGCTCAAGTATATCTCTTTACTGTTGACAGAAGAATTTTCAAACATAGAGACGGAAATTTTTTCTTCCACAGCAAATCCAATTAATGGCGCAGAAAAAATTAAGATTACGTACCAAAATAAAGCTTTTCTTGTTTTAAGCATTTTTAACCTCTATCTGCGAAGGTTATTCGCTATGCCTAGCATTTCATCGGCTGTTTGTATAGCTTTAGAATTGATCTCATAAGCTCTTTGAGCGACTATGAGATTAACCATTTCCTCAACAACCTTAACGTTTGACATTTCCAATGATCTTTGTACAGTAGTTCCGAATCCGCTTGTTCCGGGCGTTCCAGTAATTGCCTGACCAGATGCGGCAGTAGCAGAATACATATTCCTTCCTTCACTGCTAAGACCTGCGGGATTTGTGAATCTAGCTAGTTCGATGACCCCAAGCTGTTGTGGTGACGATTTGCCGGGAAGTAATACCTGCACTGTTCCATCAGAAGTTATAGCAATGTCTTGAGCGTCCTGCGGGATCGTTATCTGATCTTTCATAGGGAAACCATCTGACGTAACGACCCGTCCCTGACTGTCCTGTTTGAATGATCCTGCTCGTGTGTATCCAATTGAGCCATCAGGCATCATTATCTGGAAGAATCCGTCTCCTTCAATCACCATGTCCAAAGGATTGCCGGTTTCTTGATAATCACCTTGAGTAAACATCTTTTGTATAGCTATCGGTCTTGTTCCGTGACCAACTTGAATCCCGACAGGCACTTGAGAACCAGTAGTGCTTGAAGTTCCTGCGGGTCTTACTGTTTGATACAAAAGGTCCTGAAAATCTGCTCTGCTTCGCTTGAATCCTGTAGTGTTTACATTTGCAAGGTTATTTGATATAACGTCAGTGTTAAGCTGTTGTGCCAACATTCCTGAAGCGGCTGTCCAAAGAGCTCGTATCATTAGAAATATACCTCCATATTATGCGCTTACTTTTCCGAGTTCACCGTTAGCTTTTTCTAAAGTGTCGTTGAATAACTGTATTGTCTTTTGATAAGATTCATAAATACGCATAGTCTCAATCATTTTAACCATCTCGTGTATTGGATTAGCGTTTGACATTTCCAGATACCCTTGTTTGACTTGCGCATTGCTGTTTTGCTCTGTTTGAATAGAGTTAGAAAACGCATTATAACCAGCTTTCTCCATCTGATAGGGTTTTTGAAAATCTACAATCTTCAGTTTTGCAACCACTGTGCCATTTACTATCACCTGTCCTGAATTGTCAATCTCAGGAACCCCGCCTTGTATCTGAATTGTTCCATTCGTTCCCATCACAGTGGAGCCATCAGAAGTCACTAATTGTCCGTTGTTGTCTAAAGTAAAATTCCCATTTCTAGTGTATTGAGTGCTGTTTTTATTTTGAATCACGAAGAAGCCATCACCATTTAGTGCTAAGTCTAGCTTGTTATCAGTTGGCTTCATATCTCCCGACGAAAAATCCGTAAGGAACTTTGATGAAACATTATCAAGGTTCAGTAAGGTATATGATCCTGTTTGGTCTGGAAGAAGATTAAACATACCACTGAAGTTTAGATCATCCCTTTTGTACCCTACGGTATTGACGTTTGCTAGATTATTAGTAATTACTTCAAGCATAGTCTGCTGATTCATCATTCCTGCTACTGCTGTATATAAACCGGGGATCATTTTATCTTCCTCTTAATAGTTGGACTATAATGTTAAAAGTAAGTGGTAGTTTTTACGCAAGTTAAAATAAAACTTGCCCGGAACTACCAAACCCCCTGCCCCCTTGCAAGTTTTCAGGGGTAGGTTTTTAAAGGAAAAATTGCTAAAAATCAAGTATTCATGCAGTAGGGGCATATTGCAATATGCCCCTACGATTACACAAACCCGCATAGATATTGGGTTTCCGAATCTTATTTTTGAAAAACCTACCCTTGAAAACCCCTTGCAAGGGGGTTGGGGGTAGTCTTCGCCAATGTTGTAATGGCTTTTTACATCCAGCACACCGTCCCTACCTCTCAGGACTTTTAATACGAGATAACAGAGCTACAAACTAGACTGATATTTGTAGGTGTTATGACCAAAACAACGTAGCCTCAGGTGAGACTTAAGCTAGTCAACAAAGGCTTGCGTCTAAGTTTCACCACAAGCCTCCGCATTATGAGTATTAAATAATGGGGTAATAGATTAAGATGGATTCCCGTTTTCACGGGAATGACAAACCCCGTAGAATGTCATTCCCGTCCCCATGAAAATGGGGAAAGTGAGAATCCAGAGAAGGCTATCTAGCTTATTACCC
>Ga0315279_10002498_pt1 | contig 27465 bp, 19 predicted proteins | sample YL17G06_20_MG_FD_203694 | JGI IMG/M metagenome (GOLD analysis project Ga0315279, IMG submission 203694) | Sediment microbial communities from Yellowstone Lake, YNP, Wyoming, USA - YL17G06_20 | ecosystem: Environmental > Aquatic > Freshwater > Lake > Sediment | place: USA: Wyoming | collected... | reverse complement strand
GATCATGACGCCCGCCGAGGCGATCGAGAAGGGATCGGATTATTTGGTCGTGGGGAGGCCCATCACTCAGGCAGCCTCCCCGCGGGATGCGTTCTCGAAGATCGTCGCCGAATTAGAGGCCCATTGAAACTCTGCCGACGGCGAAGATCGCGTCGAGGACCAGAGCGATGACCGCATAGAGGACAATATAGACAACGATAGAAACGACAAGATAGCCAACGACCTTGTCCTTCGGCGTTTCCATCATGGGAGCGGTAAAGCCCAAATAGAGAATGTAAAGGCTATAGAGACCGATCAATAGGCCCAAGAAGGCTAAGGAAGGGAAAATATTGAAAACACCTCCCACCCACAGCGCCGTCATACTGTAGACCGCAAGCTTCATGGAATTTTCCAAGTTCTGCTTTGAGCCGAAACTGGGCGCCAGAGCATTGATCACGATGCCGAAGACATACACGGAAGCAAGGCCTAGAGCATAGGATAGAATGGCCCAGAGCAAGGCTGACCCGAGACCGCGCCTGACAAGGCCTATGAACGGTATTTTTTGTCCGATCAGGCCGTAGCCAATGAACTGGGCAATGGCCGGGATGAGGGCCAGGATTGCGGCATAGGACGTGAAGAGCTGAGCGACAGGGGTGGGTTCACCCTTGATTTTCACCCATTCTTCTTTGGGTTTTAAGATAATAGCCTGAGCTCTCGAGACTAGATCCATGATGAACCTCCTTTCAAGTGTAAAAAACTATATATGGTTTTAGGAATCATGTCAAATGGAAACAAATGGAATAGGGAATTCAAAGGGGGCCTAAATACAGGTATGCGTCTTCGGAGAAGGTAAGGCGCGGGTCGGACTCGAACCGACGAATCGAGGTTTTGCAGACCTCTCCCTTAGCCGCTTGGGTACCGCGCCGTTCGTTTCATCTGGGTATCGGTAAAACGGGCAAAACATGGAGCGGGCGATGGGACTTGAACCCACGACCTTCTGCATGGCAAGCAGACGTTCTACCACTGAACTACGCCCGCAGAAACATGGCTTAAACTAGCAAAAACGCAGCGATCTGTCAACATGAAAGGCTCCCCCATCTTTCACCCATTCAAAAAAATCCGGGGATTCGTACGAGCGTATTCGTCCCCCCTTGATTGCACAAGGGGGGGGTGGATAAGGGGATTAAGATCATTAATTTAAAGTCTTTTAACCTGGGTAAGAAATTAGGTCCATGTCCCCATTTTTTTTATTTGACTTGGACGATGTCGCCGATTTTCACAGCGTCCTTCGCCGAAAGGACCTTGATCGTAGACGCGCTCCGGCCAGCGTGGATGACAATCACGTTGCCTACAGCCACCAGAGGCAGGTCCTTTTCTCCCTGATGAAAAACGGTGAGCTGGCGACCGACCTGGATGCCGTTTTCCTCCCCGAGGTCGATCAGGGCCCACTGCCCGGGACCGATCTGGGTGAACTTGCCGTCAAGAAAAATGATCCGGCCCGTGAGGGCCTCGTCTTGCCGAGCCGATGCGTCAAAGCCGAGATCCTTGCCGAGCAGGCCTTCTTTTTCTTCAAAAGGGACCAGAAAATCGCCGACCATGATCGGCCCGCAGGTCTTCTCCAGGCGAGCCGCTGCCATTTCTTTTTCAAGACGGACGACCCGGGCCCGCCCGCGCTTGAACGCCACGGATCCCTGGATTTTCTTCGAGCCGGAGCTGCTAATCTTTGGGCCAATCTCGAGGACCATCATGAGCTGCCCCTCTTTGAGGCCGGCCGCCGCGGCCTTGCCTATATAAAAAAGATCATAATCGGCGAGGAGCGACTTCTCCCCCCCTTTCTCGCTTGCGGTTATCCTTAGCCCCGGGATGTCCTCTAAGATAAAAAATGAACAATACAGATCGGCCTCGGAGATCAGGGCGAAGGCGTTCTGGAAGGTTTTATCCTTGCCCAGCTGGGCTTGAACCGCCTCCTGCGCCGGCACTATTGCCGAGAAGAAAATGAGACCGGAGAATAAAACGAGATAAGCGACCGTTTTTTTCATGACGGACCTCGATCCAAATTTAAATCCCATGGCTTTTTTATTATAGTGATTCCCGACACCCATGACAATAGCCGTCTTGACTTTCTGCCTTCTTCTTTCTAATATAACTTCATCATCCGTTTGGCAAAAAGCAGAGGAGGTTAGGTATGGGCAAGAAAGACATCACGGCGCGCATGGCCAAAGAGGCTGGCATCACCCTCCACAAGGCACAAAAAGCGTTTGCCGCGCTTCTCGACAGCATCAGAGAAGACCTCAAAAAAGGCAACAAAGTGAACTTCTCCGGCTTCGGGAGCTTCGAAGTGAAGACCCGGGAAGCGCGAAAAGGCCGGAACCCGAAGACCGGGGAATCCATCGCCATCCCCAGCAAAAAGAGGATCAAGTTCAACCCGAGCCGCCAGTTCAAGAACTCCTTATAGTCCCCTTGGCCGCCCGGATGCCGGGACTGGATTTTGTGGACAAAGTGTCCCGACTTCTTTAAAATATCCCTTCGCTAATTTCCTGCGATGACAAAAAAAACGACCGTCGCGCTATTGTTTGGAGGGCGTTCGGCCGAGCACGAGGTTTCGATCCGGTCGGCCTCCGCTATTTTCAACAACCTGGATAAGGCTAAGTTCCGGGTCATTTCGATCTTCATCAACAAACAAGGCCGCTGGAAAAAGGTCGCCTCGCCCCTTGTCCCCCCGAATGAGCTCAGCCGAGGTCTTTTCTCAAGCTTTCTTCCCTGGAGAAACGGAGGCCGAGCCCTTCCGGTCCGCGCCGACATTTACTTCCCCGTCCTCCATGGCCCCTACGGCGAAGACGGCACGATCCAGGGTCTTTTGGAAATGGCCGACGTCCCCTACGTCGGGGCCGGGGTGCTCGGGTCCGCCGTTGGGATGGACAAGGCTGTGATGAAGGCTTTGTTCCGGTCAAGAGAGCTGCCGGTCGTCAAACACCGCGTGTTCGTCGAGACGGACTGGAACAAGAATCCGGACAGAATCCTGCGCGCCGTGCGGCGGGAATTTCGGCTTCCGCTGTTCGTCAAACCGGCTAACCTGGGCTCGAGCGTCGGCATCACCAAGGTCAGAAACCAGGCCCAAACGCGCGCCGCTCTCGAGCTCGCCTTCCGCTACGACCGGAAGATCCTCGTCGAAGAAGGCATCCGGGGCCGGGAGCTCGAATGCAGCGTCCTCGGAAACGACGAGCCCGCGGCCTCTCTTCCCGGCGAGATCATGCCCCACCGGGAATTCTACGATTACAGCGATAAATATCTCAACGGCAAAACCAAGTTCGGCATCCCCGCCGACCTGCCCGCGGCCCTCGTCAAAGAGGTCCGAAGGCTGGCGGTCGAAGCCTACAAGGCCTGCGATGGCGCGGGCATGGCCCGCGTCGATTTTTTTCTCGAGAGCCGCACCCGGAGGCTCTACATCAGCGAGATCAACACGATCCCCGGTTTCACCGAGATCAGCATGTATCCCAAGCTCTGGGAGGTGAGCGGACTTCCCTTCCCCCGGCTCGTCGAGCGGCTCATCGAGTTCGGGTTCGAGCGGCACCGGGCGAAAAAACGGTGCGTGACGAGAATCCGCTCGGCGTCATGAAAAGAGCTTTATGAGAGTCCTCGGTGTCGATTTCGGCGACAGGAACATCGGCCTCGCCTTGAGCGATGCTCTCCGGCTCACGGCCCAGCCGCTGGATACGTACCAGCTTAAGAACCGCGACGCAGACGACCGAAAATATTTTCAGGACCTGGTCCTCAAGCAGCAGGTCGTCGAAATCATCATCGGACTTCCTCTGCGGATGGACGGGACAGCCGGAACGAGGGTTGAGAAGACGCGCGCCTTCGCCAAATGGCTGGAGGGTGTGGTCCATATCCCCGTCATTTTCTGGGACGAACGATTGACGACCCATCAGGCCCTCAGTGTCATGCATGAACAAAAAGTCCGTCTGAAAGCTAAAAAATCCGTCATCAACCAGATCTCCGCGGCCATCATTCTCCAGAGTTATCTGGACAGCAAGCGAGCCGATGCGAACATTACTCAAGATCGTTAAATCGGCCTTCATCGCTGTCCAGTGCCTGGTGCTCGGCGGCTGGGTCTGGCTTTATTTCGAATCCCGTCGGGGCGTTGCGGCCGAGCCCGGCACCGTCATGTTTGAGGTTGAAAAAGGCAAGAGAGTCCGGGCGATCGCCGCGGCCCTGATGGCCCAGAAGATCATCCCCAAAAAAACGCCTTTTCTTTTCCGCTACAGATTCTTCTATGTTCCCCAGAGCATCAAGGCGGGCGAGTACGAGCTCCCCAAAACCGGCTCGGCCAAGAACATCTTGGGCATCCTGATCGCGGGCAAGATCTATCTCCATCCCGTGACGATCGCAGAGGGCCTGACGGCGATGGAGACCGCCAAAAATTTCATCGCCGCAGGCTTCGGACAAAATGGCGAATTTCCAGCGGCGCTCCGGGAAACGGATCGCATCGCTCTTTTGGACCCTAAGGCCGAGAACCTGGAGGGCTACCTCTTTCCCGAAACCTATCTCTTGCCGAAAGGCCTATCGTCCCGCGAGATCCTCCAGAAAATGACGGAGCAATTCAAAGAAGTCTTCGGCGAAAAATGGCGCCGGCGGGCGGCAGACCTGCGCATGACCGTCCGGGAGGTCGTCATCCTGGCCTCGCTCATTGAAAAAGAGACTTCGCGGCCGGACGAGAAAAAATTTGTGTCCGCGGTCTTCCACAATCGAATTAGGATCGGGATGAAGCTCGACTGCGACCCGACGATCATTTACGCCCTTAAACAAAAAGGTCCGTTCGAAGGACGGCTGCGCACGAAAGATCTCAAATACGATTCCCCCTACAATACATATCTTTACCCGGGCCTGCCGCCCGGCCCGATCTCGAATCCTGGACGCGAATCGCTCGAAGCGGCGCTCTATCCGGCCGAGGCCGATTATCTCTACTTCGTGGCTAAAAACGACGGCAGCCACCAGTTCAGCCGGACGCTCGCCGAACACCGGCTCGCCGTGAAGAAATTCCAAAAGTAAAATTCCCCACAAAGCCTCTTATTTCCCCGAAGACGCGTTTTCAGACTTTAAACAGAGATTTTGAGACAGCATGAGAAAAACTTCTATCTTATTGATATTAAACCCCCTACCCCCTGACACAATTCAGGGGGATTAACAGGTCGCCCCCCTTCCCCCCTTGGAATTCAAGGGGGGCCCAGAATAATGTGTGCGTCTTCGGCTAAGGTGGGAAGGAAATCTATTTGATAAACGTCTAAATTTCTGGTATATTTTTTGTTTAATTTTGTGGATAGAGTTAATACTTCGCTTTTAGACGCAGACTGTAAAAATAATTTACATGCGGTTTTTACTTAACTCCAAGAAAGGGTGGAAGTTATCCCATCCATTATTGGCATAGAACTTGCTTCAAATGAGATGAGAGATTTGATACAAGCTTTGAAAGAGGAGGATTCATGAAAATAAAAAAGCTTATAGCCCCGGTAATTCTCGCCGGATTCGTGTTCAGTATGTTCGTCGTTCCGAGTTTCGCCGAACCCGGATTTCCTCAACAGAAAGACCAGAAAGAAGCCAAGCAACCTGCCGCCAAGATATTTATCCCTAAAGAGGTCAGAGATATCATGCTCCAGGGCCTTCAAGCACGCCAGGTCCGCCAGGACATCCCCTTCAGCATTTTCAAAAGCACTATTCTTCCGGCGCAGACTGCCTTTTACATCGTCCCTTTCCTGAAAATCAAAAACGCAGACCTTCCCTTCGCGCCCGTGGCGGTTCCTCAAACAGCGGATGCCGCCGCGGCCCCGGCCCAACCCAAAGTCAAAGCGACGTTCGATGTCTTCCTCCAGTTCCATAAACTGGAGAATGGTGTTCCCACCCAGATCGTGAAAGAAGTCTATATCCCGACGACGCAGGAACAGGACGCCGCCACGTACGACCCGAATAAGGAAGAATGGTATACGGTCGCTTATCCTTTATTGCCTGGGAATTACCTCTTGGCCATAGCCGTTGCGACACACGATTTGAAGAAGATCGGGACGCAATACTTCGAATTCAGCCTTCCCGACCTCAAGTCTTTTACCAAAGAGCTCGAAACAACAACTGTCTTTTTCCTGAAAGACTATAAAGAACTTCCCGCGGTTGAGACTGTCGCCGAGCTCCACAAAGGTTATTTCCGGTATTCGATCGCTCAGTTCACCCCGAGCGTTGATAATGCGCTTGCTTTCGGAGAAGCCACAGAAGTTTTCTTTCTCGTTCTCGGCGGCCAGCCGAACGAGCAGAACAAGTACGACATCGAATGCCAGTATGAGGTGAAAGAAGGTGACAAGGATGCTATCAAATTCGCCCCAACGAAATATGAAACGCCCTTCATCAGCCAGCCGCTGTTCATGAAACAGACCCTCTTAATCAAAGACAAAGATGGAAAAGAGCGCCAGGAGGGCAGAAACCTGCCTGCCGGGAACTATACCTTCACGATTAAGCTCACGGACAAGGTCTCGGGCCGGACCTGTACGAAGGCCGTGGATTTCACGGTCAAATAAGATTTAGATTTTGAAATCGAAGATCTTCCGCGACTTGCCGTTCGCCTCTTTCCCGTTGACGATGACGTCAACATAATTCTTGCCGGCCGGGAGCTCATGGCGGAAGGTAAAGACGATCTCCTTGCTTTTTTCGATCTCGTCCTGTTTTCCCTGGAAGAGGCGTGATTCCGTAAACTTCTCCTTTTGGGCGCCGCCCTCTTTATAAATATAAAAGTCAAAGTCGAAATCCGCTTTCAACAGCCCGTCCTCCTCTTTGAAGTTCAATTTTTTGACCGGGATCGCCAGCCTGAATTCCCGCTTCTTCTTGTCATATGTCAGGCTGAAATTCATGAATTTGGCGGCCGTGCTTCTTTCGGTGAACGTCTCGCCGAGCTTGGCCATTTCAATCGCCTCAAAAAGGTTGCCATAGATCTCGTTGATGGCATAGCTCCCCGTCCCCGTCGAATCGTAGAACTCGATGCCCAGCTCGTATCTATAATAGGTCCACACAAGCACCCCCCCTCTTCCGCCCTCGAGGAAAGGATATTCCTCGGTTTGTTCCGGAGGCCCGAGATAGAGGTAGATCCGGCCCCGGTCCGTATTGATTCCGCGCCTCCCTTCCTTGAAGCGCTGGTTGACGTACTCGATCCGGCGCTGGAATTCTTCCTTGAACTCGTTCTCTTCGGTCGTCGGATCGGGGTCCCTCTTGTCCCAGAATTCCTTCATGAATTCCCGCCGGGAGTCAGCGTCCGGAAGGTGGCTGAAAATATCGCGCTCGGCGTCGGTCATGACCAAGCGGGCCGTCTCATAGAAATCGCTGCTTTCCGGGTCAAGTTTGAGGTTGTCCATCGGACCGCAGGCGGCCAGCATCAGGACCGCCCCCATGAAAAGACACGTCGAAACGGCTTTGGACGTGGTGTCCTCCTCTTATTTTTTCTTCAAATAGTCCAAAAATCCTTGGACCTGCGGCGCCTTCTCCGAATTCGGGAACAGCTTCAAGAACATCTCGAACGTGGCGATGGCGTCCGCATTCTTCTGCAGGCTCGTCTGCGTCACCCCCATCTGATAGTAGCTGTCCTCAAAGTCTTTTTGGACCTCGGTCGATCTCTTGAAATACTTCAGCGCCTCCTCGTATTTCGAGGTTTTGAAGTAATTCAACCCGATGTTGTAAAGAACCGCGGGGTCCAGGATCTTTTCGAACTGGATCTTGCCGTACCATTCCAGGGCCTTGTCCGTTTCGTTGCGGTTGAAATAGCAGTTGCCGATGAGAAGCATCGCGTCAACGTTATTGGCGTCTTTCTCCAAGATCTTACTGTAAGCCTCTTCGGCCTTGTCATATTGATCCTGGGCGAAATAGCAATTGCCGACGTTCTTCCAGAGGAGATAGATATCTGGAAACTCCGCCAGAATGGCATTGTAAGCGTCGAGCGCTGCCGGGTAATCTTTCTGCTCAAAAAGCTGGTTGGCTTTCTCCAGGGTCTGCTTCAATTCGTCGGTGATGACAAATCCTTGAGCCTTCTGCATCGTGATTTTGAGCTCGGGGTTCCGGCTCGTTTCGCTGACTTCTATGGATTTTTTGAGGGGCATATAGCCGATCTTTTCAAGATCGACGTTCCAGGTGCCGCTGTGGAGCCAGGCGCCGGTCCATTTGCCGTCCTTGTCCGTCATGACCTCGAATCCGCTAGTGGATTTCGCCCAGACAAGTTTCACCTTGACCCCTTCGAGGGGTTTCCCGTCCTGGTCATAAACAGAACCGATAACCCTTCCTTTTCCCTTCCAGTCCTGGGCGGACAGGAATCCGCCGCTCAATACCAGGCAAGATATGATCAAGATCGCTTTTTTCATCGTTATCCTCCTCTACATTGAAACAGCATATATCGTGCCAAGCGGCCTCTATTTCATCGTTCGAAGCGAAGGGACGCCGCCCCCTCACAACAACACAAAAATTATTTTATCATTCAGAGAGCCAAAAAAAAAGGCCCTCCCGAACGTTCCCCGAAAAACCCACGTCTTGAAACGATGGAAACCGGAACGCCTACCTGAGCTCTCTTTCGACTCTGGCCCTAAGGTCTTTGACATCGGGCTGATTGGGATTGAGCCGCAGGGAGGCGTTCAGGACATCAAGGGCTTCCTTTTTCTGCCGTGTCTTGTAGAAGCAGTAGCCGAGAGCGTTCAAAACTCGAGTATCGCTGTTATAGACCTTGTTGCCTTCAAGGAGGTTCAGGATGGCCTCCTCATACTTCTCCTGTCCCTGGAAAGACCGGCCTTTGATAAGAAAATAATCCAACTTCATCTTATCGTTTTCCCTCAACCGTTCCGCGAGCTCCAGGGCCCGGTCGAATTTCCCGATTTTCACCAGAAAATGGGCGTATTCGGCGATTCCCTCGGGGTAATCAGGTTTCAGGCTCAGGGCTTTATCAAAATAGGCTTCGGCTTTTTCGGGTTCACCAGCTTTATCAGACTGATATGCCAGCGTAAAAAAATAGAGGAAGGCATTGGCCAGGGGAAAGCTCTTGGCCAATGTCACCGGATGGGCAACGGCCTCGGCCGGCGAGATGACGAACTGAACATTCTTCCTGTCCAAGACGTCGCCTTTGGCGTTTTTGAGATTCAAGGTCGTTTCATAATAATCCGGGACGAATTCCCGGGCGGGAACGGCATGCGTGAAAATGATCGTCCGCCGGAATGGGAACGTCGCCAGCTTGACCGAATACGATTTTTGGACGGCCTCCTTGCCCTTGAGCCCCTTCACTGCGATTTCGATCTCGCCGCTCTTCCACAGGTCTTCGGAGATGTTGACCAGGTTGGCGACCAGGGCGATCTCATCCTGCAGGCCCAAGGTGTCGTTGGGATCGACGAACAGCTGGCGTTGGAGGATCTTGAACGGCGTATGGACCGGCCCCGCATAGCTCTGGAACTTGTAGCCGAGGATCGGGCTCGTGATCTGAGGGACATCCGCCGGGCCGGCGATATCAACGTCTTTTTCAAAAATCGCGAATTCCTTGCCGACCGAATTCTGGAGGAGGATGGTCAGGCCATACGTTCCTTCGATCACGGGAAAGGAGTCCTGGACCGACAACCCGCTGTTTTGGATGTTCTCCTTTTTATCGGGAGGAAAGTAAAAGGGGAAATCCTTGGAATATTGATAGATTGTGGTTTCCCCTTTTTTGAGGCTGACATCCAGCCTGAAGTTACAGAAATGTTCGTTCTTCGGCTCATAGAAATCCACCGAGATCTTCTTGGGCGTCACCGAAAAATGAAGGAATTTGATGCCCAGCGTCGGGTCATCGATGATCGCCAGCCGCGTGCTGCTCTCGACGAAATTCGTCATGTATTCCGTGCTGACGACTCCCTTGTAAGCGAGGAAATGGCTCGCATAGAGGGGGTTGATGCTCTTTTTGGGAGACTCAAAAATGTCGGCCAGGATGAAGTTGTTCTGGGGGGAGGGCTGAAAATTATAGGGGAACTGTCCGGGAATGATCGAAATGGAAATGCCGGCTAGGGTGGGAGCCAGCTCCTTGATCTTTTCATAGATTTTCTCATAGTTCGTAAGATCGAGGCCCGCGGGATCGACCAGCAGACTAACCGGACCGTCCGAGGCGGGATTATAGAGCTTAAATTCGCCGGAACCGCCCCTCTGCCAGAAGACGAGGCCGAAATACGTCGGGAGCTTTTTTTGGGGATCGCCGTAGTAATACCACACCTGGCAGGTATGAATGCCCGCGACTCCTTCGAACCTCTCGATGCTCCGCGGGGCCCCGAGGATGATATAGACCCGTCCCATGTCCGTCATCCATCCTTCCCGCGGCGTCCCTCTTTTATAGAATGTATTGGCGTAGTTGAACCGTCGGACGTGTTCATCCTTGAACTCATTCCGGGGGGTGTCGGGAGTCGGATCCCTCTGTTTCCAAAAAGATTCGATGAAAATGTCCCGGTCCCGGTCCATCGTGAGCTTGAGAAGGACATCTTTTTCGACAGGAAGGATGATGTAGCTCACGAGCTTCAGCCAATCCTGGTATTTTTGAGGAAGGTCCTTTTCCTTGAGGGAGGGCGGCTCTTTGAATTGGCCCCTCGCGGCGAGAGGCCGCGGCCCGACGACGAGCGGCATGGCAAGCAGGAGAAAAAGGACAATTTTTTGGAAGGATAATTTGCGTTGCATCATAAGCCTCTCCGAACAAGGCTGCCAAAAAACGGCGGTCCCGCGCCGCGCGCTGTTCGCAAGCCCTATTATTTATTCATGCAGCTCTGGATCAAGGCGTCCAGTTTCTCTTTTTCCTTCGGGGGAAGACCGGCATAGAACTTCTCCTTATATTTCCGGAAATAGCCCAGCGCCAGGTCTTTTTCTCCCTTGGCCAAATAGGCCAAGCCGAGATTGTAAAGAGGAAAATCATAATCCGGTTTGAGCTCGACGGCCTTTTTCCAGTTTTCAATCGCGCCGTCGGGATCGCCGGCCATCTTCAGGGCGGCGCCCAAACCGTTGTAGGCGGACGCGTACCGGGGGTCGAGGACAACGGCCCGCTTGAACTCTTCGACCGCCTTCCCGAGAGCCTCCGGCTGTTGGGTCTTGAGATAAACGGACAGATGAAGAGAGCCGAGGTTATTGATGAGGTAAGGATAATTTTCATCCAGCGCCAGGGCGCGCTCATAAGCCTTGAGCGCCTCGTCGTAATTCCCTTGGCTCCAATACGCGACACCGAGGTAGTTCCACACTTCCGGGTCGAAATCAATGAGGGCGAGGCCCTTTTTCAGGACGGCAATGGCATCGTCAAAACGGCCGGCATCCACGAGGAAAATCCCGTACGTCGTGATGATCCGGAAACTCGAGGGGTTGTTTTGATAGGCGTCCAGGAGAACCGCCACCGCGTCCCTTAATCTCAATTGCTTCTTGTAAAAATTGGCCAGATAGGTGTAGGCGAGGTCAAAGTCCTTCCGTTCGGCGATGATATCTTTTAACAGGGCAATCCCTTCCTCCGCCTGGCCTTTGGAATAGGCGGCGACAGCTTTCATCCATTTGGCATGATACGGCAGGAGAGTCTTGAGATCATCCTTGGCCGTAAAGGTCTTTTTGGCCGGAGCCTGAGGAGATGAGATGTAGCCGAGGCTCCGGAGCTTCTCCGCAGTTTCCCGGTCAATTTTTTGCCGGGCCGAGGCGCCGGCCGGGGCGGATTGCGTTTTCAGAAGTTGTTCGAATTTCTGCCGGCAAGCTCCCAGATTGGCGTCCGTCGCCAGATTCTTCTGCTCATGGAAGTCTCTGTCGATGTCGTAGAGCTCGGGGACGGGCGAATCCATGTATTTCTCGTGACCCTCGATGTACCCCTTGAGCGGCGCCCAGCCGCGGTTATAGTAGGCCGTCAGGGCTTCGAAATAGATCGGCCGAAGCGGAAAATTCTTTCCCTCGACGAGCGGCGTCAAGGACCGTCCTTGAAGGGAGGCCGGTTTGTCGATTCCCACGAGGTCGCAGACCGTCGGGAAAATGTCGATGTGGGAGACATTCTGGCTTACTCGTCCGGGTTTCAACCCGGGGCCGGAGATGATCAGGGGAACGTGAAGCGTCGCGTTATAAGCGAAGTAGCCGTGCGTGATCTCCCCGTGTTCTCCGAGGGACTCGCCGTGGTCGGCCGTCAGGACGGTCAGGGTCCTGTCGTCCAGCTTTTTTTCACGGAGAAAACCGAAGAGCTTCGCCAGCGCGGCATCGACATAGGCTACTTCTCCATCGTAAAGGTTATCCTTGAATCGCGTCCGGTAGGGCTCGGGCGGGTCGTAAGGTTGATGCGGATCAAAACAATGGAGCCAAAGAAACCAGGGGCCTTTCTGCTCGTCGAGCCAGCGAAGGCTGAGATCGACGACGACGCCCGCTTTTCGTTCGACGAACGTCAGGTCGTTGGGGCCCTGGCTGCCGTAGTTGTCATCGTAGACGTCGAATCCCGGAGTCAGTCCGAACCTGGAATCGAGGGGAAAGGCTCCGACGAATGCCCCGGTGGAATAGCCTTTACCCTTCAGCCATTGAGCCAGATTCGTGAATTCCTTGGGGACGATGAAATTGGCGTTGTCGTGCACGCCGTGGACAAGAGGCGTCAGGCCCAGAAGAATGTTGGCATGGGAGGGAAGCGTCATGGGATTATGGGCAAAGGCCTTTGAAAAAAGCACGCCTTTTTGGGCCAGGCCGTCGATGTTCGGCGTTTTTAAATAGGGGCTGTCGTAGCAGCTCAACCGGTCCGGCCTCAGGGTGTCAATGGTGATGAGAAGGACATTGGGACGGCTTTTGTCAGTCTGAGCGCGAAGTGAGTCATGGAAGCCAAGAATCATAAGGAGAAGAAAGCAAAGAACCACAAAGCCTTTTGACTTGCCCCCAGCGTTATCCTTATTTTTCATCGTCTCATTTCTTTTTCAAATATTCCAGGAAGCCCTTGACCTGAGCGGCTTTCGGGGAATCGGCATCGAGCTTCAGATAATTTTCAAAGGCCGTCACCGCAGCGGCGTTATTTTGAAGGGAAACATAGGTCAGTCCGAGCTGGTAAAGGGCATCCAAAAAATCTTTTTTGAGGTCGAGGGCGCGTTGATAGTACTTCAGGGCCTCCTCGAATTTGGACTGGCCGGAGAGGACGGAGCCGATGTTGAACAGCACGGTCGGGTCGGTGATCTTGTCGAACTCGATCTTGTTGTACCATTCCATGGCCTTGTCCTTCTCTCCGCGGTTCGAATAGCAGTTGCCGATGAGGAGCATGATCTCGGCGTTCTGCGGCTCTTTGTCTAACACTTTCCGGTAAGCCTCTTCGGCTTTATCATATTTCTGGAGCTCAAAATAGCAGTTCCCGATGTTCTTGTTGATGATATAGGCGTCCGGATTCTTGCCAATGAGGTCGCTATAGGCCGCGATCGCCTCCTCGTATTTTTTCTCATCGAAAAGCTGGTTTCCGCTTTTCAAGGCGGCCTTCAACTCGTCCGAGATCACCAGGCCTTCGATTTTTTCGAGCCGCGTTTCGAGAGTCGGATTCTGGGCGGATTCCGGAATGTTCATCGAGATCTTCTTCGGCATATAGCCAATTTTCTCAAAGTCGATGTTCCATCCGCCGCCGCGGATATAATTCGCCTTCCACTCGCCTTTTGCGTTGGTCACAAGCTCGAAGCCGGATTGGCCTTTTATGGAGAAGAGCTTGACCTTGACTCCTTCGATCGGTTTTCCGTCCCGGTCCAGGACGACGCCGGTCAGGCGTCCCTGGCCCCGGTAGCTCTGAGCGAACGCGGACACGGTCGCTAAGGCCAAGAAGAAAAAGACAAAAAGGGCTTTCTTTTTCATGTCGGTCTCCCTTTTTATTCTAACACACCTTCCTGTTCATTCAATATTTTTAGCCGGCGATCCAATCTCCATAATCGAAAAGCGGCTTAGCAAAAAAAAGCCCCTTCCGGGAAGGCCCGAAAGGGGCTTTGAACGCGTGCGTGTGCAGCTGGTTAGAAGTTGAATCTGACTCCGAAGCGGAACACTCTGGGGTTGACGATGCGCTTGGTGATCTCGAACTGGGTGGAGGTGATCTGCCCAACCTTGCTCAGGGTTGTATTGGAGTTCAGAGCATTGAACGCATCCGCAGACACCGTCACCGTCGCGTTTTCCATAACGTTGAAGGTCTTTTCGACTCTCATGTTGAGCTCGAAGAAGTTCGGGAGCCGGTGATCTCCGAATTTTCCGCCGCCGCCCTTTTCACCGTACAAATTGCTGGAGGTACTGACTCTGGGGATATTCTGCTTGACATAGGTCGGATAGACATAGCCTTCGCGACCGAGGAAGGTGAAGCTGGCATTGATGCCGAAGGGGAACTGGTAGAGACCGGCGAGCTTGCCCATCCACCGTGAATTGACGTAGGCATCGGTGATGCCCGAGCCGCCGCTCTGAGGAGCGACAACGCTGCCTTCCCAATAGTTATAGCTATTCATATTGTAAGTGTCGCCTTTGGTGTAGGTCTTCCAATCCATGTAGGTGAACGAGCCATCCATCATCCAGTGACTGGAGAGGCGCTTTTTGAGGACGATCTCGAAAGCCATATAACGGTCATAGGCGTTGTTGGCGTTGGTCCGGTACGTTCCGTTGGGCCATTCTTTCCGCCCATAGTAAGGAGCGTTAATAGTGGTGTTCGTGCCCGCCTGATACCAGTTGTCCTTGGTCTCGATCGAGCCGTCAGGCATGATGCCCTTGGTCCAGATAAGGCGGTGTCTCTTTTTGTAGAAGGCTTCGAAGCGGATGGCGAAATCCGCGAAGAACTCTTTCTCATATGAGAGAGAGGCTTCATCGAGGAGCGGGGTCTTGAAGTCGGGATCATACTTGTTGAGAGTCTCCACCTTGGTCGGATTCTTCGGGTCGAAGCCGCCGTACCAGGACCAGCCGTTCGGATCTGTCGGGGGGAGGGTTGGTTCCCCGGTGTCCCAATCCGTGCCAAAGAGCTCGTTGGCCGTAACGCGGCCATCGCCGTTCAAATCGACCCAGCGGAGGTCGATCTCGGCCCAGGGAGCGGGGTTCAGGAAGTCGGCGAATTGATATCCGACTTGGCTGCCGTAGCGGGCAAGGTTCAGCTTGAGGACGTCTTTGCCGGTGCCGAAAAGGTCATAGATCAGGCTGAAACGCGGCGAAAGGATCTTCGATTTAACGCCCGGGTCGAAATCCGCGATCTCCATTTTGGCCAGATATTGAGGCAGCCAGGGAGAAGTAGGCTGGACTTCGTTCTTGACCTTGGAAGCCTCGACGTCATACCGGAGCCCGATGTTGACCGATAGCCTGCCGAACGTCGCGGTATCCTGGACAAAAGCCGACATCCGGTTGAACCATAAGTTGATGTAGTAGTCTCTAAACAGCCAGGCTTCCGTCCACCCGGGTTCGACATAGGCGATTTCCAGGTTGGCTTCGGCCAGCGAATAGCTCGAAACGGTCGATTGAACGTAATCCACGCCGAACTTGATCTCATGGTCGGCGCCGAGGACGCCTTCGGCGAAGTAGTTGCCGTTGAAGTTGGCATTGAACATCGGCCGGACCGTGTTGTAGTCAGAGATGTTACCCCAATGCCATTCACTGGGATAATATTGTCTCTTATTGTACGGCCCGCTGCCGTCGGCAGTTCTCGTGCCCAAGAAGGGTACAAGGTGGAATACGTTATGAGAATAGACAACCTTGGCGTTGAGGAAGAGGTTACCGAACATCTGCTCGATCTCGCCCTTATAAATGGGCGTCGGGCCTGTCTGGTTCCAGACGGTCTCGGGCGCCTGGAGCGTCGCACCCCAGTTCGTCCGTCCCCATTTCAGCTTATTGTCATGCTCGAAGAAACCGCTGAGGCGCGTATTGGGGCTTATCTGAAAGTCGAGTTTGACATAGCCGGACGCAAGCCAGGTGTTGTCCGAGGTCCCGGCCAGGGTTATGGTCCCGATGTCCTGAATGCCGTAGGAGCCGTAGAACCAGGCCTTGTCCTTGATGATGGGGCCGCCGAAGTTGGCGCTGTAGAGATAGACCTTGTTGACGCCGGCGCCCTTGTATCCGAGTTTTATCAATTCCGGGGTCAGGTTATCGGACTGCCAGTTTTTGTCCTCGGCACTCAGGTCAAAATTCCCGGAATACTTGTTGCCGCCGCGCCTGGTGATGAAGTTGAGCTGCACGCCGCCGGTTTGGGATTTGATGTCGTTGTTGCCGTAGTTGATCTGGAGCTCTTCATAGCCGGCCATGTTGAGGTAGGCCGGGGCCGATCCCAAGGCGGAATTGTCGGTGATGTTGGCCCCGTCGATGTTCCAGGTGCTGTCGCCGCTTTGGGAGCCGTGGCCGAAATAAGACGACTGCTGCCCGGCGTCGCTGCCGCCGACATCTTCTCTATCGATCATTATGCCGGGAGCCAGAGCCATTAAGACCCAGGGATTCCTTGAATTCGGCAAAGACATGATCATATCTTCCGTGATGTTGATGCCGACTTGGGTCTTTTTGGTGTCGATGACGGGCGTTTGGCCGGTAACGGTGATCGATTCGGCGATCGCGGCCTGTTCCATTGTAATATCCATGGTCACGTCCCGTCCGAACGAGATGACCTGCTTCTCACGGGTGACGGCCCTGAACCCGGCCAGCTCGAATTTCACGGTGTAATCGCTGGCGACCGGGAGGTTGAGAAACCGGAAGTTCCCTTCCTCCGAGGTAATGGTCGTTCTCGGCGCGGTCTTAGTGCCCGTCAGAGTGACGGTGACGCCGGGAATAGGAACATTCTCCTTATCAACGACCTTTCCCCGAATGCTTCCGAATTCTTGGGCGAAAATGGCGCCCCCCGCGAGAAGAAGCAAACAGAACAAAGCTAAGAATTTTCTCAATGATGCCTCCTTCTTCGTCTTTTCCTTTTTTCGGATCAAAAGCTTTTCCATTCCCGGAGTGAATAAATCACTCCCCTAACTCGCAACACCCAAAATTCTTATTTCTCTTGCTATTTCCACCTCCCTTAAAAACATGAAATCTCTCATCCAATCTAATATCTAAAGCAATATTTATGCCAATTTGAAGAATAATCGCCTTGCTAACATCTCATTTATTATCAATTAGTTATGAATAAGGTGGAAAGGAGGGATACCTTCCTTAATCCAAAATTTTGGACTGAATCCAACTATTTGTATCAAGAATTTTTCGCGGCTTTTTCTCTTGCAATCCCGGGCGAGATTCTCTACACTGAAGAATCCGAAATATGAAATTCATCGCCGACCTCCACCTCCACTCGAAATTCTCGCGCGCAACGTCCCGGGACATGACCTTCGACACCCTCGCCTATTGGGCAAAGATCAAGGGCATCTCCCTCCTCGCCACGGCCGACTTCACCCATCCCGAATGGTTCTTCCTGACCAAAGAGAAGCTCGAGCCTGCGGGAAACGGCTTTTTCCGCCTGAAAAATCCCCAGAAGCCCAACGATGAATACCTGAAAGCCGTGCCCTTTTCTCCCGACGACGTATCCTTCGTCCTGTCCACGGAGACGAGCTTCATCTACTCCAAGAAAGGAAAAGTCCGGAAAATCCATCTCCTTACCCTGGCGCCGGATTTCGAGACCGTGGAAAAGATCAACGGCCGGCTGGCCGGGATCGGCAACCTGCGTTCGGACGGCCGACCCATCCTCGGCATGGACGCCAGGAATTTTGTCAAAATGGTGGCGGACCTCTTCCCCAAGTGCGTCGTCATCCCCTCCCACATCTGGACGCCCTGGTTTTCTCTCTTCGGGGCCAATTCTGGCTTCGACGCCATCGAGGAATGCTTCGAGGAGGTGACGCCATTCATCTTCGCCCTGGAGACCGGCCTGTCCTCGGACCCGCCGATGAACTGGCGTCTTTCGGCCCTCGATAAATACGCCTTGGTCTCCAACTCCGACGCCCATTCGCCCTCCAAGATCGGACGCGAGGCTAATGCCTTCGACGCGGAATTCAGCTACAGGGGCCTCGTCGACGCCATCAAAAGCAAGGACCCGTCCAAATTCTTGTACACCATCGAATTCTTTCCCGAGGAAGGGAAGTACCATTACGACGGCCACCGAAAATGCGGCGTCCTCTTCTCTCCCAAGGAATCGATCGCCCATAACGATCTCTGTCCGGAATGCGGCAAAAAGCTGACCATCGGCGTCATGCACCGCGTCGAGGAGCTCGCCGACCGGGAGGAGGTCCGGGACTCCGGCCTGCGCGTTCCCTACAAGAACCTGATTCCCTTAAACGAGATCATCGCCGCGGCTTGCGAAAAAACGCCCGAATGCCAGAGCGTCCGGGACCTCTATTTCAAGTTCATTCGCGAATTCGAGAACGAGCAGAAGATCCTGACCGAAGTCCCGATTTCCGAACTGACCCGCATCCAACCGGAAAAGGTCGGCCAGGGAATCGACCGGATGCGCAAAGCCCTGGTCAAGATCGTCCCCGGCCATGACGGAGAATATGGGGTCATCCACCTCTTTGAACAAGAGGAAGAGAAGGGCGCTTTAGACAGCGGCCAGTTGTCGCTGTTTTAAAGGTCGGTCGCTTCGTCCTTTTCAGGCTCGTCCAAAATCCCAAATCCGGTTTTAACGCGGCCCCTCCCCGGACTTTTTCCCTCATTTTAGCCCGACAAAATGGAAAAGAACTTTATGATAATTGCGGCCAGAGTCGAGTCGTGGCGGACGCACTTGAAGCCTGGAGGGAAGGTGGAATATAATATTCAGATGAAAAAGAAATCTGTTCTCCTCTTATTGATATTCGTCCTGGGCATGAGCCTTTTCCTCCCCGCCCAGAAGAAAAAATCCCCTAAAGATCTCCCTCCCCAATACCGGAAATGGCTCGAGGAGGACGTCGTCTATATCATCAGCCAGAAGGAACGGGACATCTTCCTCCAGCTCGAATCGGACCGGGAGCGGAATATCTTCATTGACGCATTCTGGAAAATTCGGGACCCGAACCCGGACACGGCGGAAAATGAATTCAAGATCGAGCACTTCCGGAGGATCGCCTATGCCAACCAGTGGTACGGGAGAGAATCGCCGACGCCCGGCTGGCGGACCGATATGGGCAAAGTTTATATCCGGATTGGCGAGCCCAAAGAGGTCCAAAAATTCGAGAACCTTTTCGACGTCCGACCGATAATCATCTGGTTTTATGACGGGATGTCTGAATACGGTCTTCCCGGCTCTTTCTATGTCGCCTTTTTTAAAAGGGACATCTCCGGGGAATACAGGCTCTATTCGCCCATCAATGACGGTCCGCAAAACCTCCTCATCCATTATGCCGGGGACATGACGGAATATCAATCAGCCTTTGAACAGCTCTACAATATCGATCCGGCCATAGCGACCGTTTCGCTCTCGCTCATCCCCGGGGAGACGATGTTCTCGCTGGCTCCTTCGATGGCCTCGGAAGTGCTCATCAGACAAAGCATCCCCGCGGCGCCCTATGAGAAGATCAAGACCGACTACGCCGACAAGCTTTTAAAATACAAAGATGTGATCGAAGTGGACTACACGTCTAATTACATCGACAGCGACGCCTTGATCAAAGTGTTCCAGGACCCGGCCGGCCAGTCATTCGTCCATTATGTCCTCGAGCCGAAAAGTCTGAAGTTCCTCCAGGTCCAGAATAGATACCGGGCCGAAATCCAGGTCAATGGAAAGATCTCCGACACTCAAGGCCAGACCGTTTATCAGTTCGACCGGACCGTTCCCCTGGATATCGACGAGGACCAGCTCGCCAAAATCCGGCCCAAGACGTTCAGTTTTCAGGACTTGTTCCCGCTCGTCCCGGGGCAGTACAAAATGAACTTGCTCTGGAAGAATACGATCTCGAAAGAGTTCACCTCTATCGAGGCCGACCTTTTAATCCCCGATCCGGCCTCGTTCTCGATGAGCTCGCCCGTCCTGGCCTTCAAAGTGGACAAGGACTCCAAGTATAAAGGCCTGAACAAGTCCTTTCTGCTGGGCAATATCCAATTCGTCCCTTCGCCGCGCAACATCTTTTTGCCCGGAGAAACTCTCTACCTGTTCTTCCAGCTCCACGGACTTCCGGCGGACGTCAAATCCGGCGGATCCGTGGAATATACGATCTTGAAGGAAGACGTCAAAGTCCATTCTTTGACCCGGAGCCTCACAGACGTTCCGGGCCAAACCGACTTCTTCGAAGAATTTCCCCTGACCGGCTATACGGCCGCCCACTATCAGATCAAAATCGCCGTGCTTAGCGCCGAGAAGCAAGAAAAGCTCTCAACCCAGATCCCCTTCGATATCACCCCGATTGCAAGTCTGATCCGGCCCTGGGTCCTTTCTCTCCCCCTGCCTCCCTCAAATGATCCCTCGCTCGCCAACATCCTCGGCCTCCAGTATCTCAATAAAAATGACCCGGACAAGGCCAGGCCTTTGCTCGAATCGGCCTTCCGGCGGGACCCCAATTCGGTGAAATATGCCCTGGATTTCTGCCAGGCCCTGGCCAAGGCCAAGGATTATCAGGGAGTCAAACAGACAGCGCTTCCGTTCCTGAAGGATGAGCGGAAATACGATTTCCTGCAATTGGCCGGAGAAGCGTCCCAGGCTCTCGGTCAGTATGCCGAAGCGATCGCCTATTTCAAGGACTATCTCGCCCATTTCGGCACGAACATCCCCATCCTCAACGCAATCGGCGAATGTTATTTCCAGCTGGGAAATACGGCCGAAGCGATCGTAGCCTGGGAGAGGTCGCTCAAGCTCGAGCCTAATCAGCCCGCCCTTAAAGAACGGGTCCGGGTCCTAAAAGAAAAAAAATGATCCGCAAGCCAGTCATCCTCTTGTTGGCGTCGCTTCTTTTCTGGGGCTGTGCCACCTATCAACTGGAAAAGAGCCTGGACCCGGACAGCCGCGACTTTCTGTCGAAAGTCCGCTACCTCATCGCCAAAGAGGAGCGCAAGACATTCGTGAATCTCCCTGCGTCCGAGCGGCCGAAGTTCATCGACAAATTCTGGAAAAAACGCGATCCCAATCCCGACACAGAGGAGAACGAGTTCAAAGAGCAATATTTCCAGCGCATCGAGGAGGCCAACCGTCTGTTCACTGAAGGCGAAGAGCCGGGCTGGCTCCAGGATCGCGGCCGGATCTACATCCTTCTCGGTCCCCCCACCGACCGCGAAACCTACCCGCGAGGAGTGACTTTCTACGGCTTGCCGACCGAGATCTGGTACTACAATTTTTTCCCGATCGTCTTCATCGATCAATTCTGGAACGGCCACTACAAGCTGGATCCCGACAACCCCGAACAACTCGCCGAGATCATGCGCGCTCAAATGGAATGGAAGCCCAAAGTCTCCCCGGAAAAAGGGCTCCTGGATTGCACTCTGGACGTCAAGAAATCGATAAGAGGCGAAGCGTTGATCCGGGTTTCCGTTCCTTACAAGAAGATCTGGATGAAGGCGGAAGACAAGAGCCTCCGGACATCGCTGAGCGTGTCGCTCGAGGTCCGGGATTCTTCGGACACGAAGGTCTGGGAATACGAAAAGGATTATCCCCTCTCCTTGACCGAAGAACAGCTGGAAAAGATCGTCGAGGACGACTACATGATCGAAGTTCCTTTGACCCTGAAGTCCGGGGACTATATGCTGACCCTGGCCCTGACGAACACATCGGACGGCGCCCGGATCTATAAAAGATCCAAGATGAACATCTGAGAGTAATTCTCTTTTCCCCTCAAGCCGAAAAAATGGTAAAATATATTGTCATCGCGAGCGACCGGAGGCAGCGCGGCTCTTAACTTAATTTCTCATTACGAGCCTCTCGGCGGGGCAATCTCGATTCATGGCCCGCGCGGGATGACATTCTGGCATGATTATTGCATTAATTCATCGGGAGGTCATCATGAAGACTAAAATGTTGAAAAGATTGGGATTAATAATGTTTGTCAGCGTTCTCGCCGCCGGCTTTGCTTTCTCCCAGGCAGGACGCGGCGTCGGGAGAATCGGCGGCGTTATCGTTGACCTGGACGGAAATCCGATCGAAGGCGCCAAGGTGACCATCGTCTTCTCCCAAAACCAGAACCTGAAATTTGAGATAACCACGAACAAAAAAGGCGAGTGGTCGTTCCTCGGCCTCGGCACCGGAAACTGGGACATGACGGCCGCAATGGCCGGTTATCTGCCTCAAAACAAAACTCTCTATGTCAGCCAGCTCGCCGTGAACCCGAAAGTCACGGTCAAGATGCAAAAAGTGGCCAAGGGGGCGCCGGGCGGCATCGGGGATGAAAAGAGCTTCGAGCTCCTGGATAAGGGCAATCAATCGTTCAAGGAGGCCAAGTATGACGAAGCCATTGTCCTGTACCAGCAATTTCTGGAAAAGAATCCCAATCTCTACCAGATCCAGGCGAGCATCGGCGACTGTTATAAGGAAAAGGGAGAGTTCGACAAAGCGATCGAGATCTACAACAAAGTTCTCGAGCAGGAGAAGACCGACGCCGTGCTAGGCAAGGAAATGGCCGCCCGGGCCCTGGCCGGCATCGGGAGCTGCTATCTGAAACAGAATAAGCTCCAGGAAGCCCAGGACTTCTTCAAGAAGTCGATCGAGAATTCCCCCAATGACGAGATCCTGGCCTACAATGTCGGCGAGATCTGTTTTTCCAGCCAGAACCTGGATGACGCCCTCAAATATTTCAACCTTTCCGCCCAGATCAAGCCGGACTGGCCCGACCCTTATCTCAAGCTGGGCTATGTCTATCTCAATAAAGCGGACACGGCCAAGGCGATTGAAAAATTCGAAAAATTCCTGACCCTCGAGCCCGAAGGAGAGCGCGCCGCCCTGGCCCGGAACATCCTGAATGCGATCAAAAAATAAAAGGACTCCGCTGCATTTTTGACAAAAAAAATTTATAAAATAATCTCATGCCGAAGAAAAAGCATTCCCGCTCTAGAAAGAAGGGGCATTTTGCGCGACAGCCTTCGCTGAGACTGCAGGCCGGACGTCCGGGACCGCAGCCCAAAGAGTCAGAACGAGAGATTCCTGCCCGGAAGAGCAAAAAAGGACTTCGGCTGATCGCCGCGGCCGCTCTCATTGTCATCGTCGCCGCGGCTGCGGTTTTCCTCTTTTTTCTCAAGCCTTCAAAAATCCCGGTCGGGCGAGACGAAAAGCTGAGCGTCCTCCTCATCACCCTGGACACGACGCGCGCCGACAGGCTCGGCTGCTACGGCTATGCCAAAGCCAAAACTCCGAACCTCGACGCCCTCGCCCAAAACGGCATCCTTTTTGCGAACGCCTACGCCCAAGTTCCCCTGACGCTTCCTTCGCACTGCTCGATCATGACCGGTCTCTATCCCCTGTCTCATAATGTTCACAATAACGGCGGCTATGCGCTCGCGCCCGACAAGGTCACCCTGGCCAAGATCCTGAAAGACAAAGGATTCAAGACGGCCGCGTTCGTCGCCTCGTTCTCCGTCGATTCCCGGACCGGCTTGGACCAGGGTTTTGATGTCTATGACGACAACATTCAGGAGGGCGCGCCATTCAAGGCGCTGAATTCCGAGCGGAAGGCCGAACAGGTGTATGCCCTTTTTTCGCCCTGGCTCGACAAGCTCAAAGACGAACAGTTCTTCTGCTGGATCCATTTCTTCGACCCGCATCTTCCCTATAATCCCCCCTCGCCGTACCGGGAGCAATTCGCCGACCGGCTCTATGACGGCGAAGTGGCTTACATGGATTACATTATCGGCCTGGTGATGCGAAAGATCAAAGACCGGAATCTCATCGGCCGGACTCTGGTCGTCGTCGCCGGCGATCACGGCGAAGCGTTCGGCGAAAAGGGCGAAGCCGGCCATGGCGTCTTTCTCTACGACATGAGCTTGAGAGTGCCTTTGATCCTCTACGCCGAGAACCATCTGCCGGCGCAAAAGACCGTCGGGGCGCGCGTCCGGCTGATCGATGTCATGCCGACCATCCTGGACCTTCTCGGCCTGCCAAATCCGGAATCGGTCCAGGGAACAAGCCTTGTCCCTTACATCCAGAAAAAAAGGAAGGATGACCTCGAATCCTACATCGAAACGTATTACCCGAAGGAGAATTTCGGATGGGCTCCGCTTTTCGGTCTGATCGCGGGCGACTGGAAATACATCCGCAGCCCGAAAGAGGAGCTCTATGACCTGAAGGCCGATCCGAATGAGAATAAAAATGCCATATCTTCGGAGATGAAAACCGCTTCGGATTTGAAGTCCAGGTTGGACGGCCTGATCAAGGCTGCCGCGGTCCCGGCCGCGTCAGGGAAGCGGGCGCTCTCGGCCGAAGAGCAAGCCCGGCTCCGTTCTCTCGGATACGTGGATTATTCGGACAAAACGGTCAAGGCCGAGGCGGCCGACCCGAAGGACAAGCTCGACGAGCTGAAGATGATCCAGGAGGCCGAGAAATTCGAGTTCGAGTCCAATTTCAAGGCTGCGGCCGAGCTTCATGAAAAGATGCTCGCTCTCCGTCCCGGCGCGGCCTCAAGCTACGTCAACCTGGCCCTGGCCCAGGCCAGGCAGAAGAATTTCGAGGCGGCTATTGCCACGTTGAAACGGGGCATCGAAAAAATCCTGGACTCCGAGATCCTCCTTTCGCGGCTCGGCTATACGTATCTCGTGACGGGCCGCCGGCAGGAAGCGCTGGCCACGATGGCCGAAGTCCTGAAGATCAACCCCCGCTCCATGGACGCTCTGACCGCGACAGCGGTGATCCTGGACGACATGGGCAAAAAGGAAGAAGCGCGGACCTACTTCGAACAAGCCCTGGCCATCGAGCCGGAAAACACGTTCCTCCGGACGAGTTACGGACAGAACCTGGCCGCCTCGGGACGCGTGGCCGAGGCCATCGACATTTACACCCGGTTGACGCAGGACTATCCCCAGGACCCCATGCCGTATCAGCTTCTCGGCATCACCTATGCCATGCTCAAGGATTTCGACAAAGCCATCGAAAATTTAAAGCAGGCCACCTATATCAAACCTATGCCGCCCGCGTATTATTATCTCGCCCTGTCCTACCGGGAAAAGGGAGATGTTCGCGAAGCCGCACGCTATCTTGAGCTCTATCTTGAGGACCCGAAAGACGAACCTGAGACAAGGATCAAGAACGCCCAGACGGGCCTGAAATATTTAAAAACCCTTTTAAAATAATCCGGGCTCAAAGGTACTCATTGCCCACGAGCTTTTGCGCGGCGTACCTCTTATTCAACTAAGAGAGTCATCAATCGACGCAAAAAAACGGTGCGGGTGGCGCCGACCGGGGCGCCCCAACGCCCGCAACTGACGAAAATTTGGGAGGCATTATAGAGCGACATATACTTTTGTCCCTGGCCCCAAATTTTTCAGTGAGGACGATGGGGCTGGTCGGCGACAGGACCCGCGCCATAAAAAAAGGCCCGGGCCCCGCGAGGGGCACCGGGCCTCTGTATCTTATTCAGCGATACGTGCTTCTATACGTGCTTCTGTCCGAACTCCTGCTTTAGAACGAGAGCCGAGCGCCCAGTCTCCAGTACCAGGCGCCGTAACGGCTGGTCCACATGCCGTAGCGCGGATCGTCCTTGTTCACCGTGATTTTCTCGTTAAGCCACTGGCGCCAATCCTTATAATTCGTCTTCTGGGCGATGAGCTCAGCGTCTGTCAGCCTGAGCATAGTATAGTTCGGCCTCTCGTAATAGCCCGTGATGGTCGAGGTGTTGGTGAAGTTAAAGATAGTAGTGTTGAGGTTGATCGTGTATTTCTTGGCGATTCTCAGGTTGTATTCGAGGTAGAGGTCGGCATAGAGCAGGAAAGGCGTGCGCTTGCCGGTGTCGAAGTAGCCGTCGGCGAAGATCTGCATGCCGTTGAAGTTGAGGTTCGTGGTCCGCGGGAGGCCGGCCATGCCGTAGACAGTGGTTCCCACCGTCAGGCCGAAGGGGAACATATAGGAGCCGAAGGCCTTGATATAGTGGGGTCGATCAGAGGGAAGGACTCCATCGAGGGGACGGCCATGGATGTCATAGCGCTCGAAGTAGAGGTCCCAATACCGCTCGACGTTGGGCGAATTGCGGCCGCTTTCGTCGGAGCTCGACAGACCGCCGTAGTTTCCGGTCATCCGGCTCCAGGTGTAGCTGATGCCGCCCTGCCAGTTGTTGCTGAACCGTTTTTCCAAAGCCAGGTTCAGGGCGTAGTATTCTCTCTTGGGCTTCGGGCACGGCCAGTATATATCAGCGAACCTTCCGCCCTGGGAAACGGGCCGCGTCCAGCCTTCACCCGGGTTGGCGATGTAGTACTGCTCGCTCCAGTTGCCCTGGGCATCTTGAAGTTCCACGCCCACGTCTTCGATCGTCCGGATGAGGTGCTTGTAAACCAGGCGCGCGCTGAAGGAAAACTCTTCGGTGAGCTTCTTTTCCGCGCCGAACGAGACCTCGCTCTGGGAGACCGGCTTCATATTCGGCTCAGTGGTGTCCCAGGATGTCGTCCGCCAGTTCTGGGAGCCCATGTATTTACCGCCGGCTGCCTGGTCGGCCTTGTTTGTGATGTCGCCGCTGGCCGCGATCTTTGTCCAGTCATAGTTATCCAGCGTGTAGTAGCTCGTCCACCATTTGAACCCGCCGTACGCGCCTTCGGCCATGTAGAGCTTCATGACGTCGTAGTAGACGCCGAAGCTGCCAAAGACCTTCAAGCTCGAATCGCCGAAGACGTCATAGACCAAGCCCAGGCGGGGAGCGAGCTTCTGGTCGAAGCCGAACTTGATCGGCTTGTAGTTTTTATAGTTGGGATCGTTGGTGGCCAAGGACGGGACGTACTCGCTTTCCGTCCGGACGCCCAAGTTGAGCGTGAATTTCTCGCCGATCGTCCAGGAATCCTGGAGGTAGATGGCCCAGTTGTTGCTGGCGATGTTCCAGTTCGAACCGTAGGCTGAGACCCAGTCGTTGCGGATCTGGTAATTGCCGTACTTGCCCATGACTTCGGCGCCGCCGCGCATGTAGTAAGGCTGGTTCCAGTTAATGGTCACCAGAGGAGCCACCGGTCCGCTGTCCACGTCCTCATGGAGGCGGATGTACTGGAATCCGGCTTTGATGGAGTGCTCGCCGGCCAGGTTCAGGTAGTAGGTCAGGTCGAGGTTGGCGGACAAACGGTCGTAAATTCTTTTCTTGGTAACGGTCGTGCCGGCGCCGTTCGACCAGCCGGAAAAGTGCCTGAGGCTGTCGGGAATGGCATCATAGGGAGGAGTCGTCATCATGTTCGAGGCGCTGAAAGTATAAGACGTGCCGGGGACAAAGAGCTTCTGGTCGGACGTGTTCATGTGGAAGAAGCCGCCGCGGAAACTGGCCAGGAAGTTGTTGCTCACCGTGTAGTCGATCGTGGTGTTTCCGGACCAATTCGGATAGGTATAACCAGGCTCTTTGCCCTTTGTCAAGTCAGGTGAGAATTCCCAATCATTTCTATAGGAGTAAGCCTTGGCGCTCGTCCCGGTAATACCCGGAAAGCTCCCCCCGTACCAGTATGTGTTGTTGACCGCGCTGA
>Ga0315279_10002497_pt1 | contig 27466 bp, 17 predicted proteins | sample YL17G06_20_MG_FD_203694 | JGI IMG/M metagenome (GOLD analysis project Ga0315279, IMG submission 203694) | Sediment microbial communities from Yellowstone Lake, YNP, Wyoming, USA - YL17G06_20 | ecosystem: Environmental > Aquatic > Freshwater > Lake > Sediment | place: USA: Wyoming | collected... | reverse complement strand
ATCATAGACCTTCCGGCTGATTTTTTCGAGCGGGCCCCGGTATCGGTCCCAATTCGCGCGCATGGCCCGGACGTCGGCCTTCATCCCCTCCGGGACGCCGGCCCAGAGGGCCTTGAAGCGGGAGGGGGCGGCTCTCAACAGTTCGCCGGCCGCGTAATCCCAATAGGACAGGAAGCCCGAATAGCGGACGGCCGGATCGGCCGATGCCTGGCAGGCCAGGAGGGCCAGGAAGTTGGCCTCCCCCTCGTCCGTAATTCCGTAACCGTGGGCCATTTCGTGGGCCATGGTGAAGGGCATTTCGAAGGGCAGGACTTTCCCCGCCGCGTACCCTTCGCCGAAAAAGGGGATATAGATCCCGGTACCGGAGAAACGCATCATCCATCCGCCGGGGATAAATATCCGGACCCGGACCCGGCCCGGGGACGGATATCCGGTTTCGTGCAAAACGCGGGTGAGGCCGGCCCGCAATTCGGCTTCGAGGTTCGACGGCAAGATCCCCGGACCAAGGGCCGCCGCCGAAGACCCGGGAATCAGGCCGCGCGATTCGACCGCCGATCGCGTCGCCCAGTCCGCTTCGGCGGCCAATTCGACGATTGGGAGCGGCGCCGCTTCGAATCCCAATTGTTTCTCGATCCCGATCCGGTTGTAGTTGAATCCCCAGAGGACATAGAAGAAAAAAACCAGCGCCCCGATCCACCCCGCCGCAGCCAAGGCGAAGCGGCCGACTCTCTTGAACCGAGACCCGTTTTTGGCGGACCGCGGCCGCTTTAAGCGGGGAAGAATCTTGGCGGCCGCCCCGATGACCGCCGCCGCGGCCATTAGATAGATGATCGGAATCGGCGACAACCCCAGGGTGTAATCCCAAATCCAGCGCAGGCCGACGAAGAAGCCGCGCGAATAAAACTTCTCCGCCAGGACGGAATTATTCCCAAGCCAAAGATGAAGGCCGAAGGCGGCGCCCCCCAGAAAAACCCACAGCCCGGCCGTCCTCGTTTTCACGGTTTAACTGAAGCAGTAATCATCCACCGTGCGGAGGAAGGCCAGCCGGGAAGAATCATTCATGACGGCACGCTCTGTCATCCGATTCTGCCAAGCGTCTTCCGGGCTGTCAAGCGCTTTCGACACGTCCGTCGGCGTATTGACCGGCTTCCTGGCCGGGCTGACGGGCCTAGGCGATGTATCCGGCGATGGCGATATAATGCGCCAGCGCGGCCAGGATGACGAACAGGTGCCACAGCTCGTGGAAGCCGAATAGGCCGGGGACAAAGTCGGGTTTTTGTAGGATATAAATCACCGCCCCGACTGTATAGATGATCCCGCCGACCGCCAGCCAAAACAGCGCGCCGGTCGGGAGCTCGGCCAGCATGGGACGGACGGCCAAAAGGGCCAGCCAGCCCATAACGACATAGTTGCCCGCCGTCAGCCAACGGGGCGCATTGATGTAGAAGATCTTCACGCCGATGCCGATGAGCGCCAGCGACCAGATGATGGCCAGAATGCCCCATTTCCAGAAACCGAAAAACCAAAGATAACAGATGGGCGTGTAGCTCCCGGCGATGAGAAGGTAGATGGCCGAATGGTCGAGCTTGCGCAGAAAAACGACGCCCTTGGGATCGGCCTTGATCAGGTGATAGGCGGCGCTGCAGCCGAACATGAGAACCAGGCTGAGCCCGTAAACGGACAAGGCCGCGGTTTTCCCCGGATCCCCGCCGCCGATCCCGAGCAGAACGATCCACCCTCCGAGGGCGGCGACGGCGGTGAAGAGATGCATCAAGCCGCTGACGGGGTGGCGGAACCGGGCGTTCAGTGTCATCATTCTCCTCTTGGCGGATTCAGTCGAAATATATCGCCCGTCCTTTTTTTTATCAAGCTTCACATCCTTGTTCGGCGGCGGATAAAAGCCATAGAATAGGGATCGCTTATAAATTGACCCGGAGGTCGTCCATGATGAAGAAAATTCTCGCCGGTGTTCTTCTGGCGCTTTCGCTCGGCCTGGCCGCGGCCGCCTCCATCAACCAAAACCAGGATACCAACTGCTACACGGTCGTCGTCGGCAAAAAGGCCGGCGCCGACGGCGCGGTCATCGTCGCCCACAACGAAGACGATTCGGGCAACATCATCGTCAACCTCCGCAAGATCCAGGCCCGCGACTACGGCGCGCCGCAGAAAGTCGCCTTGGGACGCGGGGCCGTCTATGAATCGGACGGCAAGACCAACGCGTTCCTATGGATCGAGGCGACCACCCAGGAATTCGCCGACAGCTTCATCAACCAATACGGCGTCCTGCTCACTTCGGACAGCTGCTCGTCCAAGGAACAAAAAAGCGACGTCACGGACGGCGGGATCGGCTACATGCTCCGCCGCTTCGTCGCCGAAAAAGCCACGTCCGCGCGGGAGGCGGTGACGATCGCCGGCGCGTTGGTTGAAAAATTCGGTTACACCGGCTCGGGCCGGACCTACACGCTCGCCGACAAGAACGAAGCCTGGATGATGGCCGTCATCAAGGGCCGCCACTGGTTTGCCCAGCGGGTGCCCGACGATGAAGTGGCCGTCATCCCCAATCATTACATCATTAGGGAGATCGACCTGAACGATTCTTCACGTTTCCTGGGCAGCCGCGACATCGTTGAGTACGCCAAAGCCAACGGCTGGTACGACGAGGCCAAGGACGGCCGCTTCGATTTCAAGAAGGCCTTCGCCCGGACTTCCACGCGCGGGCCGATCTTCGACGGCAATACCCTCCGCCACTGGCGAGGGCTCAATTATTTCAGCGACAAAAAATGGGACATCAGCGACGCCTATCCCTTCTCCTTCAAGCCCGGAAAGAAGGTAACGGCGGAATCGATCATGGCCCTCCTGAGGGACCACTACGAGGGGACGGAATACGACGCCACCGACGGTTACAAGCAAGGCACTCCGAACAAAACAAAATACCGGACCATCTGCACGGCGAGTACGATCACCGCGTTCATCGCCTCGCTGAACCTAGAAAAATCCGATCCGCTTTCCGTTTCCCTGTGGATCGCGTTCGGGAAACCCGACACGACCGTCTTTCTGCCCCTCTATTACGGGGTCGAGGCCCTGCCGCCGAACGCCGGGCTGGGGACCGCCGCCCACGATTATGCCCTCTTTTACAAGCAGCACTTCGAGGACGCCGAATGGAAAGCGCAGAAAGACCCGCTTCTGAATACGAAGGTCCTGCGCCTCCAGAAGCTCGCCGAAGCGGATTACGGCCCGATGCGCATTTTGATCGACCGGGAATTGGCCCCCGCGGAAAAGAAATTCATCGAGAGGCGCGCGAAATTCGAGGCCGAAGTCGCGTCCCTCTTCGCCAAGGACAAAGCTGCGGCGATCAAGAAACTGACCGCCTACGTCGCGGACGCCTTCGCTAAAATCGACGCCCTCTACGACGGGCTCCTGAAGAAATATCCTGGCAACTGAGTCGAACCCGAAAGGACATTGGCTATGATCAAAGGAAACGCGCACTTGTCGGATGAAACGCGCAAGTCAATAAGGACTCCGCGAAATCTCGCTGTGCTGTTTTTATTGGCGACCGCGATATTCCTTCTCATAAAATCCGGCCCGTCGGCATATTCGAAGCAGCAGGATATCAAGGTACGCGAAACGCTATCTCCCGCGCGCATCAAAGAACTGCAGGCCGCCGACAAGGACATTTTCGGCAACCTCGAGCTGGCCAAGAAAGACGATCCCAGCTACGAATCCCTGGCCGCGTTCCTCCCCGGCATGAAAAAGTCGCGCGAAGTCGTTGGCGTCCGCTATCATCCCCATGATATCGGCATCGCCCCGGACGGGACATTGGAGCTGGCCGATGACGTGGACGCCGCCGGCGCGCCCACGGCCTTCTTCGAGGTTGGGAGCCCGGCGGTCCGGTTCGGGTCCGCGCCCGCCGGCTGCGCCAAATCGCTCCTCCAGGGATATTTGCCCATCGTCACGGCCCGTTTCGACCATGACGGCATCGAATATCGCCAGACGGTTTTCGGTTATAGCGAGGGATTGAGTCCGGATAAAGACCTATGGGCGTATGTCGAGCTCGAAGCAAAAAATCCCGGCGCGCAAGCCGTCCAAACGGCCGTCCGCCTGTGCTTCCATCCGGAATCGCCCGCTAACGCGCCCAAGACCTGGGACCTGAAGCTCGCTCCGGGAGCTTCGCAGAGGATCCATGTCCGGATTCCCTTCGCCATCAAGACCGAGAAATACCAAGAAGTCGCCGAAACCGATTTCGACGCGGCCATCAAACAGGTCTTCAATTTCTGGATCAAGGAATTGAACGCCGGCCTCAAAATCAACGTGCCCGAGCCGCGGATCAACGAAGCGGCCCGCGCCTGGCTGGCCTACGCCGCGCTCGACGTGGACAAAAAGAATGGGGTTCTTGAACCGCACGACGGCGCCGGCTTCTACGAAGAAGTCTACGGCTACAGCGCCGCGCTCCTGCCCCACGCTCTCGACCTCTGGGGCCGGCCCGACGCTGCCCGCCAAATCCTCGATTCGCTCCTGACATTCCAAACCCCGGACGGCCTGTTCACGTCGCATTTCGGGACGCCCGATCCGGGGACGCTCCTCAGCTCGCTTTGGGAGCATTACGAAATGACCGGCGACCTGACCTGGCTGCGAGGCGTCGCGCCCAAGATGGTCAAGATGGCCGATTGGATCATCAAAAAGCGTAAGGAATCGATGACTCCGGAGGGCGTGAAAAAAAGCGCAATCTACGGCCTGATCAAGTTCAGCCCCTACTGCGATTTCCAGACGCCGTCGTTCGATTATTTCGGCGACACGTACTGCGCCGTTGGCCTCGAGAAAACGGCCCAGGCTCTCCAAGCCGCGGGCTTGAAGGACGAGGCCGGGCGCATCGCCGGCGAAGCGGCCGCCTACCGCCAGGACGTCCTGGCTTCCATGGACGCCGCGGTCATCGACCGCTGGGGGATGAAAGTCCTGCCCATGGAGCCGGACACGCACCGCCTCCTCAAGAGCACGAACTATCGGGGCGGCGGCTATTACGGCCTGATCGCCTCTTGTATGCTGGAGAGCGAATTCCTGCCCGCCGACGACAAGCGGGCCGGCTGGGTGATGCGCTTCATGGAAGAGAAAGGCGGGCTCCGCCTGGGCATGGCCGAGTTTGACGGCGGTGTCGACCACGCCTACACCTACGGCTACTGGCTCGATTGCCTCAAGCTCGATCGCGTCAAGCCGGCGATCCTCGGGCTATACGCCTCCCTGGCCTACGGCATGTCGCGCGAAACTTATTCGGGCGTCGAGGTCACCCATCTCTTCACCGGCGCCAACGAGCCCACCCTGCCCCACCTCTATTCCTGCACCCAGCAGCTTCGGCTTTTGCGCATGATGCTCGTCCGCGAGGACGGCGCCGACCTGCGCATCGGCCAGGCCATACCGCGGCCGTGGCTCGAAGCCGGCAAGAAAATCGACATCCAAAACGCGCCCACGCGGCTCGGCCCGGTTTCTTTCAAGATCGAATCGCACATCGACCGCAAACAGATCGCTGTGAATCTTACGGCGCCCGCCCGCGAGGTCCCCAAGAAAATCATCCTGCGCCTCCGCCACCCGCACGGCGAGGCCATCAAGGGCGTGACGGTCGACGGCAAGCCGATCGCCTCGTTCAAAGACGATACGGTTACGCTCGCTTCCCCCCGCGGTACGTTGAAGATATTGGTGGAGTACTGACCCAACATGAAAAAAACATTTTATTACGTCATCGAAAAGGATGCGGATGGATATTATGTCGGGACTATTCCGGAATTGCCCGGTTGCCATAGCCAGGCCCGCACTTTGGGCGCTTTGACCAAACGAATCAAGGAAGCCATTAGGCTATATCTAGAGGCTAATAAGGGAGCAATCCCGGAAACGGAATTTGTGGGCGTAATCTCTATTGAGATCGCTTTATAGCCGCTATAGAAAAATAATTGCGCCCATTTAGATAATCGATTTTATCTAGCCGAATAATCGACCAATCCGATCCTTAGCTATTTGACGTATGTCCCAACTATGTTACAATTGTCCCAATATTGTTACATAGAGGAAATAATGCTCTTTCATAAGTCGCTCCTCCCGATCCTGAATTCACCGACCAGGCTAAAAATCGTCTCTTTCTTGCTTAAAAATGAGGCACTGATGAGCGAGCGAGAAATGTCCGGGGTCCTGGGCGTCTCTCATATGAGCATCAATAGGACCATGGATGAGCTTGCCGCCCTCAATTTCGTTCATTCCTCACGCATAGGCCGGGCGCATGTCTGGAAAACGAATCGATCAAGCTATGCCTTTCAATTATTTTCCACGATTTTAGAAAGCTACCTCAGCGTCGGAGATCCATTTGCCGACTTAAAAAAGACCATTCTTAAAAACATTCCTCTGAAGTCCGTTCAAAAAATCGTCCTCTTCGGCTCTCTATCCCGGAAAACCGAGCGGCCCGGCAGCGATATCGACCTCTTCATCCTCGTGAAAGACGATACGGCTATGGCCGAGCTGACGCCGGCTCTAGAAGAATTGGATTCACTTTGCCTGGACAGATATGGGAATTTGTTCTCGCCATATGTCCTTACGCCGAATCAACTCCAAGAAAAAAAAGGGCTTAAGCTGCTTTCCGAAATAGAAAAGGGAATCGTCTTCTACGAACGCGCCGAAAAAAATGACCCCGAAAACAATGACTCAAGAAGTTAAACGTTCATTTTCCTCCAACTTTCAAAAAAGAGCCGAGGAATGCCATAGAGCCGCGCAAGAAAGTTTTTCTCGCAGCGACTGGACCGCGGCTACGATTTGTGCTGTCCATGGATGCATTTCCGCTTGTGACGCGATTTGCGTGCATTTTTTGGGAAAGCGTCACAGCGGCGAGCATCACCGAGATGCCGTCGAATTATTCAAATCGATCAAGCCAGACGAGGAGATCTACATACAGAATGGGTTTAGATTGAGGCGGATTCTGGCGATCAAAAATATGGCCGAATATGAAGAGCGGCTGGTCTATCGATCGGAAGCAGAAAAAAGTGTTAAAAGATTTCGACCGTTTTCTCGCGTTTACTCGTGCAATTTTGCCAAAGTGTTGAGCCGATCGTCTCTCCGAATTACTCAATACGTTGAGTATTTTTGCTCAATGTATTGAGCATGTCAACCATTAGGCGGCCTTCTTATGTTTTGTGCTATAATTTTTTCACCAACCACCAAAAACGCGGGTCCTTCTCGATCCCGCGCTCGATTCGAGGGCATGGAGGCGAAGATGAGTAAAAATTCATTTCTATTATTAGTCGGCGCGATTGTCCTGGCCCTAACCGCGATCGCCTGGGTCCAAGACCGATCTTCAACCCCCCCGCGTTTCTTCAAGCTGGACGCCGCGGCCAAGAGGATCACCGGCCCGGCCGAAACCGTCGCCCAGAACTTGAAGCTTGATCTCGTCTCCGTCACCGTCGACCAGCCCCAATATTGGCCGTGGGAGGACGTCCACCTCAAGGTTATTATGCCCGGCCGGCCCGGACAGGACGTCGAGATCAGCCTGCAGAAACGGGACGCCACGGCCAAAGAGCTCGGCAAATCCACCCTGAACGAGGCTGGGATTTTAGTCAAAGCGATCCTGAGCGGCAAAAAGCAAAAACTGGAATTGGGCGAATACAAGGTCCTCGTCCGCACCACGGATAAAAGCCTTCAAGGGACGGCCGAATTTTCCGTCGTCGAAGGGGCTCTCGGAGCGCTGTCCCTGGCCCATGAATTCCGCCAACTGACCGACGCCAAGGACCTGGCCAAGGCCAAGGGAGGCTGGTTCATGGGCAACGCGTCCGGGGCCGGGCTGCGTTGGGGGAACGGCTTGAACGTCAAGAACGAGCTGCGTCTCTCCAACCAGCCCTACAGCGGCCCGGTGACCGTCAAGTCCCGCTGTTTCCTTCCCGGATGCAACGGCATCGAAGCCGGGCCGGCCCAGACCGCCGACATCAAGGATGGGCTTATCGAAGTCGTGATGAACGTGGGCGGACATTCGGGGCCTTTCGAAATCGAGATCATCACGGACCGGGGCAGCGTCAAGCACCTCTTTGAGGCCTCCGGCCACGTCGAGCGGCAAATGGTTCCCCTCACGTCCGGGATGACGTTTCTTCATCGCGCCGGATTGGCCCCCTACGAAGGGACGGTTCCGGTCCCCGGCCGCCAGATTTACATTGAGCGCGATAAAGAGACGAAGGACGATCCCCTGGAGCTCGCTCAGCCGTATAGCTCCGCCGACAACCGAATCGCCTTGACCGTGCGCAAGACCCTGGAGAACGCCCGGATTTATGTTTGGGCCTCCAACGCCGGCGGAAAGTTCGCCGTACAGGAATATAGAAATATATCGTCCCGTTTGGAAGCCGGCGCCAAGATCGCCGTGCCCATCGGCGGGCCCTACAGCCTGATCGCCGTGGGCGGTTTTCTGGCCCCGAAAAACGAGTTCTGGGAAGGATACGCCATCGTCTTCACGCCCGGGGCGATCAAGGCGGCGGTCGATGCGCCTCCGCAGGGGAATCCGAACAGCACGATTTCCGTCGACGTCCTGACCGAGGACATGAACGGAAGGCCCGTCGCCGCGGCAGGCGTGCTGGAGGTCTACGACAACCGGGTCGCGTCCAAAAGTCCCGCCCAACCCCTGACTTCGGCCATCGGCGATTCCTTCCGCAACGCCGCCAATGCCCTGTCCCCCTGGGAAGACCGGACCGGAATGAACGTACTCGCCTCCGCGAACAAGCAGGCTGCGCCCTCAGGGGGCGCCCTCCGGATGATGGCCATGGCGCCCGCGCGGGGAGGCGGAGCAGTGAGCCGGGAGCTCAAGGCTCCCGAGGAGAGCGCGGCCGAAGGCGAAGCCCTGCGTCAGGGAGAAGAGAAAGTCGTCTTCTGCGAGTCGATCAAGACGGACGGGCGCGGCCGGGCCAACGCCAAGATCAAACTGCCGCCCCAGACCGGCCGCTGCTATATCCGCTTCGTCGCGGTCAAAGATTTAGATTTTATCGCCGATCAAAAACCCATAGACGTATCCAAGAAGGCCTATGTCGAGGCCCAATTACAGCCGCTGCTCATCCCCGGCTGCAAGATCGCGGCCCGGGCCTACGTTTTGAATTCCGAAACTAAAGATATGTCCTTGAAGATCTCCGGGGCCGGTCTCGAGGCGCCTTTGACCTATCCCATCAAGCCCGGCGGGCAGGAGATCGAGTTCGAGCTCGTCGGCCGAACCTACGGCCGGATCGTCTTCGAGCTCACGGACGCGGCCGCGAAGCTCCGAGATAAGAGGGAGCTCGAAATCCGCGATATCGGAAGCCAATCCGTCACGCTCTCGACGCTCCTCGTCGGCGACAACAAGCCCGTCGAGGTGAAGGCCGGCGAGACGGCCGCGGTCTACGCCAACGCCGGACACCTCCTCAAGGGCATCGTCCAGAACATCACCACGACGATGTATTCCTGGTTCGGCCATGCCGAGGCCCTCAGCGCGGCCGCCTCGGTCCGGGCCATGCTCCTGGCGGCGATCGACCGGGGCCTGATCGACGACGACGGCCTGCGGCAGACCTTGAGGACGGGGCTGGACAAGGCGGTCCGTGATTTGGGCGAGCGCTTCTTCGAGGAGAAATCCGGTTTATTCTCGCCCTATCCCGGCCTCGCCACGAACACGCTGTGGAGCGCCTGGACCGCCCGGAATCTGAATTCCCTGGTCAGCGCCCTCAAGAAATCCCCCCGCCTGACCAAAGATCTGTCCACGACCATCCAAAGCGGTGAGCGAATGGTCAGCCGGGTCAACCAGGAGCTAAAAAAGCTCGGCCAGTCGATTCCCGAGCTGGCCGGGTACGATCCCGATCAATCGAACCGCGACGTGATCCCAGTCGAAATCGACGGCAAAGTTTATTACAAGATCATCACGGACGATGCCGTGGTCCAATGGGCGGTGAAGAAGCTTCTGCCCGTCCTGGACCTGCCCCATCAAAAGGACCTGAGCGTCGCCTACATCAAGGCCTACGACACCTGGCGTTTTCTGCGGGCCTTCGAACATACGGGACTCCTGCCCTATCTGATCCAGAACGCCAAGGCGCTCTGGCTGGCCGGAGAAAAAGAGCGGGCAGCGTTCGATCTCCTCTTCAGCCGCATCGCCAAAGGCGCCATCGCATCGCAGGAGCCGGGGATGATCCAGGGCCCCGCCCTTCTCGGCGGAGTCTACTCCAGCCCTCAGACCATGGTCCGTTTCCTGGAGCTTCTGCTTTTAATGAGCGAGAATGAGAAGCCGGGCGCGCCGATCGCCGTCACCCTGGTCAAGGCCGGAAAGAAGGAAATCCTGTCGTTGAAAGACAAGCCGATCACGGTGAACGCCGGCAACCAGGCTCTGAGCCTCCAGGCGCCCCCCTACACGATCATCCGCATCGACCAAACGAGGGCTCTCCATCTGCGGGACTACGTTGCGCGCAAAGCGTTCTTCAAGGTTCAGCCCGAAAAAACCGCGCTGGCCATGGCCGAGGAATCCCGCCTGCTTATCGAGCTGGATAAGGACAAGAACCCCTTCGAGTACTACGCCATCATCGCCCTCCCGTCCACGGTCTCGCTGCGCCAGACCGAGGACCTGCTCACGGATTACAAGGGCCAGATCCTCTACGGGCAGAAAGCCTCGGGCGGGGCCAAGATCCAGCTGGTCACGGTCCCCTTCCGCGGCGCCCGGCGCATGGTCCTGAGCCTGGAAGGAGCGGTCAAAGGAACCTCCCGCGGCTATGTCCTGGTCAGGCACATGAACAACCCCGACGACCTGGCCACCGTGGAGATTGCGGATATCGTGGTGCGGTGAGGGGCGGGGTAGAGAAACGGAAATAGATCGGCGTCCTTTATTCTTGGTCCTCTTTCCCCAGGATCCAGGCATAAGCGGGCGCAACGGTAATACCTCAAGGCCGTGAAATTGCCGATTTTGTGGCGTTCGACGACGTCCCGCAAGATCGTTACATCCACCACATAATCGAGAAGAGATTACACTCTCCTTATTTCAAGGAGAAAATCGAGGATAATTCTCCTTATTTTAAGGAGAATATTATTTCTTCATTATTTACCAGCCTAAAATATAAACTATAACTGACGGTGTCGTAGACTTTTAGGCGGCGATGAGCGAGCGAGAAATGTCCCGGGTCTTAGGCGTCTCTCAAATGAGCACCAATAAGACCATGGCCGGACTCGAAAAAAGGATCATCTTCTACGAAAGTGCCGAAAAGAAATGATCCCAATTAACTGGATTGAATATCTTTCAATTAAATGATTGGTGTGTCATTAATTTAATAATACACCATTGATGTCATCCTCAGGCATTCACTTTACAAACAATTCTGGAATGCCGTTCCCGGATTTGCAAAAAAAAGAATTCCGATCACTCAACCAGCCGTTCTGAACCCATTGCTGCAAGCTCATGCTCCCCCCCTACGATATAAATCTTCACCGATTCCATGACCCGGCTCACAAAATGGTCTTTCTTCGCTAATCGCGCTCGAAATTCGTCCTCACTAATAATAAACGGATTAACCTCCCTTCCAATCTCACTCGTAATTCCCGCTAGCTTCGCCGCGGCGACCCGGAGATTCAAGGCGCCGATGATGAAAAGATCGATGTCACTGTTTCCCTTTTCCTTCCCGTCTGCGATGGATCCATAAACGAACGCAGCTTTTATCGAGAGATCTTGAAGGCGCTTTTTCAATATTTCCGCCAATCCATTTGTTTTCATCACCAAGTCGTGGAGAATCGAAAACAACGGATGCTCGGGATTCGCCCGGTAATAAAGCCGATTGCCGTCCCGGCGGACTGCGATCAAGTCCAATTTCCGAAGCTTTTTCAATTCGTTCTGAATCGAGCCGACGGAAAAGCCCGATCGCCGGGTGATCTCTCTAAGATGCACTTCTTTCAATTCCAAACCGAACAGAATTCTTAGGACTTCCGCCCTGGTCCGGGATGAAAGAAGCTCAGGTAATACACTCATGATGTCCACTTATACCATACAATCGTATGCTTTAACAATACATTCTTTTCTCCTTGATCTCCCATCTAGAAAGCCTCGCGTCAGTAGATTTAGTCGAAGAACCAAGCAGCTGTCTCATCGGGTCAATCTCGCCTTATCTTTACTTTCATTTTTCGTTTCAATATTATGAAAGTTAGCACGAACTATTATTAAAAAGGAAGCGGTCATGAACAACATGAAATCTGAAATATGGCGGGTATCTTCCGAAAGAGTGGGATCAATCGAGTCATTTCGGTCGGAACGCGATATGGAATCCTTTTTAATGAATAATCCATCGTTGATCGTCGAATGGGATTCGGAAACCCTTGAAAGCCTCCCAGTCAAACAGCAAAATTTTATTAGAGACGTGGATAATTCAAGAGGAAGGATTGATATTATCGGCCTAACAAAAATTGATGAAAAAATCGTACTTCGCGTCTTTGAATTGAAGAACGGCCCGATTACAGCTGAATCAGTCAAGCAAATCAAAGGCTATTTGGATTCATGGAAAAATGAAAAGCGTCTAAAAAACGGAATCCGCACATGGATCTCCGAATTGAACTTGCCGGGAATCACTGAAAAGACGATCGATACAATTATTGAATCTCCAGTAGGAGTCCTAATCGGGACCACCTTTTCTGCAGAAGCAATTGTCGAAGCACAAAACAATAAAATAAGCGGAGTTCGGCTTGCGAGATTTAGGGGGGCATCAAAGTTGGATTATTACGTAATCGTTGAAAATCAAATCGGCGATATTATAAGAAGACGGAATTGGAGTTGGCAGGATCTTATTGACGCGAATTTGATCAGAGTCGATGATCAATTTACTTTTTCATATGCTGGCCAGATTTTGAAGATTAGGCCCGAACCGGATAAGCTCGATTGGAATATTATTAATGTTATTTTTGATCAAGCGTCGCGAGATTTTCTTCTAAAAATGGAAAAAAAGATTTTAGAAAATGCCCCTGACTTTGCAAAAAAGCCCGTGGAAAAAGGTCTTGACGCGCTACATCGGGGAGGAAGCCTTGCATTAACCAACGCAACAGCACTCGCCTTCTTTGCACTTGGAATGAAATTAAAATCTTTCTGGACTCCGACAGGATTTTGGGTACATGAAAAATCGGGGAAAATTCTTTCGGATTTGAAATTAGAATTATTTGATTAGGTAGTGTTAAGATTTGTTCGCAAAATGGGGCCATCCTAGCGCACTTCAGTTAGTTGCTTGAATGTGAATCTTGATTTGTTCGTGTGTTATAGGCAAATCTGTAGAACCCCCAACGATTCTGAATAATCGCCGGTTATCCCCGAAAGGCGCTACCTGGGCGGGATCACGAGCACCCTCATCGATGCTTACTCGACCCTCTTCCCTATGGTTATAATCTCGGTAGCGGTCGTGTCAAGATTTGTATCGCCCGAGGGAGTCGTTTTCCTCAAACTCAGCACCCCGGGCCTAGTCGCTATCCGGGGGGATGAATCATCTCCAGCACGTCCCCACCATCATCGGGGCTTTGTCCTCGGGTTTGAAGAAGGCCGAGTCAAGGAATCTAAGTTCGTAAAGATTTTAATAATATCCAAACTGCTAAAAATATAAAAAACGATATGACCATTCCCGCTGGGCCGCCTAATATTCTTACAAGCCATAAAACCATACCAATAAAAAAACTACACTACCGATGATTCCAACAAAGATACCCAAATCGTTAGAATTGCGGATAGGGACCTTGCTGATATTTCGTATTGCTCGCATTGGCTAACTAACCTCCTACTATCCTTCTATTATGATCGAAAGAACATAATTGCTTTATTCTTCTTCAAATCCCTGATTGGTAAACTTCAACGTCCGGGCGTTTTCGGTAACCGTCCGGATGACTTGATCCGAAGCGCCGCCGGGAATAACGGCTTCGATCTCGAGGGTCACTTCCACCTTAGCGCCGACCAAACCGGCGAGATGAGAAACCACTTCCTCGGCGATGCGGCCGGCGTCCCTTCCGACGCGCGTCGGATCGAGAGTAACCGTGCCGTGAAATCGCTTGGACCGGGGCTTTTCGGGAGCCGGGACGGGAACGAAAATAATATCGCCGGATCTGCCTGCACTTCCGCCGGCTTCCTCTCCCGCCAATCCCCCGGCATCGCCGGGAACCGTTTCACCCGTGCCTCCAATCCGCCGCGCCGCGATTTCGGCGTCGAATTGCTTTTTGGCCACATCCGGCTTGACCAATAACCCCGAATGTTCCCCTTCCAAAATCGACACTTGTTGCCCGCATCGCAATCCCCGATACCGGCTCCCCTCTTCGTCGAATCCATCAGCGTAAGCGAACGAGTCCTGCGCCCACGTCAATAAATTCAAACCTGCTCGGACCGCGTCCAGGAGCACCTCCGGATCTTTCAGACGCGGCAGGTAAAGATAGCGGGCATAATCCTCGACGAGTTGCTTGACGGCCACATGGTTGCCTCGCCATAACGGCACCCGGTCCATTTGCATTCTCAACACCGTAGGAGCATAGCTCGTTGTCAGCAGATCATCACTGCGGAGTTTTTTCCCCGTCCGCATGGCCAAACCGTCCGAGCCGGTCAGGCGCAGAGCCTGCCATTCCGGAGGCGACTGCGGATCTTTTTGGCAGGGCACGAGCAGCCACTGATATGCTTCCGGCAACCGCGCCGCGACGGACCCGTCCGCCGAGCTCAATTGATTCTCGGCTTGTTTGACCTGATAGGGCGAAAGATCGAGGCTCTCCCTTTCGGAAATAATGGACTCCCAAGCCAGATATCGTCGAGCCGCTTCGTCCAGATCCTGAAGTCGGCTATGATCGACGGCCAAAAAAACCAAGCTGTTCTGATAAATGCGGGGCGAATTGCCTCGCAACGCAAGGATTGCCTTGGCTGCGGTTTCGGCTTTGTTGCCGGCTTCTTTGCTGTAGGGATGATCGACGCCGAGAACAACCAGCCGCGCTTCCTTATCGTCAGGAACATCCTGTCCTCCGTGCGGGATCGGATGAACGCGCCGAAAATCCCCAGTTCGCTGAAGATCGGCCCTCAATCGTTTTTCGATCTCCCGGGCGACCGCATCGGGATTTCTTCTTAGCTGCTCGGCCCGGTCTTCGGCCAATTTCGTCACGGTCGGTTGAGTGGAATACCAGTATCGGTTCCCGTCTTGATAAAGATAGGTTGCCGCCGTCGCCAACCTCCGCAAAGCATCGCCGAAAATCGCCGGCGATTCGCCGGGCATCATACAACCCAGCTTGATCCGCCGATCTTCGATCCCCCTGTGGGCGGCCGTAGCCGTCGGCGCCGACCCCAAATAAATCGTCCTGGCCACACGGCGGCAAGCCGCGTATTTGCCCAAATTGGGAACGTCGGCGTCGATACGGCGTGGTAGCGCGTTTTCCCCGTCCACGTCCTTTTCAATGACCGGCACCCAGTTGTCCGAAAGATATCGCGTCATCTCGAATTGGACGCGCGGATCGTCGATGGATATGTTGGCCGGAAGTATGAGCGGGTTCTTGTCTCCCTTTTCCCACAAGCTGTGGATGACGGCCGCCATCAGGCGCAAGACGCCCCGCGTCCTTTGGAACTTCACAAGCGTCGACCAATCGGTATAGAGCCGTTCGAAGATCTCGGGATGGATGGGATAAGCGGCCTTGATCCGTTTTTCGTAATCGCCGTCGCGGCAATCGATGGGAAATTCCTGATGTTGGGTCCGATACAGATCGCAAAACGCCTTGGCCGTCAGATCCCTGGCTATAAACTTATCCTTCTCGACGAGAGGCTCGAACAGCCGCCGCCTGACGATTTCGAACCCTTCCTCCACCCCTGCCGGCCTCCAGGAAGCTTCCACGCGTCCGACTGCGTTTCTCAGCCGATCCAAAGCCGCCCGTCCACGCTCTCCGCCAACCTCCACGTCGTCGGCCACGGCGTGCGGAGAGCCGGTCGTATCGGAAGCAGGCAGGCTGATGACGAGCAGGCACCGCTTGGCGGCTTTCGCCGACTCGGTCAGCAATTGGGCGAAGGTGAAATGCGTCTCGAAGCTCCCGGCCGGCAGATCGCTTTGGTCATGGAGCTGGCGGGCATACGCGACCCACTCGTCGATCAGGATCAAACAGGGCCCGTATTCGTTCAACAATTCCCGCAAAGCGTCGCCCGGGCTGGTCGCCCGCTCGTCGTCGGCCTGGATTCGACCGAAAGCCTTCTTCGCCTCCTTGATCCCGCCCGCGGCGAACCCGAGCTGCCAAGCCAGCTCACCCCAGAGCGTCCGGACAATCGTTCCGTCCGCTTTCTTCGCCGGATTTCCGGGCGAAATTCTGTTCCCGACCAAAACGATCCGCTTGACCGCGGGCAGGTTCTTGATCCCGGCTTCCTTCATGATCGCTTCAACCCCCGGCAGTTCGCTGGGTACTGCGCCGGAGAACATATGATAAAGAGCGAGCATCGAATGTGTCTTGCCGCCGCCGAAATTGGTCTGAAGCTGGACGACGGGATCGCCCCCCTCGCCGCAAAGCCGCCGCGCCGAGCCGATCAGGAGCCGGGTCAGGCTTTCCGTTAAAAACGTCCGGCGGAAAAATTCCACCGGATTTTTATATTCATCGGTCCCCTCGCCCAGATGGACTTGCCAAAGATCGGCGGCGAACTCCGCCTGCTGATATCGTCCGCTGGCCACGTCATGATGAGGGAAGATCACTTCGCGCCAAGGCTTGAGATTTCCGGTCACCACGCTTTCAATGGCCGTCCCGGCGCTTTTGCGTTTTTCGCTTCGCGCCTGTTCCTCGAAGCGAACACGCAGGAGTTCCATTTTCATCTTCTCGATCTCCTCCGCCTCCGGAGCGGAGATCGCCGACAAAAGCCGACCCGTCGAATCCAGAGCGCGGTACGCATCGTCCGTCGAGAATGGTTCCTGATGGGCCCACCGATTGCGCGTGTCCATCAATTCCCCGACCAGGCTCCGCTCGGCGTAGCCCAGAGTGCGGCTGAAAACTTCGTTCCATATGTTGCCCATCACTTTCAGGAGCGCCGTAGCGTCCCAATCTAAGACTTCTTTATTGGCGTGAAGGCGGTCCTCTCCCAATTGTGCTTTGGCCTTCTCCGCCGCCTTCGCACCGAAGGCGTTCTTTAATTCCCGCTCGACGAACGGCCCGAGCCCGGTTTTCAGAAGTTCCAAAGCTTTCCCGACTCGTTCATAATTGGTGACGGCCATTTGCGTTTCCTTTTCGCCTTGATTGAAGGAGAAATTCGAGAGAATTTCTCCTTATTTCAAGGAGAACTCATTCTACCCATTATTTATCATCTCGAAAAAGCGTTTTTTGATTCCCTTGGCCATCATCGCTTCGGCTCACATCGCGCGAAAGCCGCATTATTTCCGGCCAGCTTTGGACAAGAGCATTATAGCTCAGAGCTTCCGGAGCGCGCTTTTTGCGTTCGCACAGATTGTAGAGGCGATAAGACAGTTCCCGAGCGACTTCCGCCTTGGAGCCCAGCTTGGCCGCCAATTCGGCCGCCGCGTCTTCACCACCCGCATCGAGGACACGGATTAGATGATGAACCATTTCCCAGACGGTTAGGCGCTTATCGTTCTCCGGATCCCAATCGGCCGGAAGCTCGTTTGGACGAAGCAAGCGGACTTTGCCACCCTTCGAAATAAGAATCTTCGCTTCGACCATGCCGGAGACGCTGGTATTTTTAGCCTTAGAAAGCGTTTCGGCAACGCCGTATTCGCCCTCGGCGAAGCCGCACTGCTCGAACCAAGCCAAGGCCCAGCGGCTGTCGGCGTCGAAATCGCCCTCCTGCTCGGCCAAGACTTCATCGAGCGTCTGGTTGATGAGGGCGAGCGCGTCGCGCACCGAAAGCGGCTTGCCCGCGGCATCGAGCACCTTGAAATATCGCGTGAAGATGGCCATCCCCGGCCCAATGGCCGCCTGGGCCAAATCGACGGGGGCAATATTATTTTTTTGAAGAAGGGCCAGCGCGGCGGAAAGATTATCGTTCAGACGGGCCAGAATCTGTTCACGCCGGTCGGTCGGCAGTCCTTTTCTTTCTAACTCCGCTCCGAGTCGTTTACGTTCATCGGGTGACGGGCCTTTCAGGGCGTCCAGTAATTCGCGGCGGGTAATAGTCGGGGCGTTTTCCGAATGCCGACGACAGACCAGGATGATGCTCGAAGCGAGGGCGTTAGAGTCCAATGCACGAATTCGCCCAGCGCCTTCCGTACGCATCGGCCAAGTACCGCTGATGGCAAATCCGGCACGGATTACGGCGTCGAGGAAGGTCTCCCAGCCGGTACTGGAAGTACCCGATTCGCCGTCGCTCTCCGCTTGTTTAAACGCATAGTAGATCGTAACCGGAAAAGCCGGATGGGTTTGTTCAGACAGGCGGTGCATCGCCTTAGTCATGCCGTCGAGGAAAAAAGCTTCAGCCTTCTCCTTGGTTCCATGACGGTGGGGCGTGGCCACCAGTTCCTCGGCTTTGGGCACGGCGAGCGTTGCAAAAAGGTCGGGAAAGACGGGCCGCAGCGAGCGTCGTAACCATACATAGAAGAAGTCCGACAGGTCAGCGTAGCCGACATTGTCGTAGTAGGGCGGGTCCGTGGAGACGACCTTGCCAGAAGTTATCGTCTGAGTTGACGCGTCAGCTTGGATTACGCTCGATGCCGTATTCGAAGGGAACGCATCAAGTACCATCGCGCCCTTGTCCAGAGCGGTGCTGAGACTGCCGCCAGCGTCCGTAAATGGGTTCGCTTCGGCGTAGTCCCAAACCATCGGAATTGCTTGCCGAGCAAAGGTCTCTCGGAAAGCTCCCCGGTCGCTCATCCACGACGCTATCGACGACCCGATGTTTGCTACCTTCGATAACGCAAACGCCAGATATACACCCGCCGCCTCGGCATAGGCCTTCGCGCCAGTGCCGCCGGAGGCGAGGCCGATTCCATCGTCAGATAAATCGGATGCAATAGCATCCCGACTAATCACTTCACGCGCTTCCGAGACCAAATCGGAAAGAGTCGTCAAGGCAACGATTTGGCGTGGTGTGAAGAGATCACTCCACTTCGTCATGCCATAATTCCCGACGCGGAAACCAAGTGCGTGCTGGAAGAATTCGACTTCCGGTTTCCATTCCGGTTTCGCTTGTCGGGCGATGGTTTCATGTTCCGGCGTCGGCGATAAATATACCCGCCCCCGATCGCCTTCGGCGACGATGGCCATCAGTCGCGCCCCCATTCGCCCGGCTTTTCCCTCGGCCTTGATATAATCACCTGAGATCGGCGCATCCGACATCAAGCATTTAAAATTAGCTCCACGCGCCAGCTTGGTGCCGTTTTTCGCCACTTCGGCGTCCTTCGGCTTCCCCGTCTTCACAGTGAAGCGATAACCGTTCCCTTCGATCACCGGCTCGACATAGGCCTCCTTGCCTTCTTTGGTCGAGAGCATGAAGGTCGAAGCGAGCGGCACCTCGACATCGGCGAAGGCCGGATTGGGGCTTTTCACTGTCCGCGCCCAGAGCCAGGCGATGACGGTCAGCGGCTTGGCCTTGGCTTTATTTCCTTCGGCTTTCCATTGCCACCGTTCTTCGTCCGTGGCGTGGCGCCAACCGCTTTTTTCCTGGACGGCGAATACGGGCGGATAAAGCCGGCCGATGCGCTTCTCCGCTTCGTCGCGCATCCATTTTCCGTAATAGCGCACATCCTCGGCCAGCCCCCGCGCACCTGGCCAGGCTTTCTGCATCTGGCCCGATTGCTTCCGGGCTTCGGGATTCACCGGAGGCCGCCCAGCGAATTTTGGCGGGATCTCGATCATGGCCTTGTTAATGAGAACGGCCACGGGATTCAAGTCAGAAGCATAGGCCTCGAGACCCAGGCGTTGGGCTTCGAGCGGCAGGGCGCCGCCCCCGGCGAAGGGATCGTGGAAAGCCGGAAGCTTATGCCGATCGAACAATTCTTTGGCCCGGGGATGGCCGGCATTCTCGGCGCAAGCCGCCCGCCAGCTCTGCCATATTTCGGCCCGCGCTTTCTCTAAGACCTCTTCGTTGGTCGTATTCTCCCAAAGGACGAGATCCTCGATGATCTTGAAAAGGCGTTGGCGCTCTTTTTCCTGTTTCTTTTCGGTGGGGAAGAGATCGGGATGGGCCGACGGATCATCCACCATCTGGGCGAAGATCACCGCCCGGGCCGCGGCCAAAGGCCGCCGCGCCCACCACAGGTGCAGTGTGCTCGGATGCCCGTGGCGGATCGATTTTTCCCGCGCCGAGGCGATATTTATCGCTTCCAGAGGCAGGGCGATTTCGATGAGCTTCTTGGCCATCCGGCTATTCTCCCGATTGTAGATTCATCAATGAGGAATTCCTGCCCGAGCCAAAAGATCGGCGAAATCGTAATTCACGCTCGTCACGCCGAAGTCCGGTTCGCGCTGGAAGGGGCGTTCGATATAGTGAACGCGGGACATTTCATCGCCGCGAAATTCGACGATGGCCAGGATGAAATCCTCGGGCTTGTTCAAGGAATAGAGAATCTCGTTTTTGGTCACGGTGATGACGTCGGCCCCGGAGACTCGGCCTTTTACCTCGATGAAACGCAGCTTTCCCGTTCCGGGGACGCGGCTTTCGATGTCGTAGCCGAGCTTCTCGTACTCCCGATCAGTGGGCTCGTAGCCCAGATTCCGTTCGGTTTCCATGACGATCCGGCGCGCTTCGGCGGCTGCGGCTTGATTATCCACGGCGGACGCGGGCGTCGAGGACGGAATTCCCTTCATGGCCGCTAGCAATCCTTTTGGAATGATCAGGCAGCCCCCGAGAACGACGGGGGGAAGCGCGGATATTTGGCGTTCGAGCTTGAGCTCTTCCAGCCGCTTTTCGAGCCGCGCCTGAAGAGCATCGGCCCGTTTGCGGGCTTCTCCGGAATTAAGCCGAGAATTTGTTTTACCGGCAGATTCCTGGAGCTTGAGTTCTTCCGCGCGGTGATCCCAATATGTGATTTCCTTGGTCAGCCGATCTTTGACCGCCGCCTCGGTTTTGGCAATGAGGGCCAGTTTTCGAGAGCGAACCTCTTCGAGATGTTCGGGCACGACGACCGCGACGGCATGAGCCTGGGCCGTCTTCTCGAGTTCGCGATCGATCCAGGCGCATTCCGGACGGGACAAAATGGAATCCGTGTTTGGTTCGTCCGCCGCCAGAGGCCGATAGTCCAGGTAAGGCGCATATTGGATATGGCGCGCGGTTCCAGCGTCGTCCATCTCGATATAAAGCATCCGTTTGGAAATGATTCGCCGTTCGCCCGAACGCGAAAGCCCGGCGTCCTGAAGGGCATGTTCCAAGTAAAAGAGGACCCTCGGTCGGACGCCGGAATCGCGCTCATCGACCAGGACGGTGCCCCGGCGCAAAAGATCCCGGCTTCGTTCCAGGGTCAAATCGATCGTCGCGTCGAGAAGAGGATGCCCGGGACAAAGGAAGGCGGCCAACGGCTGTCCTTGCGGCGTCAGAAAAGATTTTTCGAAAGCGATCCGTTCATACCGCGGCAGGACCGGCTCACCGATCCCGATCAGACGATCGCGATTCCGAATCGGGGCCGGGACGTGTAGGATTTCGTAGCGGCGCGGTTCCCTTTGTTTGACCGAGCCGCCCAGACGCTTGAAGGCTTCGAGAAAGAACGATTCGATATAGTGGGGTTGAAGCCGCCGGGCTTCCGCCCGCTCCATTTCCTCGCGGATCGCATGGACGCGGCTGGCGTCCATCGCGTCATGGGCCAGGGCGCGCTCCTCGATCAGGTCCTGGATTTGCTTTTTATCGAATGCGTCGGCCATAACGCGAAAGAGCCGGGCTTTGACGTCCGGCCGTTCGCCGTAACGGATCGCTTGAATCAAGAGATCGCGCAGTGGTTTACCGTCAAACTGCAATTTTCCCAAGACATCGAAGACCTGGCCGCCGAGGGCATGCCGCGCTTCTTCGAGCTTTACGAGGAGCGTTCGATAGACGTCGCCTTCACGGGTTTCTTCGGCGACCAAGTTCCAGAGATGGCAGACTTCGGTTTGCCCGATCCGATGGATGCGCCCGAATCGTTGTTCGATCCGGTTCGGGTTCCAGGGCAGATCATAATTGATCATAAGATGCGCGCGTTGAAGATTGATCCCCTCCCCCGCCGCGTCGGTGGCCAGCAAAACCTGGACGGTGGGATCATGCTTGAAGGACTCCTGGGCCTTCATCCGCTCTTCCCGTCCCATACCCCCGTGGATGAGGACGACGGCTTCCGGGCGTCCCAGCAGAGTGGTGACCCGGTTCTCCAGGTATTTGAGCGTGTCTCGGTGTTCGGTGAAAAGAACCAGTTTCTGATGCGGCGATGATACCGGCGGCGGAATGGGACCTGATCCATAAGGGGCCTGCGGTTTTTGGGCCAGCTTTTGGGCGATGCCCGCCGGGGTGAAGATTTCGGCAAGCAATCCGGCCAACTCGCGCCATTTCGTATCCGTCCCGCTACGGCGAACTTCCAAGGCCAGCAATTCCAGCCGTTTGAGAGTCTCGATTTCGGCTTTCAATTCGGCGACGGTTCGGGCGGCGGTGGCCTGATCGAGAATCTCCTCTTCAGCGGCTTCGACTTCGTTGTCGGGTGCCTCCTCCAAATCCTCGACATACTCGTCATCCAAAACCGGAAGCCGATCGGCCGGGGACGGAATGTTCCCCGCGCGCTGTAACAGCTCCAGCTCGCGAAGACGACTCTCGAGACGCTCACGGCGGCGGCGCAACGATTGATAAATCGCTTCCGGCGAGGATGCCAGACGGCGCTGAAGAATGGTCAGGGCGAAGCCGACGGTTCCGGCGCGTTTATCATTCTCCAGTTTTTCCGCCCGATTGAACTCTTCGCGGACGTAATCCGTCACAGCCTTGTAGAGCCGGGCTTCGGCATCCGAAAGTTTATAGGGGACGGTGTAAGCGATCCGGTCAGGGAAGAGTGGCGTGGCGTCGAATTTAAGGAGATTTTCCTTAATCATCCGCCGCATGAGGTCCGAGACGTCGGCGGTATGGACGCCGTCGCGGAAACGGCCCTCGAACCGATCGCCGTCGAGAAGGGCCATGAACAATTGGAAGTCCTCTTCCTTTCCGTTGTGCGGCGTCGCCGTCATCAGGAGAAAGTGGCGGGTGATGGTCGAAAGTAATTGTCCTAATCGATAGCGTTTGGTGTATTTGATTTCTCCGCCAAAAAAAGACGCGGACATCTTGTGCGCTTCGTCGCATACGATTAGGTCCCAGCGGCCGTCGGGCGCTTTGAGTTTTTCCTGGACGTCTTCGTTTCGGGAAAGCTTGTCGAGACGAGCGATGACCAGGTTCGTCTCCAAGAACCAGTTTCCGGTGCGGGCGGCTTCGAGCTTATCGTTGGTTAGAATCTCGAAGGGCAGATGAAAGCGCCGATAGAGTTCGTCCTGCCATTGTTCGGCCAGGCTCCCCGGGCAGACGACCAGACAGCGTTGAAGATCGCCACGGGCGATCAGTTCTTTCATGAACAGCCCGGCCATGATCGTTTTTCCCGCGCCGGGGTCGTCCGCTAAAAGGAATCGAAGAGGCTGACGCGGAAGCATCGCCTCATAAACGGCGGTGATTTGATGGGGCAAGGGCTCGACCATCGAGGTATGAACGGCCAAGACCGGATCGAACAAGTGGGCGAGATGGATCCGCTGAGCCTCGGAAACCAGTCTGAATAATGCCCCATCTCCGTCAAAGCTCCAGGGACGGCCTTGTTCGACGACTTCGATACGCGATTCATCGTGCCGGTAGAGAAGTTCGTTGGCGACCTTGCCGGTGGGTGTTTTATATGTCAGCTCAAGGGCGTCTGATCCGAACCATTGGACGCTGACGACCGTGACCAGAGAATCCGGCAAGATTCCGCGAATAGCGGCATTGGGACGGAGATCTTCGAGTTTGCTCATAGGTCTCGGAAAGACTCTTTCGACATCGCGCTAGTGGCACCCATTTGCTAAGGGAAATGCTATATCAAATCGACTGATTTAATCAACATTATGAACAGTGAGAATATATCCGATGTAAGCAAAAGCGACTATATGACGAACGCTAAGATTGGATTATTTTATTAACTGGAAAGAATTATTTCGGCCGCATGGTATGTTTTGTTAGCAATACGCTTTCTTGGACTCGTCCATTAATAGCTTTCATTACTATAGCCCTCGAAGGCTTATTGCTTTTTAGGGTGACCCCTAGTTCGATACGTAAAAGATTCAGGTCAGGATAAGAAATATCATCGAACATTTTTTTTGCGTTTTCCCAATCTCCATCCTTGGTTCTTTGAACGACCTCATCAAATAGATGAAAAAGTTGTTCTTTATTCAGCGCCGCGACATCAGCCGATATTTTCTGTGTTTTCGCCTCTTTTGGGATCTTCTTTTTCGGAAAAACAGAAGGATATGCTCTGCGAGCTCTTGACTCAATTGAACTTATTTTTCTCGTTATTTCGCGAAGTATCTCTTTTATTTCAAACAACTCGTTATTTAGTCTTTTTGCTTCTTGTTCACGTGTAAAAAAAATATCCTTATCAGGCATTTAAAACCTCCAAACATTCTTTCCATAAATTTTTAAAATCATTCTCAAGTTCACTCGGTATTCCGCCTTCGGCTATGGCACGTTTTATTCCGACCCGTTCTCTCACATAAGATTTGAAATAAGTCGCATTTATTTGTTGTTTTTCAGCAGCCTCTTTACATACTATTTCGACTAATCTCGCATAACGCCGAACTTCTTTTGTGGGCGTATTTTGATATGTTTTCGCTTTATTCATAAATATGCCGATTTTGGGTAACGGATGAGGTTCTATTCGCATTCTTAGAGAATTCAAAATCAGACTCGTTCCTCGCGTTGCAAAATGATCTGGATTTACTGGTATTAGAACAAGATCACAACAACTTAACACGCTATAGGAAAGCAATGTGAACGAAGGCGGACAATCAAAAATAATATAATCATATTTTTCAAGATTAGGCGCATTATTAATTTTTCCAATTAGCCGCCTAATAAAATCTTTGACGCCATCTCTATCAAATACTTCTAAATCTTGCCAGTATAAATCCTCTACAGAAGGAACGAAATGAAATTTGTCGGAAATCTTATATATGAAATCATACCCAACCGGAAAATCAAAATGCGCGGCAGGTTTAGTGAATGCATCTAAAGCATCAAATATTGTTTTTTTCCTTGAAATTGATTTTTCGTACCATTTGCCAAATCGATCGTAAAGATCTCCCGTATTCTCATTTATCATAATTGCTTGGGTCAACGACATTTGCGCGTCTAGATCAAACATCAATATCCTGGCATCAGTCATTGTAGAGAGGATTTCTCCCAAGCACCAAGATACTGTTGTCTTCCCAACGCCGCCTTTAAAATTAATGGTCGCGATAGATTTTGGACTCTTTTCATTCATTTTTCCCCTCCATAGTTGCTTCAATCATATCAAGAAAAAAGGATACTCCCTATTTAAATAAGTCGTCAACCAATATTCGAGCTATTGTATAAGATTGTATGCAATACCTCTGGAACTTGTGGCTTCAACCCTCGTTCCTCTATCCAGTCGAAGTGCCATCAATCTGGAAACTAAACGGGTTCGATTAAAGAACCCATTTAGGATCGATTGACGCGTCCCCGTATTTACCCGGATCCAAATTGACTCCCATATGATCGGATGATATTCTCCCAAGCGGAACCGACGATGATTTCATTGACGTTTTACGGCGGAGCCGGCGAAATCGGCGGCAATAAGATCCTGCTCGAAAACGGAGGGGCCAAGGTCTATCTCGATTTCGGCGAATCCTTCGACTTCGGCGAGGACTATTTCTATGAATGGCTGGAGCCCCGCTCGGCCAACGGCCTGGAATGCTACTTCGAGTTTGGAATGCTTCCGAAGATCCCGAAGCTCTACAGCCGTTCCATGCTCCAGTTCACGGATCTCCCCTACCAGAGTTCGGACGTCGATGCTGTCTTCCTTTCCCATCACCATAGCGATCACATCGGCCAACTCGCTTTTCTGGATGAAGACATCCCGCTTTACCTGGGCCGGACGACGAACGCCATCATCGATGCCTACTCGACCCTCTTCCCTACGCTTATGAATATCGGGGACCACAATAAGCTTCACCAATTCAGCTCCGGCGACAAGATCCCGGTGAAAGATCTGACTTTCAGGCCGATCCATGTCGAGCATTCGACCCCGGGGGCCTTCGGCTATGTCATTGAAAGCCCGGAAGGGAACATAGTCTATACGGGCGATTTCAGAAGGCATGGCCCGCAGAGAGCTTGGACCGAAGAATTCATCGCTGAAGCGGCCGGATCGAAACCCCGCATCATGCTCTGCGAAGGCACCCGGATGACGCCCGATCCGGAAAATTATTACGATGAGGAACAGGTCTTCGAGAAAATCAAAGGCATCATGGAAAGATCGCGGGGCCTGGTCCTGGGCGAATTCTCCATGTGCAACATCGACCGGTTCAACTCGTTTTATCGGGCGGCGCGCGAGACGGGAAAAAAGCTGATCGTCGATACGAAATACGCCTTCATCCTGGACCGGCTTCGCCAATTCCTCCCCTTGCCTGATCCTCGGGAGGATGAAAGCATCAAGGTCTACTATAAATTGGCCAAGAGCCGCGGATACGGCGAGAAAGACTATGCCAAGTTCGAACGGGAATTTATGGGCAATATGATCTCTTTTCAGGAGGTCAAGGAGCATCCCAAAGACTACGTGATGTTCACCGGTTTCAATAAGCTCATGGAATTCATCTATGTCCAGCCCCACAACGCCGACTACATCTACAGCTCCAGCGAATCCTTCCTGGAAGGAGAAGAGAACAAGGACCAGCGCAGGGTCCTCGACAACTGGCTCAACCACTTCGGGATCACTCTGCACAAGGCCCACTGTTCAGGCCACGCCGGCAAAAGCGACCTCGAATATGCGATTAGGGCGATCAATCCCGATATTCTGATCCCGATACACACGCAGAATCCCGAGGAATTCAAGAAGATCCATGAGAATGTGAGGATTGTGAGGCGGGGGGAGACGGTGAAGATCTGATAAAGCCGTAATCACCAAATGTCCGGCCGCTCCAGAGGTTTTGGGGGTCGAGGTTTTTCACTTCACAGGTGATACATTAAATGGGGGCAGGTCAATTTCGATTCATAATAATTGTTGCTAGATATACCAACTACTATAAGGCCGAATTAAGCCCTCTGAATCCGGCGGATTGCTTCCAGTACTCTCAAATAGAGTCATTGACTTTTGTAATTTTGACTTTATATTATCAATATGGGATTTAAAGGGGAGGGAATAAAATGAAAAATATTTGGAAGGAAGGAATTACAAGGTATGAGGATGTGGTTTTGACTGCCGAAATGCTCAACCATGAAGGGGTGGTTATTATGAGAGAAAAAATCACTGAGGAAGCTACGCCGGCTGAAGCTGATAATAATACTGATACTAATAAGCATTTCTTTAGAGATAAAATAACTCAA
>Ga0315279_10002496_pt1 | contig 27467 bp, 23 predicted proteins | sample YL17G06_20_MG_FD_203694 | JGI IMG/M metagenome (GOLD analysis project Ga0315279, IMG submission 203694) | Sediment microbial communities from Yellowstone Lake, YNP, Wyoming, USA - YL17G06_20 | ecosystem: Environmental > Aquatic > Freshwater > Lake > Sediment | place: USA: Wyoming | collected... | reverse complement strand
TTCGATGTTTATATACATTGTTTCGTCCTCCTGAATGGCTTTAAGTTTTTGTTTTTTTTTACCATTTAGTTGGACGAAACATTCATCTTTTTGGTGTACTTAATTTCACATCAAAGGTATTATATCATTCTATAACAAAAAATGCTATAATCTTTGTATATTGATTCAAGTTATCCAAAATTTTTCACATTATAAAAGGGGTGGCATTTATGTATAGTTCTACAACGTCAGTTGTAACTCTAATCTTAACAAGCATTACAGGGATTCTTCAAGGGTGCGCCAAAGAAAACGATTCTATTCCTCCTATTGAACCACACGATCCCGTCAATCCTGACACCTCACCAGAAGCAAGGATGTTACTGAGCTATCTATACGAAATATCTGGTAAAAAAATTATTTCAGGTCAGCACAATTTTCCGGGAATGATCTCACAATATAGTAACCACGTAAAAGAAATGACAGGAAAATATCCTGCGCTTTGGGGACAGGATTTTGGATTTACTGCTGAAGGGCAAGATGGTATCAATAACCGTCAGGCTGTGATTGATGAAGCAAAACGTCAATGGAATGAAGGCTCTATCATCACTTTTACGTGGCACGCTGTACGTCCGATTGACGACGAACCGAATGGCTGGAAGGAGAGCATACAAAATAAAATTACTGATGAGCAATGGAATGAGCTTATCACTCCTGATTCTGCACTTAACAAGCGATGGTGCGCACAGGTGGACGTTATTGCTGGATTCTTAAAGCAACTTCGAGACGCTAATGTACCAGTGTTATGGCGTCCTTATCACGAGATGAACGGCGATTGGTTCTGGTGGTGCGGTAAGAAAGGTAAAAATGGATTACCTGTCCTATGGCGACTCATGTTTGACCGCTTCGTCAAGCATCATAAACTAAACAATCTTCTCTGGGTCTGGAGCCCAAACTCACCGGCTGACCCTTATGAATACTACTTTCCCGGATTGGAATACGTTGATGTGCTTGCAGTGGACATATATAATAATAACTATAAGCAGAGTAATTATGATGATATTCTAAAAATATCTGGTGGGAAGCCAATCGCTCTTGGAGAAGTCGGCGACGTACCTACGCCGGAAATATTGGATGCACAACCGGGATGGGTCTGGTTCATGACATGGAGCGGATTTGAGGACAAATCACCTGAAGCACTTCGCAAGCTCTACAACGATCCAAGAACACTGATACTTGATGACGTTAAAAAGGTGACAAAATCCCATTAGCCAAGTATTGACATTGAATGGATAAGATACAAGGATAATGATTACTATCTTGCATCTTTTCTTTTTTCTGTGTATATCCGTATGAATCAGTGGCTAAACTTCCTAATATTATTCCGCACCTTCGACTTCTTCAATGGCAGGATTTATGCTTTGTTTAACGATTATTGATTGTGTGTTGATCTTCCTCAACTTTATCTGAAGCCAGATAAATGCTACAATATTTGATGCGATACCACCAAGTACTGCGGCAACACCTATTGATATATACCCATAATGAAGTACATAAACAAAAATATAAGCCGCTGGTATCGCAACTACAATTACCCTTACTAGATTAACTACTAGCCCCGGTAAGCCAAATCCCATGCCCTGCATTACTCGACTGACTATCATGGTAGTGATCATTAGAGGAAAAGTGAATACGTTTATCCTCATATATGCTGATCCCAGAGATAATATATTGGCATCGGGAGTAAATATCCTGAGAAACGGGTAAGGTATAGCAAAAAACAGCGCACCCATCGCAGATGTAAACAGGATACCAACCTTCATCGAGTAATAGATTATCCCTTTCAGTAAGTCGAATCTTTTTGCGCCGTAAAACATGCCAACAAGAGTCACCAATGCCATCGAAAGTGCCATTACTGGCATCGTTGCTAAACTTTCTAACCGAACAACAACACCAAATGATGCAACGTATTCTGTTCCATAATGCGACATAAATTTGTTGATAAACATGGTATAAATTGAAATTAGAAGCATCATAAGCGTTGCGGGTCCACCTACTGAGAATATCTCTTTTAAGATTTTTGGTGAAAACTTGAAAGCACTCCAGCGAAGCCTTAGATATGATTTCTTTCTAATGAAATAGATACCGATTGATAGAGAGACTATAAATGCTGTGAGTGTCGCCATTGCTGCGCCCTTCACTCCAAATCCAAGAACGTAGATGAATATTGGATCAAGGGCTATGTTCACAGCCAATGAGGTAATTTGCATCTTCATCGGTGTCTTTGTGTCTCCTTGAGCGCCAAATATTGAGTTTATAATGAAGGATACAAACATAAATACAATAGCGAACAAAATGATAGACATAAAATCAACAGCAAGCGGTACTACTTTTTCAGAAGCACCAAGCCCACGAAAAACGTGGTCTAGCGTTAGTATGCCAACCACAGAGATTAATATCGCCATGAGGATAGAGATAAATAACCCGTGCATTGCTACGTTTTCAGCTTCGTCTTTGTTTTTTGCTCCAAGAAGACGGGAGATAAGCGATCCCATACCGATACCGATACCTGAATTCACAGAGATCAAGATAAAAAACAAAGGGAAAGAGAAAGTCAATGCGGCGATGGCGTCTGCACCTAGTCTGCCAACGAATGCGGTATCCGCAATGTTATACATAATTTGCACAGACATGCCGGCAATGATAGGTACAGCAAGGGTAAGTAACGCTTTTCTTGGATTCTGTAAAAATTCATCAACACGATTTATTTGCATAATTTTACAAGTGACGGAACGGGTAATGAGTTATTAATACGACTTTTTCAGTTATGGGCAAAAACGGCAGAAGTAGAACATGCTTCAGCTTGTTTTCTGAATTTAATTGAGAATTTAACAAGCTAAAGCATGTTCTACAACTCTAACTGATTGTGAATCACTTTTCTCCTATAATACGTACTTCTGTGGAGAGGAAATATCCCTTATCTCCAGACGGATAAACGGCTTCGCCAAAGATAGCGGAATATCCCTTTTGTGGTTTCTTGAGAGTATATATATAATGTGAACCCATTGGCTCCAGTTTTGTCTCCTGCCACTTGGAGTTTCTGAAATCTTTTGTATCTGACGAAGTTATCCAGACGGAAACGCTTTTTGGCTTCTGGTCAGGCATTATCATAATTACAAGTCCTTCTCCTAGACCCATTTTACTCATATAACTCCACGATAATTTTGGAAAATCTAAATCTCCGTTGACTTTGTGGAAAAATGCTATGGCATCGCTTATAATTCTGTCCATGTCACCAACGTCATGTCCTTTGTTCGGGACACGAAGAATGTAGTTCTCACCAACAAGGTCTTTGAAATAAATGTTCATAGCATCCAATGGCCAATATCTATCATTGCTTCCCACGACTATGAGTTTCGGAATAGTGATCTTATCTCTGTAAGTGTATGGGTCTATTAATTCTGCCAGCTTTCGACCATTTTCAGAAGCTAACTGCTCTGGAAGATTTTTAGATGAGTAATCGTCTATCTGTTCGCTGTATTTTCCCCACGTATCAACTTGATGTTTCATCTGTGCAGGGAGATTTAGATTGTCATACACCATCGGGCAGATGCCTTTGACTCTCTCATCAACTGCAGATGAAAGCCAAGTCGTCCAACCTCTCTTGGAAGCACCAGCGACCACAAATCCGCTGACCGTAGTATTTAGTTCCTGCTTTGCGAACTGCTCAATTGCATCCATCGCTTTGACTGCTGACTTAGCCATCGGAAGCAATAACGCCCATTCAGGATCCTTAGTTTCAAGAACCTTCATGAAGGTATAGGAGATCAACCCATCCTCACTCAATCCGTCGAACAATGGTTGTCGTGGCACGTCATAAAGTATTGCCACAGGTGCGCCTATACCACTGGCAATTGCTGAAGCATACATCATCTCTTCAGTGTCATTTTTATTCCAACTGCCTGTTATTAATAGGAACACCATAGTCGGATTTTTTATTGCCTTTGGCTTTATTAATGTCAGCCTGTGAGTCCATGGAATATCCTTCCACGTCTGAGATACGAGATCAATCTCGTACTTCTGCATATCAAACGGTAAAGCCTGTTGATCAACCTTTGTCCATTTGAAACTTGGGTCTTCCTTTGCAACGTACTGAAATAGATCAGCACTGGCATAGGACTGAATGAGTAATAGTAACGATACTGCGATAATAATACGTTTCATTTTTACCTCCATTAACATTTAGAGTTACCAATTTTCTGAGCTATATTTGGTAATCCAAACAAAAGTTTTAAGCAATGCGTTGTATCAAGTAAATACATGTTTAAAACTCCGTATCTTTTTGTGACTCCTCAATAAACTGTAGGATAGCTTCGTATTCTTCTTTAGGACCTTTCCATGTTCCAACAAACTTCAGCAAAGAACATGCTGTTGAAAATTCCTCATTTTGATCGTTACTATCAAGACTTTGTTTTATAACTTGATCTTTTTTTGGTATCGCTGCACTATCTTCAATAAACCTATTAAGATCATCCTGATTAATTCTATAAGCGTTTTGGCTGAATTTATAGGCATGAAGCCTACCCGAACGTATCCACCGATTAACAGACATTGGTGTAACACCAAGTCTTTTTGCAACCTCTTTAGTTGTTAAATATCTCGTTTCCATATTATCACTCCATATTATCACACCCTTTTGATATTCTATTATGCAGAAAATGATCGTTGAATAACCTGAACAGTATGTAGCACCTCTTTGTTTATGTTATTTTGTTTGAGTAAGTGTTTAATGAAGGTTATGCACCCGGGGCATCCAGTTGCGACTATATCAGCGCCAGATTGCATTATATTCCTGACTTTGCTCTCCCCTATCTTCATTGAAATTTCAGGATGGAATAATCCAAGTGTACCACCTAGACCACAGCACTTATTTGCATCCTTCATTTCTATAAAATTAGCTGTGTTCTTCAATATCTGTCTGGGTTCTTTAAACACCTTCTGACTTAATCTAAGATAGCAGGGATCATGATAAGTAACGGATACATCCATTCGCTGAGACGGTACTTCAACGAACTTGGTGATAAATTCTGATACGTCATAGACTTTCGAGATGAATTTTTCAACACCATCACCTAATATGCGCTCATATTCCTGTTTAAATGTAACGCCACATGCTGGACAAAGGGTTATAACAGCATCAAATTCATCGTATTTCAAAGCCTTGACGTTGCGTTTTGCCATTTCCTTTGCGCCTTCTCTATCTCCATAAAATAGCAATGGCGCACCACAGCAGATTTGATCCTTTGGAAGAAAAACGTCTACACCAAGTTTATTTACTACGTCTATGACAGAATCAACGATTATAGTTTGTGAATAGTTTATTGCGCATCCCAGAAATAATGCAACTTTAAGTTTTCCATTTGTTGATGTATATTCTGGATAGCTCTCCAAAACAGTCTTTTCAGCTAGTTCTGGCAGATAAGCCCTTCCATGAAACATTAATAACCACCATAATGGTAATTTATCAGCAGAATCGCTTTGAGTATCTTGATGATTGAGAAATTCACGAAATTGCTCTGGATCAAGAGTTAAATGTAATAATTCTTTGATCTCATCAGGAATTGCTGAAGTATCGTAGAGCATTTCCCTTGCTGACTGAACAATCTTTTCTGGTCTGACACCAGATGGGCAGACATCGGCGCATCGTGTGCATTTGATACAGGCTCTAATTGTATCTACATATCTATCAGAAAGCGACAGCTTACCTTCAAGCATCGCTTCAACAAGGCTTATCCTTCCTCTTGGGGACATTACTTCATTATTAGCAACGAGAAAAACAGGACATGCTGACCTGCATATACCGCATTTTGAACATTCTTTTATTTCATCTACAAGCACAATTGAACCTTTCAATAAATTAATAAATTCACCGTAGTGACACGCTGATGCGTATCCCATAAGCGACTTTAAGAAACCTTTTTAAACTTTAGGAAATGGAACGCGGATAAACGCAGATCTCGTTCCGCCGAGTAACGGAAGAACAAATCAGGCGGATTTGCGCGGATCGAAAGCAATAAAGAAAAATCCGTGAAAATCCGTTTAATCCGCGTCATCTGCGTTCTATTCCTATTTGAATCTTTTAATCGAATCTATTTTCTATTTCTTTATCATAGAAAATCTTTCCCGGATTGAGAATTTCGTTGGGATCAAAGAGATTCTTTATGTCCTGCATTAACTTCATCTCTCTGGGTCCGATTTCAAGACTCAAGTATTTTGATTTTGTGTTTCCGACTCCATGCTCACCTGATAAAGTTCCATCTAATTCAACGACTTTCTCAAATATCTCTTTAACTGCTTGCTCTGCACGCTCTAATTCACCGGGAATTGATGGTTCAGTCAATATATTGACGTGAATATTTCCATCACCAGCGTGTCCGAAATTTGCGATCCTGAAGTTGTATTTCTTTCCTATCTCACCGATACTTTCTAGCATTTGTGTTACTTTGCTTCGTGGAACACATATATCCTCACTGACCTTGCCACTACTGATTGCGTAAAGTGCTGGTGATATACTGCGTCTTATCGTCCAGAGAGAATCCTTTTCTTCTTCAGTTTCGGCTTTTTCTACCTCAAAAGCATCGTTATTCTTGCATATTTCAATAATTTTTTGAGCATCTTTTAGTACAGTCTCAACAGAACCGTCAACCTCTATAAGCAATAAAGCTTTTGTACCTTCTGGAACGCTGAAACCGATGTATATGCTGACCGCTTTGACACACTCTTCATCAACGAATTCTAATGCTCTGGGCACAATCTTAGCGGATATTATTGCGGATACAGTATCAGCCGCCTCTTTGATACTATTGAAATATGCCCTTATCGTTTCGATTTTTTCTGGCGGTGGTATTAGTTTAACAACTATTTTGGTGAATATACCTAATGTGCCTTCTGAACCAACAAAAAGTTTTGTCAGATCATATCCCGTAACGCTTTTCAAAGTCTTTGTACCTGTATGGATGATCTCTCCTGTCGGCAGTATGACTTCCAGAGCCATGATATAATCCTTTGTCACACCATATTTTATGCCCCTTAGACCGCCAGAACATTCTGCAACTGATCCACCCATCGTAGCGAATTTATTGCTGGCAGGATCAGGTGGATAGAACAAACCATGTTTCTCTACTTCATTCTGAAAATCAGCAATCACAACACCGGGTTCAACGGTAGCCATCAGGTTAGCTTCATCAATCTCGATTATTCGGTTCATGCGAGTCACATCCAGCGCTATCCCGCCATGTAGTGGTACAGCACCGCCTGTTAATCCAGATGCGGCTCCTCGTGGATATACTGGTATGTGATTATCATTAGCAAGTTTTAGTATTTCAGATATTTCCTGCGCTGAATTGGGTCTTATCACCACGTCAGGCAATGATCTTTGCTTTGTCGCATCATAAGAATTGCATACTCTATCCAGATCGGAATCGGATATATACTGCTCACCAACGATAGCCTCTAGTTTTTTGTATAGTTTATTATCAATCGGCAATGTTTAATACCTCAATTTTCTCTGTTGTGGTTTGACTGCTTAACCATCCATTGATCAGATTAGTTAATTTTTTTGAATTTGTGTACCATATTATAACTCTCTAGGAATAAACAAGGGCAGGTCTAAAACCTGCCCTTTTCAGATTCAGGAATTTATTTAAATTGCAACGTTAAGCTCCGATCCATCTCTTGGGTGGAGACTTTTTCTTCTTTTTCTTTTTTTCTTTATTAACCTGATTTGCTTGCCTTTGAGCTTCTATTACTGCCCTTTTCTTCTCAACGGCGATTCGTTTGCGTTCCTCAGCCGCCTTTGCGATCTCTTCTGCCTTTTTCTCCTGAAGATACTCTTGATATTCTGTATAGTTGCCTTCCCAGAATTTAACCTTATCCCTCTCCATGAATAAGATTTTGTTTACGACCCGATCAAGAAAATATCTGTCATGCGATACAATAATCATTGTTGCAGGGAATTCGTTTAAGGCTTCTTCAAGGACTTCTTTTGAGTTTATATCCAGATGGTTTGTCGGCTCATCAAGTACCAGAAAATTTGCATTTTCCAGAAGTAGCTTTGCCAGTGCAACACGGCTTTGCTCACCACCACTAAGATCACCAACTTTTTTGAATACGTCATCACCACTAAACAAAAATCTACCAAGATAAGAGCGAACTTCCCCCGGATTATCTTTGGGACGAAGTTGCCACAACTCGTCGAGAACTGTGTTATTAAGATTAAGTCCTCCAAGTTGCTGATCATAATAACCCACACGAAGGTTATACCCTAATCTGACAGAGCCTGTAGTTGGCTTATCCTGGCCCATGATCATGCGCAGGAGAGTCGTCTTTCCAATGCCATTTGGTCCGATGATCCCTAATCTGTCTTTGCGATACAAATCCATAGTGAGATCACGGAAAAGTGTTTTATCATCATAACTTTTGCTGACGTTTCGTAGTTGTAGAACGTCATCTCCACCTCTAGTATCGGTATTAAAATCAAGTCTTATCTTTTTGTCATCTGGCGGTGGTTTATCCATGATTTCCATACGATCCAGTTTTTTCATACGTCCACGGGCTTCTTTGTGCCTCTGTCCTGCATGATAACGCCTTATAAAATCTTTGTCGTTTTCAATTTCCTCCTGTTGCTGTTCGTATTCTCTTTGTTGAACAAGGGTTTCTCTTTCTTTCAGGAACACGTATTTTGTGTAGTTCCCGTGATATTCTTTGAGTTTATGGTTGTGGATTTCGGTGATCTTGTTTACAACCCTGTCAAGAAAATAGCGGTCGTGAGATACGACAATAACAGCACCACGATATTCATTTTTTATAAATTCTTCCAGCCATTCTGTCGCTTCAAGGTCAAGGTGGTTAGTTGGCTCGTCTAACAGCAAGAGATCGGGTTCCTCAAGCAGGAGTTTGGCTATTGCGGCACGTCCCTTTTGACCACCGCTAAGAACATTCATCAGCAATTCAAAGTCCTTTACTCTAAATCCCATTCCAGCAAGAACAGAATCTATTCTATGTTCGTAATCATATCCGCCGTGGGCTTCGTATTTTTCGTGAACATGGGCATATCGGTCAAGCACTTCAGCTTGCTCTTCTTCATCCATTACCTCACCCATTCTTTCCGTCAAAAACTCCATCTGCCTTTCCATTTCCTGTATATGATCAAATGCGGATGTACGGATTGCATCCCTGAGTTTTTGGTTAGAATCAAACTCTGGTTCTTGATGAAGGTATCCGATCCTTGCTCGTTTAGCTCTTTCTATAGTTCCCTTAAATTCTGACGCTTCGCCAACGGCTATTTTGAATAGAGTAGTCTTGCCTGAGCCATTATTGCCTATGAGACCCACTCTATCATCAGCAGAAATCTGCCAACTGACGTCATCCAGAACGAGTTCTGCACCATAATATTTTGTAACGTGATCAAGTCTTACTAGCGACATTTTTTTCTTACCTTACAGTTGCATAATATTTTTTTTGATAATTACGATTCTATTCGATATTCACTAAAGTTTGGACATTTTGGTTTTCATAATGGTAAAACAGAATAGCAATTTTACTTTTTATCCAAACTTTGATAATAATATTACTAAATTTTATGATGTTAAGTCAAGGTTGTTCTTTTTCTTTCTTTACGAAAAGCTCAAGAATGAATATAATTGAGCTTTAAGTAACGGTTATATAAAATGTCTCTGAATGAGAAACGGAGGTAATTATGAATCCCGCTATTAACTTTACAAAGAAAGTCAGATATGAGCTTATGCTAGGACGAGAAGCTACACAACGCATTAAGGAATATCCAGTAGCGTACCTGCCTACAGGATGTCTTGAGCGTCATGGAGATCACCTGCCTATGGGACTTGACGTTATAAAAGCACATGGTATATGCTGTATCGTGGCTCAGGCAATAGGTGGAGTTGTGTTTCCACCACACTTTTATTCCGGTATACACAAGCTTAATGATGAATTGATGCAACGGTTTACGAGTCGGTGGGGAAATCTTTACACTGATCAAACTGCAATGGATAATCTCAAGGAGATCATTGATCAAATTATTGTTATGGGAGTGAAAGTCCTTATACTTTATTCTGGTCATTATCCCTCTGTACAGATAGACATGATAAAAGACATTGCATTAGAATATAATGAAAAAGGCTTAATTTCGATCATACCAGCTACTGACGTAGATTGCCTTGGTGAAGGAGATCATGCAGGAATCTCAGAGACGTCTTTAATGCTTTATCTGGATAGAAATCTTGTAGATATGACCCGCATTAGTCAGTTAAACTATCAGGATCATGGCTGGAGTGAAGAAAGGTCACCTGAACGCGCATCTGCCGCAAAAGGTGAAAGCGATATGCAAAAGATCATTGATTATCTGGGTAGCAAAATAAAAGAATATTATGCTAACGTCTAATTTATATGAGGGGAGAGTACATGCAAGAATATACGACGAGAGAGCGTTTTCTGGCAGTGATGAGAGATGGTGATGTATCAAAAGGATTCCCGATTATTGAATGGGCTGGCTGGTGGAATCTTACTTATGATAACTGGATCCGTCAGGGAGCGCCTGCAAACACTGATCTAAGAGTTTGGTACGGTCTTGATGAACACCATCAAATCTGGCTTGGTCCTTACAGGTCTGGAGGTGCCATAAAAGACGAAGCAGATTATAACCGTATTCGCTCTGAGCTTTATCCAACACCACAATTTGATCCAGCAGGTATGGAATATCGCCGTAAGAGACAGGACAGCAATGAGGCATTCCTATGGCTTACGCTTGAAGGACCATTCTGGTATCCGCGCACGTTGTTTGGAATTCAGAACCATCTATATGCTTTTTATGATTACCCGGAGCTTATGAAGCGTATAAATGAAGATTTGGCTGAGTTTAATATCAAAATTATTGAAGAAATGTGCAAGTATTACACGCCTGAATTTATGACCTTTGCTGAGGATATGTCATACAATCATGGTCCTATGATCTCTTATGAGATGATGGATGAATTCATGGGTCCCTTCTATATGCGAGTTATACCAGAACTAACCAAAAGGGGTATTATCCCGATGATTGATAGTGATGGCGACATCGAGCCTCTGATCTCGTGGTTTGAAAAAGTCGGACTTCAGGGAATCTTACCTCTTGAGCGCATGGCAGGTGTTGACGTCAATCGGATCCGAAAAAACCATCCGAAATGGAGGATGATCGGTGGATTTGATAAAACTGTCATGCACCTTGGAGAAGAAGCTCTCCGTAAAGAATTTGAGCGAATAAAGCCAGCGATTCTTGGAGGATATTACATACCAAGCTGTGATCATCAGACACCGCCTGCTGTTTCAGTAGATGATTATAAAATGTATGTAAGAATGTTGCGAGAATTCTCAGTAGAGGTTGCAAAAGAAGTATAAAAATCAAATTAGTTGAACATGCTGATAGCTTGTTTTGTGTATTTGAGTCAATATAAACAAGCCAGTCGGCATGTTCTACGATGCTAATTGAAAAACTCGTAACTTTATCCCCATTTTCCAAAGGGGGAATTGGTTCTCCCCTTTGTAAAAGGAAGTTAGAGGGGATTTAAACGGAGATTATACTACAATATCAAAGAAACTCAGTAGTTCATGGACGGAAGCGCATTGAATACAGATCAGCATCTTTTAATGCGAATCTTAGCCTTATTACCTTTCCTTTTAGTAAACTTAGATCAGAACCTGACTTCCATTTCACCACTTTTTCGATCTCATCACCGTATATCTCCGGACAATCATCCATCGCAAATCTTGATATAGGTTTTCCATCTTTGTTTTGAATCTCAACACGGATACTGCCAACCGCAGAGGTAGAATAATTGATGACAAGCTCTTTTCCATCAAAAGTCAGCGGCTTAGTGACGAGTTCTCCGCCAGCATATTTTGCATTGGTTGAGACGAACCCGTCTATCCTGAGCGTGTAACGGCGCATTCTGTTTTGATCTGTGCAATAGGCTTCGCTTGAGTAAATGGAAAGCTCATCAGGTGTGCCGGGTATGCGTGATTTCGTGATGACTATTCCCCACGCAGTCATATTGTTTCGCTGTCCCCATCTATCTCTCTGGAGTCCCGGACGGATGAATGCTTCCAGCCAACGGTGCCAGTGCATACCATCCCTGCTGGTCATAAAAACGCCATCAGAAACGCCAGTCCATTTATCTTCATCTATTTTCTTACGTGATTCAGCAAATCTCTTTGGAAAGCCCATCAATATGTGCGGAGCCCGATAATAAGGTGAGACAGCGTTTGTATAAAGATTCTCAAGAGGAGCATCACCAAAATCAATCCACTGTGGTTCAGTCCAGTTAATGAAATCTTTAGATGTGCAGGTCATTATCTGCCTGACATTATCCTTAAAATCCCGATGAAAGTCCATGTAGCAATTGGTCAATGGATTCCAGAAGGCAAGGTTTTGTGAGTCAAACGCTCCTTTAGTGATTACATGCTTTTCTTGAATCGGTGTCCAGTGTATGCCATCAGGGGATTTGAAAGCGATCAGTCCTTCGCTACCCAATCCACCGAGTGCCTTGTATTTTGCATCTGGTTTTGTATTTTGGTTTGTATCTTTGAATGGTGTGAAATTGTGGATACCTATTCCACGCCAGACTATGTTGTTTCGTGTTGAACCATCAAATTCGTAAAGACTCAACTCAGGCTTGCGCCAATGTATACCATCGTCGCTTTCGGCGTAGCAGGTGAGTTCGTGCAAGTCCTTGTTATTTACAAAGTCGTATTTTGATCCACGAAAATACATACGATAAAGGTTTTCGTCCTGAAACACTGTCACGTAGGCACTGGTATTACCTTCGCACTGGGCATCGAAAGTTATCGCTACTTCACGAGGTGTTGGGTTATTGAGTTTCAGAGTTATACCATCCATTTTATCAATCAACCAATCATCAACGAAAAGCTCTAATCGTGACCCGATATTTCGGGTCTCATTTGATTCTTCGGTAACTGCGCCAAAAGAGAGCATTGGAAACATAAACATCAGCATAAACATTTAACCCTCCTTTTTTCAATCGTGCCTACGGCACTTAACCATGTTTCGTTTTTCTAACCCACTAAAGTAATGGGCTATTTTCAGGCGTGTCTACGACACTCTTTCTCCTTTAGTGTCTTTGTGTTTTAACTTCTTTTTATGTCTATAAGTGTAACAATTGTAACTATGTAAGCATTCTGTCTGGCAGATGCGCTGTCCGATTCAGGAAACGCAATCGCCAATGACTATTAATCATGTCAACTCGACTTATACATCCATTATGCTGAAGGAAACGAGTGAAGCCATCAGGTCTTATCCCTATTAAAGAACCGATGAATAAAGAGCCAAAGTGACCATGAGAAACAACAAGCAATTGTATATCAGGCTGTGGATGACGCTCGATTAGCCATTGAGTTATCCTACAAGCACGTTCATAAGCTTCCTCTGACGTCTCAGTCTTAGGCGCCCATCCGTTACTGGTGATGCTTGGATCTAGTATAGTATTTAGATATGAAGCTTGCATGGTTTCTCTGCTAAAATCTGGTTCACCACCGCTGAATCCTGTCTCTGAAAAATCAGGATGTGCATAAGGTGAAATGCCTATTTTACTTGAAATTATCGTGGCTGTCTGTAATGCACGCTCCAATGGACTGCAATAGAGAGCGTCAAATCTTTCTTTAGCCAATGCCTTTGCCGTAATTTGAATCTGCTTACGTCCCAATGACGACAGCGAAACGTTATGAAACCTGCTTTCACCCGAATTATTCAAAGATTGACCATGCCTTACAAGATATAAATTCATACTTTTTATCCTTTTAATTTTCTGGTAGATATTTTATTCTTTCGCTTCTTGCACGATTGAGATAATCATCTAGTGTTTCTACTTCAAATTCCTTAATCATGTCCTGAACAGATTTCTCTGGATGAAGAGATGAGATAAAATATACTGCCTCTGGACTAGCTACCTCGATCTTGACGTATTTCTGATATTTCTTTTTCATATCAGCAACTCTTTGCTGATTATAATCAATATGGACGATCTGGGAATCAAGGTTTATCTTTGCAAAAATGATCCTTCCATAAGCGCTGGATTCTGCCATAGTACGTCCCAAAGGGTCAGCAATAACACTGTTTTCACCGGGTGTACTGGTTGCGATAAATATCTGGTTTTTAAAAGCATTCGCATTAACCATAAATCCACCCCTGAAGGCAGAAAGCATACACAACAATTCTACACCCTTGCTTTTATAATCGGCGAGAAGCTCCTGAAAGTTCAAGTCAAAGCAAATAATAGCACCAATACGACCAAAATCTGTCTGGAAGATTTTTGCCTCTTTACCCGGAAGTGTTCCGTCCTCCATCTCTCCTATGGTTGGAAATACCTTATCGTAAACTCCAACCACTTTTCCCTCTCGATCAAATAAAACTGCGCTGTTATATCTTCCTCTGTCCTTCTCATCTCTTCGCCAGTAGGATGCAAATATGTAGGCTCTGTGTTCTTTTGATTTATGTGAAATGAACTCTGTGATCGCACCTCCTTCAGGTAAAAGATCAGCTTTTTCGTTTTTCTCTTCTTTGCTAGATGAACTCGCAGAATTCTGCAAGAAAATTTCTGGTAAAATGATAATATCGGGTTTATCCAGAGATGCTGTATCAATATAATTTTCCCATAACCCCATAGCTCTTTGCATCTTCTCCGTGTCTTCTCCTGTGCCAGTACTGAAAGATATGCTGGAAACACCTACGAATCTTGCCATAATTATCCCCCTTTTTACTAAAGTCCACTATTGTCGTACCTTGACAATGATAAATTTAACCACGAATGAAAGCAAGTCTATAGATTGTATCACATTATATATCCGTAGGTCAAAAAAAATATAAATGGTTTTCACCTTGACGCAAAATGGCTGGTAAGGTATAATAATCTTAATTGAAGAAGAACAACGTCAATAACCCCATGCATAAACGCGGAGGCTTATGGTGAAATTTAGACGCAAGCCCTTATTGACTAGCCTAAGTCTTAACTGGCTAAGTTATGGGTGAATACATAGGCACTTCGGGATATTCCGCAAGTCTCGAACCCTGCGGTGAGTGATTAAATAGTCCTGAGAGGTAGGGGCAGTGTTGCTCACATATAAAACCACCCGCTAACATTGGCGATGCGGCTCTAACAGGTTTGGTAGTTCCTGACAAGATATTCTCTTGTATCAAAACTACCACTTACTTTTAATATTAAAAAAGGAGAAGGCAATTCCTCCCCACGCATAAATGTGAGGGTATCCTTGCCGAAACCAGAGATGAGAAGAGTTTTTCTGAAGGATATGGCATACAAAAAAGCCAGAGTCGTGCTGACGATTATAAGTGTGGCATGTCTGGTGATGCTTATTCTCCTTATGGGTGGCATGATGAATGCACTCACTATGCAGGCGAAGGACTACGTTATGTCTGTGGATAAACAGGCAAAAACTGGAGTTGTGTGGCTTTCTACGGAAAGATCAGGCAGTACCTTTGCAGGCTTCTCTTTGCTTGACAGTGAATATCTCGAAGTTTTGAGAACAGCAAAAGGCGTTGACAAGGATATACCACTTTCACCTCTTATATTTGCTCAGGCGCGCCCAATTATCAAAGGTAAGGAGAAGAAAGCCATTGTGGTTGGTTATAAATTAGGCAGGCTTGGAGGTCCATCAGAACAAGACCTTAAAGACCCTACGTCTCCATTCTATCCCATCACCGGCAGGCTTTTCCAACCGAGTGAGTACGAAGGTCCTGAATACATACCACCGGCTGAGGTGGTCGTAGACGAAAAAACCGGTCTTGAGATCGGTCAAACGGTGGAGCTTTCAGGGAAACCCTTAAAAGTTGTAGGTAAAACAAAAGGACATCTGTTTGTGTTTGATACTCCTTTGTTGTTTGTGGATCTCAGAACCGCACAAAACACTGTTTTAAGCAACGTTTTATACGTTAATACTATGCTGGTAAAAGCTGAAGAAGGTTATAACGAATCTACTCTGGCTGGAGAGATAAAGAATCTCAGCCCCATCCGTGTAGATGCACATACAGGTAACCAGATCGTAAAAATTATTCTAGCTAATTACGTTGATGAGCCGATGAAAGGTGTTCGTGCGCTAAGAGCGCTGCTGTGGATTGCTACTGGTCTTATAGTCGCCATGATCACTTACATGACTACACTGGAAAAAACCCGTGAGATCGGAGTACTCAAAGCCATAGGTGCCTCGGATAAATACGTAATCTCAATGATATTGAAGCAGGTACTACTTACAACCTTGGCAGGTGTTGTTCTGGGTATATTACTAGCAGTTGTGTCAGCCAGATTTTTCCCGATTATGGTATCTATAAGTCTTAGAGAACCCTTGATTGTTGCCATTATAACTATTGCTGTGTGTTCTTATGGTGGTTACGTTGCCGCAAAGAGAGCGGCAACTGTTGACCCCATGATAGCGTTTAGAGGTCGGTGATTACTCCCGCGACTAAAGCTCGTGGGCTTCTAGGGATTTGATACCCAAGCGATCTAATCCAATCGCTAATATACATATTATAGCACAAAAGCGTTATAAAGTCAATAATATTCTGTGTTTAGAACAACACAGGAATCATTGGCTTTCTGATTCAGAGGATCGTAAAATGGAAATCCTTATAGAAGGTATAAATCTTGTAAAGCAATACGGAGAAGACAGCGAAACTGTTATTGCAGTGAATGACGTCAGTATATCTATCAATGCAGGTGAATTGCTTGTCATCGTGGGTGAAAGCGGTTCAGGAAAAACGACTCTTACCAGTATACTTGGATGTATACTACAACCAACCTCCGGTCGTTTAATAATAAATGGAACAGAGATTGACTACAAAACATTGGATCTATCATTAATACGCAGGAAAAGCGTTGGCTTTGTGTTTCAATTATTCAATCTCATACCTTATCTTAATGCCTTAGAGAACGTTATGATCGCAATGGACATCGGCGGGATAAAGGGTCAAGAAGCCGAAAATAAGGCAAAGGAGCTTCTGGCGCAGGTCGGTTTGTCCGAAAGACTTAACCATAGACCATCACAACTCTCTGGAGGAGAACAACAGCGAGTGTCGTTTGCCCGATCGCTTGCCAATGATCCGCTTATTGTTTTCGCCGATGAACCCACTGCTAATCTCGACAGCAGAAACAGCGCAAGCATTATGGACCTTATTGAAAGCCTTTGCCGAAAACGAAATACAGCTTTTGCTGTCGTAACTCATGATATGCGTTTGAGGCAAAAAGCAGACAGAATTATCGAAATGACAGACGGACAAATTATAAATGAGGAGCGGAAGAATAGTTGCTAGTTTTTTGTTGTACAGGAAATTATATTTTTTCGTTGGCTTTCTATTACAGAAGATTTATAATTTGTGAAACTTAGTCCTATAGTATGCCACGGACATATGTTTCGAAAGGAGTCTTGCTATGCAGATTGATCAGAATCGAATCCGAGCTATTCTCAAGTCTGAGCATTCCTACTATGGTGGGCGTGATATTCCCATCCGCAAAGATTATCGCTGGGATCCCGGTGTGGTAAATCTCATCACTCCGCAGCTCTCACCGGAGATTCATGTACTCGACGTTGGCTGCGGGGATGGTTGGCTCTTGTTGGAGCTCAGTAAAAGCTTCCATACCGGCATCGGGATTGATAATGATCCCGAGCATATCCAGATGGCTGAAGAAGCGAAACTTGCCCAAGGCATCAGAAATGTGGATTTTCTCCTGCTAGATTATCCACATGAGTTCGCGCAGTTCCAACTGGGGTCGTATGATATGGTGATTTCCCTTCGCGGACCCGTTCCCGACACAGCCGAGGGCATCCAGGTGGCCCATCGCCTGCTTCGTCTCGATGGGCTGCTTTTATGCGATGAAATCGCCGAGTTTCACCAAAAAGAAGTAGAGGAAACATTTGGTGATAGTTCCCGCAGTAAAGAGATGATTCCCAAGGTTGAGGAGGTTAAGGTGTTGATGGAACGCAATGGCTTTGATGTACGCCTGGCAGCCGACATATTCACGAAGTGGTTTTATCCAGATGTATACGCGTGGTTTCAATACGAATGTAACATTTGGGCATGGGCAGGTATTCCACTTCCCGAACCCGATGATCCCCGTATCGGCTTGTTTGCTGAACGGAATACAACTGCCACGGGAGAGATCGAAACCACGCATCATGTCGCCAGGGTCGCTGGTGTGAAACGGTAGGGTGCATCGGCTTATCACGAATTCAAGCACTTTCTAGAGCTAGGGTAGTATATGGCGTTTCTTGTTTCCAATAAAAAGGAGCATTTTAATTTGAAGCGATTCATATTTTGCAATTTATGTCTGACACTTTGTACTTTATGGCTTATAATATTTACTTCGGGATGTGCCACAATGCTGGCTGAATCATGGAGTGTTAATTACGCTTTAGCATCTAACGGCGCAAAGGGGTCGCTTCCTGAGATCAACGATGGAAAATATGATACTCTGGGGGTTATGTTTCCACCTAAACGTGAATTTGATATTATTTTATCGGAAGAAAGGCAAATAAATAGAGTAGTCGTATACTGCGGAAACGTTATATCTTATGAACTTTATTGCTGGGATATTAAAAACGGCAAGTGGATTCCTGCCAGTAGTGCAGGTGAAAGGACAGCAAACCAAAAAGTATATTCTGACAAATACAATTTTTCAACACCCAGATTCGATCATCGTTTTAATTTCAAGACGGATAGGATTAAGCTAGTTGTTGATAAAGCGGCAAAAGATGGAGTCGTAACTACTCGTACACCACGCAAAAACGATAAGATAATAAATCAAAGAACAGAATATATACAGATAGGGCGAGATCGGGTACGAGTTGATCTTTACGACGTTTACGCATATAATGAAGCTACGATCAGAGAAATTGAAGTATACAGCTACGTTGAAAAACCAAAAACAAAAACGAAATGAAAAGGATGAGGGATGAGAAGTGCGAAAATGGTCAAAAGGGGTTAAAATTGCTCTTCTGATTTCCCTTAGTGTTCATATCACTGCGTTTCTGGTTTTTAGAGGCACTGCGCTGTATAGCAGTATATTATATATTATTCCCAAAGGTTTGCGCATTGACATTATAAACGTTCCCAAAGATTCCAGTCTCCTACCAAGTATGTTCAATAAAAAGATCGAGATGACAGAAAGGACACAGACTCCCATAAAAAGAACTACAAGGCTATCTACTGACATATCTTCCATGAAAATTTCTTCCAGTGAATTACCACGCCGTCGGATAGTCACTAAAATGGATAGCGTAACTCATGTCAATACATTGTCATTAAATCCAGAGATTTCATCACAAAATCTTCCATCTAATTCTCCGCCCGTCACATCCCTTACAGGATCAGCTAGTATATTTTTGCAGGGGAAAAGTGTTGGCAGAATAGTGGGAAGTAATTCATCTGGAAAGAGTAGAGAAATAGCTGATTCAGGCAAGATTATACCAATCAAACAAACAAAAACTCCTATAGCGGATCTCTCACTCAGCAAAAAACTTCAGATTTACAAAGATTCCGATATGCCTTTCGTAAACGCCTTAGATAAGATTGGAAGTCACATTTCACAATTCAAATCAAAGAAAATAGACGTGACTTTCATTATAGATATTAGCGAAAGTATGCAGAATGACATAGATGCTATAAGACAGCATTTGAATATACTTATCGAGGAATTTGGTGAAGCGGGTCTTGATTACACCGTTGGGGTAGTTACATTCCATTATAACACGCTGTTAAATTGGCTTGGCACTGACATTGAGATAACAGACCAAACTCGTGACATTGAGTTGATCAGGGATGTGCTTCGTAATATAAAGGTAGGTGGCGATGAACGACCACTAGATGCACTTGTAAAGGCATTCTCTAAAGTCAGGTTTAGATCGGGTGCAGGCAGACATTTTATCTTTGTAACAGATGAATATGTTAAAGTAACTCGCAATATATCAGACATTTTGAGAGAGGCAAAAAGAATGAAGGTTGTCGTGGATGTGATCGGCATGGACGAACCATTCCAGAGGTCAATTGCCGGGCAGACCGGCGGTATCTGGATGCCAATAGAAACCGCAACGCAGAAATAGTGATCAGTGGACTGTATCTTCTCCAATCCGTGTATAGTGTTAATCTGTGGCTAATTAAAACATAGTCAAGTCTCGTTCCACCGAGTAACGGAAGAATAGACAAATATGGAGATTAATAGATGAATTTTGACAATATCGTTTCTTCTGATGATAGCATTTATGAAATACGGACAAAAGCTCCCGGTCCTAAAGGCAGATTGCCATTGACAGAAGACATGCTCATTAATTATCCAAGCGGTCATCTTTTCGGAATGACTGAGGACGCAGGCATGGGCTGGGAGTCTTCGGAACTGAATCGTGATAGATACCTTATAATCAGCACTCTAGCGGGATTGCGCGGCTCTGATGGTAAACCTATTGCTTTGGGTTATCATACAGGTCATTGGGAACTTGGCTTGTTGATAGAAACAGCTTCTAATGAGTTCAGTAAGCTTGGAACGATACCTTATGCCATGTATTGCTCAGACCCCTGCGATGGACGCACTCAGGGAACTCCGGGCATGATGGATAGTTTAGCCTATCGCAATGATGCGGCGCAGGTATTTAAACGCCTGATCCGATCATTACCTGTTCGCAAAGGCGTAATGGCAATAGCGACCTGTGATAAAGGATTGCCAGCAGTCATGATGGCGATTGGGGCAATGCACGATCTGCCCTGTATACTTGTTCCCGGCGGTTCAACTTTACCGCCAATCAAGGGCGAGGATGCAGGAAAAGTTCAGAGCATCGGTGCACGTTTTGCACAGGGTGAGCTTTCCCTTGAGGATGCTTCGGAATACGGATGTAAGGCATGTGCAAGCCCCGGTGGAGGATGTCAATTCTTAGGAACAGCAGGAACATCACAGGTAGTATCAGAGGCACTTGGATTAACGCTTCCACATTCTGCATTATCTCCATCAGGACAGCCCATCTGGCTGGATATTGCCAAAAGATCAGCTCATGCACTTATCAATCTCTCTGAAAAAGGCATTACAATGAAAGATATACTTACAGAGGAATCAATACATAACGCTATGGCTGTTCATGCGGCTTTTGGTGGATCAACGAACTTGCTTTTGCATATTCCAGCTATCGCTCATTCTGCCGGTTTACCTCGTCCCACAGTAGATGATTGGAGTAAAATAAACAAAGCTGTTCCTCGTCTGGTTGACGTTCTTCCAAACGGACCTGTTGGACATCCGACAGTCAGAGCATTTCTAGCAGGTGGAGTGCCTGAAGTGATGCTACATCTTCGTAGATTGGGAGTCTTGAAAGAAAACGCAATGACCGTATCTGGAGAGACTTTAGGTCGTAATCTCGACTGGTGGGAAAGTTCAGACCGTCGTAAACGCCTGCGTGACATACTCATGGAAAAAGATGGAGTTGACCCTGATGAAGTAATATTCACTCCTGAGTGTGCAATAGAAAAGGGTTTGACAAGCACCATTGTATTTCCAAGAGGGAATCTTGCACCCGAAGGCTCTGTTATTAAGAGTACAGCCATTGATCCCAGTGTTGTAGATGCTGACGGTATTTACCGCATGAACGGAAAAGCTCGTGTATTTGTCCGTGAGAGTGATGCAATAAAGGCAATCAAAAGTCGTGGCGAAGATCGGATCAAGCCCGGTGACGTAATAGTTTTATGCTGTCGTGGTCCATTGGGTGCAGGTATGGAAGAAATATATCAGATCACTGCGGCGCTGAAACATTTATCTTTCGGAAAGCACGTTGCGGTCTTCACAGATGCAAGGTTTTCAGGAGTTTCAACAGGCGCATGTATAGGACACGTCGCACCCGAAGCATTAGCGGGCGGACCTATTGGAAAAGTGCTGGATAATGACATTATACAGATCATAATTGACAGAAAGAATCTTGAAGGAAGTGTAAATCTCGTAGGTCATGGCGATACAATATTTGGAGTCGAAGAAGGCTCTCGGATATTATCAAAAAGAAATCCTCACCCTGATCTATCGCCTGATGAAGCACTGTCTGATGATACACGCCTTTGGGCAGTACTTCAGAACGTCTCTGGTGGAACGTGGGGCGGATGTGTGTATGATGTTGATGCTATTCTAAAACTTTTGGAAGTGAAAAATGAATAGGGTTTTGAAAATAATCGGTTCTTCCGACTTGAGTGTGGAAAATAATCTGCAATTTCTAATATTATGTTTGGTATTTTTATCTCTTAATATTGCTTATGCTGAAGACACGAAAAACAATGTCTATCAACTTGGTGAAATCTCCGTAACACCCGGAAAATTCTCAATTGACGAGAGTGCGCCATCACAGTATCTCATATCGAAGTCTCAGATGGATAAGCTACCTCTAATTGATAACGACGTATATAGAGCGGCTCAGACTTTGCCGGGAGTCGTAGCTGATGATTTCAGTGCAAGGTTTTCTTTGCGAGGTGGCGATAGAAATGAAACGGTGATCAAGCTTGACGGAATGGAACTCTATGACCCATATCATCTTCAGGATTTTGGCGGAGCCCTATCAGTCATAGACTTTGGTATTGTCAAACATGCTGATCTTTTGATGGGTGGCTTTCCTGCTGAATATGGAGACGCTATGTCGGGAGTTTTTGATGTTGTATCTGGTGGCGGAACAAGAGACAAGTTTGGTGGTGATATTGGCATTGATATATTAAACGCACATCTGATATTTGATGCGCCTGTGTTGGGCGGTTCATGGCTGATGTCGGCAAGGCGAGGTTACATTGACTTATTGATGGGTCTGATCCAATCTGAAGAGATTTTGCAACCACAATATTACGACATTTACAGCAAAATTACCCGTAATGTGTCACCAGTAGATAAACTCTCTGCACACGTACTCTATGCTGGTGATTCTGACAATATTGATCGAGTAGGTGATGATAATGATATAAAATCAAAATACTGGAATGGTGTTGCCTGGGCTAAATGGAACCACCTGTTCGGAGAAAACAGCCTGTTGGATTCTTATGTATTCATCGGCAAAGCCGGCAGGGATAAGCACGAAGGTATTGATGGCAAAGATAAAAGGTCAATGTCCTACATCGGATTGAAAAGTGACTATACTTATAATTTGAAAGAACAGCATACCTTCAAATCTGGTCTACGATGGCAAACAGCACAGGCAAATTATGATTACTTCTTGCGGGAAGATGAAGCGGAAACTTCCATAAATGTAGAAAATCGTGGTTGGGACGTGAATGGTTATGCTCAGGATGAATGGCTTATAAACAAATGGCTTGGCGGGAATCTTGGATTGAGATTTATGTATCAGAATCTAGGCGAATATTTCAGTATCATGCCTAGAATAGCCTTAGCTGTAAAGCCCATCAAAAGCCTGACACTTAGAGTTGCCTATGGGAAATACGATCAGCCTATTCAGGTCACAAACATTCCAGTAGAAGAAGGTATTTCCGAAGTCCGTCCCCCGGAGAAAGCAAGCCATTACGTGCTGTCTGCTGAGTATTCACCAAAGGTCAACTGGTTATTGAAAACGGAGGCTTATTACAAAACCTTTGACGATCTCGTCGGTAGAATAAAAGATTACGGAAGAAAAGAAAGGCTTTTTATAGACCCAAAATCTGGCAATGCTAAAGGCTTAGAGCTTTATATTCACCAATCCCCTCTACCAAGCTTCTCGTGGGGATTGGGATATGCTTTAGCGAAATCTGATGTAAAAACTGATATTGGGACATTTCCAAGAAACTACGACAGAAGACATTCCCTCACTCTAAATGCTGATTATGCTATTTTAGTTGATGGGTGGATAAATTTTACGTGGCGATACCATTCAGGAGACCCTTACACTTATGCACAGTACGAGAAAACAGCAGATGGAAAATGGGAGAAGAAGTACGGAGCCATAAACGGAAACCGATTACCTCCGTATCACAGTCTCGATGTACGTTTTACGAAAAATTTTCAGTTTAGAAGATGGAATATGAGCGCTTACTTGCAAATAATGAACGTTTATAATCGTAATAACGTTCAAGAGTATTCTTTTGAACAAACGACTGACGAACAAGGTAATGTTTCCTATCAAAGGATAACAGAAGGCTTTCTTCCGATTCTGCCTACTTTTGGAGTAAATGCTCAATTTTAATCTTAGAATCTTCCAATCGCCTTAAGGTTTAACATAAGGCAGTTAGTGCTGGTATTATAGAGAAAGGAACGGTGATAACGATGCATAATAGAGTAGATAGTTGGATAGGTATATCTCTTAATGAGAATGGTTATCTGGGTTTTTTAGAATCAGATGGGACTGAACGTGCAGTGCTGCTAGTTTTTACAAGTAGAGAAAAGATTTGCGAGTATCTGGACGGTGCAGGTTATGCAGACAAGGTTCTGGTACAGAAACTTACGTGGGTACAGGCTGTTAAGCTGGCAATAAAAGAAGGGCTGGATATTCGCCTTGATCGTCCTGACGGTGGCGTTTTGTGTGAACGGTTAAATATTGGACGTATGATGGCTGATATCGAAGAAGGTAAGATACTCGACATATTGAAACGTAACAACAGTATTATGGTAAGGCGTTCCTTGCTACAAAATAGCCACTTCGACGTTGTAACTTTTGAACGCGCACTGTATAACTTAGAAAAGAACGAACAGATTACCATTTGTATTGAAGATAAAAAGAAGATAATCCGACTCATTAAAGATTAAGAGTTACCAAGTGTTAATAAATCAAAAAGGAGAAACAAATGGGAAAACCGAACGTTGCATGCCAATTGATTATCTTTGGTGCAAGAGGTGGACAAGACCTGCCTGGTGTTTTAAAAGAAGTATCGGAAGCTGGTTACGCTGGTATTGAAGGTGGAACATCACCAGATACTGCAAAAATGAAGAAACTCATGGATAATTTCGGACTGAAACTCGCTGGGGTTCATACAGGATACGGTGGATTTGACAATTTGAACGAAACAATCACCTACTTAAAGGCTATGAACTCTAATCTATACATGATCTCCGGTGTTGGCGATACGAGTAAAGGAATTTCTGCCTACGAAGAAACTGCAAAGGTTTTTAACGAAGTTGGTCGCAAGTGCTACAATGAGGGCATCAAATTCTGTTATCACAACCATAGTTGGGAGTTCCAGAAGTACGATGGCGTCGTTGCACTTGATAGGCTTTACGAGTTGACCGATCCAAAGTATGTTCATCTATGCGTAGATGTTTATTGGGTTCAGCACGGCGGGGAATCACCTGTAGATTTCCTGAAGAAGCATCTTGACCGTGTTGCGACTGTTCATCTCAAAGATATGTTTCCAGACAAAGGCTTTGCCGAGATAGGTCAGGGCATCATTGACTTTCCGGGCATTATGAAGGTGCTTTCGGAGAAAAAAGACCTCGAATGGGTGATCGTTGAGCAGGACAATACCAAGCGAACCCCCAAAGAAAGCGTTACCATAAGCCGAAAATACATCAAAGAAAAATTGGGATTATAAAAAATGGTAGGCTGGGTCTTGACTCAGCCTACACCTATCAAGGATTTTAACGAGTTAAACCAATGGTTAAGAAATAATAAGCGATTTTAGATATGTCAGTAAATAAAGTCAAATGGTGGATTTATTTTTCTTTTATAGGTTCTTTTGCCCTTGCAGAACTTATAGTTTTATTATTTTTCCCCCAATATCAAACGCTGGTCTGGTATTGCTTCTATACTGCAATATCAAACTTCTGTATTCCATGGCTTCCACACGAACCTATTGTATTGCTTTATGGAACGCTTTTTAACCCATTGCTGATAGCATTATTAGGCGGGGTCGCAACTTGCTGGGTTGAGTTTTTAAATTACCAAGTTTTGGGACTTATTACAAACATCAAGCGAGTACAAGCTATCACAGAAAAACAATGGTATCAAAAGGCAGAAGGTTGGTTTAAAAAAGTTCCTTTCCTCAGCCTAGTAATTAGCGGATTTACACCTATTCCTTATGCACCATTCAGGGTTTTTGCAGTTACTAGCAAATATCCAATCACAAAGTATGAACTAGCAGTCTTTGTTGGACGAACACCAAGATACTACGTACTCGCCCTGACTGGTATGGCGATTAATTTACCATGGTGGGGTTATGGAATCTTTTTTTTAATCATGTTGACAATCACACTTTATAGCAGATTACATGCAAAGACTTAGCATTCAACACCTATAAATACTGGGTTTAAAGCCTCTTTTGTGTCAAAAAAGGCGATTTTTCAAGCTAAAGTTGGGTTTGTCAAGTTCGGAAATCCAGCATTTATGCGGTTTAATAGGATTTGAATAGGTGTTGAAAACAGACTTAGAAAGCCTTCATAAATGAAGATAAAAGAAAACGTCCCATTAAAACCATATATGACTTTTAAGATCGGTGGACAAGCCCGATTCTTTTGTGAACCATCAAACTCAGATGAAGTTATCGAAGCCCTCAACTTTGCTAAAGAGAATAAACTACCAGCTTTCGTGCTTGGGCTTGGCGCAAATATTCTGGTTAGCGACAATGGTTTTAATGGATTAGTCATACGTCAAAAGAATGAAACAATATTAGTAAAAGATAATATTATTACTGCACAAGCGGGTGTAGCGGTTGAAAACCTCATCAATACTGCGCTTGCAGAGAATCTCATCGGCGTTGAAGACTTTTCAGGGATACCTTCCAGCGTTGGAGGCGCACTATACATAAATCTCCACTACTTTGACGCTTTCATCGCTAATTTTGTAAGATCGGCTAAAGTCTTGAACAAAGAAACCTTAAAGGTGCAGGAAGTTGATTCCAGTTGGTTCAATTTTAATTACGATAGCTCAAGGCTCAAGACAGATAAAGATCACGTTCTGCTCGAAGCGCACTTTGATCTAAAAAAAGTTGATGACTATACGAAATACGAGGCAATAGGCAAATCAAAAGAGATCATCCGTACGAGGAAGTATAAATACCCATCAGAGCCTTCAGTTGGCAGTATATTTCAGAATTTGAATACAGAGGAGCAAAAGCAGTATGGTCTTCCAACTCGTTCTGTCGCATATTTGATTGACGTCTGCGGGCTTAAAGGTACAAGAGTCGGTGACGCATTGCTTTCACATCGTCATGCAAACATGATCATCAACGTAGGTGATGCAAGGGCTGAACACGTTCTTGAGTTAGCGCAGATAATCAAGGATAAGGTTAAGGAAAGATTTGGAGTTGACTTGAGATTCGAGGTTCAATTAGTGGGGTTTTGATTAAGGAATCGAAAATGGAAAGAATATTACATACCTTTGATGTGAAATGATTATGAAATTGTGACAATCTGAAAATTAAGAACATCAATGCCATAGAACCTTAATAAATAATGACGGAATGTGTATGATGTAACCTTAGCTATCACTCGTGT
>Ga0315279_10002494_pt1 | contig 27471 bp, 27 predicted proteins | sample YL17G06_20_MG_FD_203694 | JGI IMG/M metagenome (GOLD analysis project Ga0315279, IMG submission 203694) | Sediment microbial communities from Yellowstone Lake, YNP, Wyoming, USA - YL17G06_20 | ecosystem: Environmental > Aquatic > Freshwater > Lake > Sediment | place: USA: Wyoming | collected... | reverse complement strand
CGGAAATGGGCAGCGCCTCAAACAGCGCCCCAAATTGGGGAAGGTACCCGGCGATGACCTTCACCGAAACATTCGCCCCCCATGTGTCGTTCGCAACATAGTCGACAACATAGACGGAGAGCAGCCCCATGACAAAACACCCGTAAAGGAACCCAATGACGTATGGGGCGAAGCGCCGCGAAGCGAAGGCATTGATCCGGACCAGAAACACCAGGAATAGAACCAGTGCCGCGTTCAAGGCAACCACCAGCATCATATGAAGGGGGATGACCATCAGCCTGTAGCCGAAGGTCCGCTTGAAGGCGACGATGAAGATGCAGCTCAGCACGAGCTGAGCCGCGATCACGAGCAAATATCGCACAATGGAACGCATAATGAGATTTCAGTCACGTTTTACGAGATCTCGGGGCGGAACCACGAGACCGCTTCAGACTTTTATCAGTCCTGTCTTATCATGTCAATCACCTGATATACCAGCGCACGGACTCCGCAGGCATTCTTCGTGCTTCTTCGTGGCCTTCGTGGTTCATCGAGAACCCACGGCAAGCACCTTGCGACGGCTGCAATTCAGATGGTAACTTATGCGTCGATCTGACCCGGTTCGTGAGTGCACAACTCGCTGGAAGAGAAACGTGAGCGCACAGGAATCCTTTGATCTTTTTGGCCCGGCACATCTCATCACGATGCTGTTACTGCTCATTGCGGGCATCGTGATCGTATGGGCCGCCCGCCGCTGGGCATCCACGGGTCAGGCAAGAAAAACGGCCATCGCGATAGGCACGTTCATGATCGTCCAGGAGGTTTTAGATCGGAGCTGCCATCACTTCCTGGGCGGCGAGCCGCTGCGCGAAGTGCTGCCATTCCACCTATGCGGCATGTCGGTCGTCCTGACGGCCATCATGCTGATAACGCAAAGCCGCTGGATTTACGAACTCGTGTATTTCTGGGGGTTGGTCGGGGCATCGATGGCGATACTCACGCCCGACATCAAATATGCGTTTCCAAGCATCGTCTACATCACCTACTTTACGAGCCATGCGTTGATCGTCATCGGTGTGTTCTACATGACGTTCATCTTCCAATACAGGCCGACGCTGTGGTCGCTGGCCAAAGCGCTCGTGCTGACAAATGTCTACATGTTGCTGGTCATCCCGATAAACCTCGTGCTTGACACCAACTACCTCTTCCTTCGGCACAAGCCGGAAGGGATTACGTTATTCGATGCCTTCGGCCCGTGGCCCTGGTACATTCCCGGCCTCGAGGTCGTGGGTACGCTGTTGTTTACCGCGGTGTACCTCCCGTGGTTCATCAAGGACTGCCTTGCCCGGCGAAGTCCGGCTGCCAGCGACGCTCCAGCTTGAGACAACATCATTCGATCACCGCGATTTCAGCCCAATCCTTCAGCCTGAGATCTACTTTCCATTTACCACCCTCCTGACTGAGAGTGGCTTGCGGCGCAACCGCACGCCCGGCCAAGTCAGATACTACGATCTCCGGTTTTCGGGCGTCAGGCCACTCGAAGGTCCGTGAGACGCAGGTTACGATTCTCTCCTTGCCTACAATCCACCCTTCGTGCAGTTCGACGGGTGTCAGGGGAAACATGTGATTGATGGCGCCGTATTCGCCCGCGCCCGGCCCGTTTTCGGGAATTTCACTGCCGTAGTGATAGTAGAGCATGCCGTGGCGCAGGTACGCGATGGCGCCTTTCATGATGACGTGCGCATATCCCTCCGAACCTTTGTCGCCATAGCGCTCCGGACGGAGTCCAAGCCCGATCGGCGTGCTGAAATGGCACTCGCACGGATATGCACGAAGCGGAGGCTTCTCGCCGTCGGACCACGAAAACACGTCGAACGTCCACTCAGATTCGTTGAAACGGTGCATGCGGACGGACTGCATGTCGGGTACGACCGGAAACGTATTCGCGAGCATGTACCGGCCCTTCTTCAGAACGTATTCGGCAAGGTCTCTTCGCGCGCCCGCGCCCACAAGTCCGCCATCCGTGTAGCGCCGGGCGATCTGGCCCGTCTTAAGATCGACGTCGACCGTGGTTCCGTCCCAAGAGTCATACGAGTAGCGTTGATCGTCGTTGAACGCGAGGCTGAACTGGTCGATGTAGAGCCCGTCGACCCCGACTTCCTCGACGAGGAATCGAGCCTCATCGAGCCAGTACCGGTGCTGACCATTCCCCGGAGCCGCATACACGGCAATCGCTACCATCGGAAAGCGAACGTCGCCGCCTCCGCGGTAGTACAACTCGTATCGATACTGACCCTCGCGGTTTTGCAGCAGGCAATCCTTCCACTGAATGTCATAGCGCTTAAGAAGGCTCATTTGGTCGGGGGAAAGCTGGTATTGGCCCGCGGGCCGGTCCGGGACGCTCTCATAGAGCGCACGTTGCGCGTCCGCAGGCAGCGAGACGAGGTTTCCCTCGATGCAGCCGATGCAGAAGATACTCGAATCGATGCTCTTCACCGCCGCCATGGCTTCCTGCATGAGCGGCTTGAGTTCGGCGCGCGTCGTGGGCCTGCCGGCCGCGTAGTTGTAGTTGTCGTAATCCACCCAGGGAGCGAAAGCGATCACCCCGAGCCTTTTTCGTGCGAGATACGCCTTGAGACGCTCGCGATCCCGGAACAGGTCCATCCGCCGCGTCACGTCGATGTAGTCAAACGGCCCGTATACCGTGAAGTTCACATCCCAATCGCGCCGCACCTGGTTGACAAAGGTCCAATAGTCGGCTTCCGCCGGCAACGGATAAAGGGCCCACTAGAACGTGTGCTGCTTGCCCGGCTTCAGGGCGAACCGCTCAGCCGACATGCGCACTTGGTTCTCCGCGGTGGCCAGCGAGAGTTGCAGACGAAGCACAGCATCCTCTGCAATCCATGCAAGATGACTGCGCGCTTGGCCGACAAAAACACTCGGGTTGGGCGCCGTCATACTCGTGCCAACCTGATCCGCGCCTCCCAGCAGTAACGGTCTGAACGGCTCTTGGGCCGTGAGCTGATGACGGCATATGATCGCCACGTCTTGGTCGCCCGTATTGATCAACGTGTCGGTGACAACGATACGATGTCTGTCGACGTGCAGCTTGCGCTCGAGCGCGTAGCGCGTCCCGGCGGCACGCACTTCGATGCTCCCGTCAGGCAGGCGCGCGAGGGCTGGTTTCCATGCGGTCTCACACGGCGTCTCAGGCTTTCCCAGGCTGTTCCACCCCACCGAGGCACCCGGATAGGAGAAGCGCGTTTCCAGATGATAGACATCAGGGCCGGCCTCAATCTGGACCGCTCCGTTATCAGCGACGCGCAGCGTGCTGCCTTGCACCTCAAGAGTTAAGGCGGCGGCATTGTCCTTTCCTGAAGCGTCGGCCACGACGTCCCGCATTTCAAACCCAACGCTCAGCGCCAGAATGGAAAGCAGCATGATACTCATCGAATAATGCCCTCCCGGATCTTGAATTTGAGATCTCAAATTTAAGATCTGAGATCCGCTATGCGTTCCGCACACCTACCACGCCCGTCGCGACGCCGCTGAACCCCCTGCCGCGCGCGGCGGATTCTCTTCCCATAGGCCGGGGATTAGCGCGCCGCAATCAGGACAATGCGCGCCGTGCATCCGGTTCTCGAGGATAAAGTAGCCCCTGCGCTGAATCAGCGGCGCGTTACATGACGGGCAATAGGTGTTCTCGAGGTTCCCGGTGCTGCCGGGCAGGTTCCCGGCATACATGAAACGAAGACCAGCCTCTTTCCCAAACGCGACCGCGCGCTCGATATCAAAGGGTCGCGTGGCTCGCGTATCCGTCATCTGGTAATCCGGATGGAACGCCGTTACGTGCCACGGAATATCGTGCGACAACCCCGCCAGGAAATTCGCGATGCCGCGCAGTTGATCGTCCGTGTCGTTGAAACCCGGAATGAGCAAGGTCACGATCTCGACCCAGAAGCCTTTCTCCTTTAGCAGCGCTATGGTGTCCAGGACGTTCTTGAGCGTCCCGCCGAGTTTGCGGTAACTGTCGTCGTCGAAACACTTCAGGTCCACTTTGTAGAGCCGCATGAAAGGCCTCAGGAACTCGATGACCTCGGGCGTGGCGTTTCCGTTGCTGACAAACCCGCAGACGATGCCGCACTCGCAGGCCCTCTCAAACACTTTAGCCGCCCAATCGGATGTGATCAATGGCTCGTTGTAAGTGCTGACGATAACCGGCGCATTCTGTTCGACGGCCTGGTCGGCCAATTGCTCGGGCCGGATGACACGCGGCGTGCCTGCGGATTCGGGGTCTTTGAGCACCTGACTCGATATCCAGTTCTGACAGAACGGGCAATGGAAGTTGCAGCCGAACATGCCGAACGACAGAGCGTCACGTCCCGGAAACACGTGAAAAAACGGCTTCTTCTCGATGGGATCGACATTGAGACCGGCCACGTACCCACCGGGAACCCGCAGTTCCCCGCCACGGTTGGTTCGCACGCAACATATGCCCGTCTTGTCCTCCGGAATCCGGCACCGGTTTGCGCACGCAAGACAACGAATGGCGCCATCCTCTAAACGACGGACAAGTTCCGGCGCCGCAGGTATCGTGTGCTCAGCCAGGACTTCTCGAAGAGTGCTGTGGTTTCTCATACCCATTCCTCGGATTTGAGATTTCAAATTTGAGATCTCAGATTTGAGACTTCAAACGAGACGCGCGGGTCCTGCTCCCGCTCGTAATCGTACTCGTAATCGTGCTCGTAATCGAACAGGACTCTCCACGTGGAATCACGGATCCGCGGCGCACAACGCGTCCGCAACCCGTTTCTCCACCGTCGTCACTGCGTCGTCTAACGCAATCGTTCCCGTCTCGCCGGTACCGCGGAGTTTGTACTCGACGACGCCTGCGGCAAGGTTCCGTTCGCTGACGATCAGCCGGATAGGAATACCGAAAAGATCCGCGTCGGCGAACTGCACGCCCGGCGTGGCGTCGCGATCATCGTACAGCACTTCCACGCCCGCCGAGTGAAGTTGCCCGTACAACCGCTCAGCGCATTCGAGCACCGCGGGCTTGCTCCGCTTGAGCGCGTTCAGATGCACCTGCCAAGGCGCCACGGACATGGGCCACTTGGGGCCGTAAGAGTCGCGATGCGTTTCCATCACGGCGCTCATCAGCCGCCCGATCCCGATGCCGTAACAGCCCATGTGCGGCAGACACGCCTTTCCGTTGGCATCGGTAAACGTCATGCCCATCGACTCGGAGTACTTTGTGCCGAGCTGAAAGATGTTGCCCACCTCGATGCCCCGGCGCAGGCGCAACTCACCCTCGCAGGCCGGACATCCTGCCCCTTCCGTGACTACCGCCACGTCGACGCAAACCATGCCAGGCAGGTCGCGTTCAAGATTGAAGTTTTTACAGTGATAGTCGGTTTCGTTCGCGCCGCACACGAGATTGTTCGACTCCGCGACGGTTTTATCCACGATTATCCGACACGACCGGTTATCCAGCCCCATCGCGGTCGCAAAACCCGCCACAGCGCCAACGGAAGCGATTCTCGCCTCGCTTGCGGGAACGGGCAGCGTCCCAATGATCTTGAGCACCTTGGCCTCGCTAACCTCCAGGTCGCCGCGGACCAGAAGAACGACCAGCTTCCCCTCGCTGTCGGATTCATAAAAAACCACTTTCGCGGTCTGTCGCGGTTCGACGCCGAGGAAACCAGCCACCTCTTCGATGGTCTTCATTCCGGGCGTGTGAACCTTTTCCAACGGAAGCGGCGCCGCCGGATACGTCTCGAACCGTCCTTGCGCCACTTCGAGGTTCGCGCGATGCGAGCACGAGTCACATACTGCGATCGTGTCTTCGCCCACGTCGCATAGGAGCTCGAACTCGTGCGCAACGTTTCCGCCCATCATCCCCGTGTCCGACTCGACGCTGACTACGTCGGGCAGCCCCACCCGCGCGAAGATGCGCGCGTATGCCTTATGGCACCGATAATAGAAGCGCTCGAGATCCTCGGCGGCAGCGTGGAACGAGTACGCGTCCTTCATCGTGAACTCGCGCGCGCGGATCAGCCCGCCTCGAGATCGCGGCTCATCGCGAAACTTCGTCTGGATCTGATACACCATGAACGGCAACTGCGCGTGGCTCTTGACCTCGTTTCGGCATAGCGAAACGACGGCTTCCTCATGCGTCATGGCGAGAATCATGCCGTGCCCAGTGCGATCGGTGAAGCGGAGTAATTCGGAACCCACCGATCCATACCGCCCGGTTTCCTCCCACAGTTCCTTGGGCAGAACCACCGGCATTAGGATCTCCTGCCCCCCGATCCGATCCATCTCCTCCCGCACTATCCCCTCAATCTTCCGTACCACCCGCAGACCCGGCGGCAGCAGCGTGTAGATGCCATTCGCGACCTGCCGCGCATATCCTCCGCGCAGCAGAAGCACGTGACTCTCGAGCATCGCCTCCGCGGGCCGCTCCTTGAATCGATTCCCGAGCAATTGGCTAAGACGCATTACCCAAACTCCCCAGAAAGCCAAAGCCAGTCTAAACAACCCCTGAAAGTGATGCAATTCCCCGCCACGTATCAAGAAAAATGCTAAGCGTAGGTCCGATTTCCAAATCGGACATTTTGAGCGCGGGACTCTTACCAAGGGATTCAGCGGAAATCATTCAGAACTGCACAACGAATGGGTCATTTGCGTAACACCGCCTGAACCACAAACGCGAAAAAAGGTGGTCTTCTTCAATCCCCGGCTTGCAGTTTACAGCTTTTTCCTCACCACCGCTCCCACAAGCCCAAGGCTGCCTGCCAGCAGCACGAGGCCCCAAACGCCCGCGACCGGTACCTCTGGATTCCCAATCCAGAACGGGCTGTTCTCCGATGCGGCGACCGCAAAGGCATCGATGTCGCCTCCCGACGCGATGACGTACTGATACTCCTCGATATTGGTGTTGCCGTCTCCGTCGCAATCGCCGCTTGCCGAGAACGGTTCATCTATTCCCTTGCCCGGCTCTCGGACCACCTGAAAATGACTTGGGTCCAAACCATAAATGGCGCAGATAGTCGCGCGCATATCGCTGCTCAATCCTATCGCAGCGGCCGTCCAGCTAAAGGCCACCTCAGGCTTGTCCGCCAACAGCGTGGCAAAGTTCGCTTCGTATACCGACATGACCAGCTCGTGCAATCGATGCTGATGGTTGCAGTAGGCGTCGGCAATCAGCCGCAACTGCCACAAGTCCGGCATCCCGTCTCCATAGGGCGTCGCCGGCCATCCTTCGATATCCCAGTCTTCATAGTCCGGCGACAGTCCCAACGAACCACCCAGCGCCGCCGCCACTGCTTCCCCCTCCGCTCGTATGAGGTCAAACATGGTGCACCCGCTCGTGGCTCCGCACTGGCCCTCATACACGACCGTTACCCACCGCGCTTGCAGTTCGGGAATCTCCCCGCACAACGCCTGTTGACTCAATGGATTCCCGTTCAGGAGCACCGGATCGTCAGGTCCCAAGCCACCGCATGTCACGAGCGGCATAATGTCGGTGATCTGATTGGTTGCCAGGTCAAGATACGAGAGATCAGCCAGACCGGTGAGAGGGCTGAGGTCAGCAATCAGGTTGTCTTTCAATATAAGAGCCGACAACGCTGGCAGGCCTGCGAGCACGCTGATGTCGCTGATCTCGTTGCCCCACAGGTAGAGACACCTCAGGTCGGTTAATGGTGCCAGCGAACTAATATCAACTATTTGGTTAATGTCTAGAAGAAGGGTTGACAGGTTCGTGAGGCCCGACAACGCACCGATGTCATGAATCTCGTTGTCATCAAGAATGAGGGTCTCCAAGGTGATCAGACCCGCCACAGCACTGATGTCGCTGATGCGGTTGCTACAGGCGCCAAACTCACGAAGGTTTGTCAGGCCCGCCACAGGACGAATGTCGCTGATCTGGTTAGCGTCCACACGAAGACTCCAGAGACTTGTTAGCCCTCCCAATACCGTTATGTCACTGATTCGGTTTCCGGCAACGATAAGAAATGTCAGATGGGGCAGCCCTCCCAGCGCGCTGAGGTCATCGACCTGATTAGCATTCAAGTTTAGATCTTGGAGCATGATCAGTCCAGCCAGCACACTGATATCACTGACCTGGTTGACGCTCAAATCAAGAGCCACGAGTCCGGTTAATCCGGTCAGCGCGTTGATGTCGTTGATCTGGTTCCGCTGCAGCCAGAGATACTGCAGATTGGTCAGGCCTGCCAGCGCGCTGATGTGGCTGATATGATTGTCCCCCAAGTTAAGAGAGGTAAGATCAGTGCAGTATTCGAGTCCCCTGAGATCCGTGATGCCACGGCCCTCAGCAACTAGATTCACAAAGCCGATACCGACGAGGTCTGTGTCGAAGATATCGCCCGTCGGCTTGCCTATAGCCTGTCTCACGGCCGCATCAAGGCCGGCGTCCGGGAATACGACGATCTCGGCGTACGCGCTCTCCACGTGGAACAAACACAGGATCAGGAGTGCCGACGGAACGAGAACTGATTGAATCTTCAACATCACATCACCCTCCCCGCTCAACGCGATTTTTCCCGAAATGCCGACAGCGCAATCGCACACCTTCCCTCTTGTTTGCATATCACTCTATCGCGCCGGTCATCACGTGTCAAGATCCCGCCGGGCCGCGACACAACACTTCGGGCTTCATCTGTCAGCATAAGCAGCACGCACAATCCAGGAACCAGAATCGTGCGTGCAACGCCACCGGCTGCAAATGTGGAAGTCGATCCGGAATTGGGCCAAACTGGAGTAGGCGCATGAAATGAAAGCCTCTTTGAAGCTAAATCTCACCGTCATTGACCGGCTGCTGGTGAAGCAGTATGGCGATCCCAAGCCTTGGCGCGAGAACCCCCTCGATTCCCTCATCGCGACAATCCTGTCTCAAAACACTAACGACAAGAACAGCTCCGCGGCCTTAGATGCCATGCGCCGGGCTTTCCCGACCTGGAAAGACGTTATGAATGCCGACCTCGCCAAGCTCGAAGAGGCGTTGCGTCCTGGCGGCCTCGCCAAGACGAAGAGCCGGCGCATACAGGAGATTCTGCGCGCTATCTCACGCCGCGGCTCCTTCAACCTCGGGTATCTTGCCAAGCTTTCCCCAGACGACGCAGAAAAGGAACTCCTCAAGTTTCACGGCGTCGGACGGAAAACCGCTCGATGCGTCCTTCTGTTCGCCCTGCACAAAGACGTCTTTCCTATCGATACCCACATCGAGCGGGTTCTCAAACGCGTCGCAGTCCTCCCCCAAAAAATGCCGGCAGAGAAGGCCCATACTTACATTGCACCCGCCATCCCCTCAGGCCGGTGCCTCGCCCTCCACTTGAACCTGATCTTCCATGGCCGCAGAGTCTGCCACGCCCGCAAGCCGGAATGCGGCATTTGTATCCTTCGGAGAAGTTGCCCGTGCCCTCTCAAGCGTGCACCAGGTTCCCCCTTTGAAGGGGGTTAGGGGGATGTTGGGTAAACAATATGGGCTACTCCAGTGGCGAAAGAACATCCCCCTAACCCCCTTCAAAGGGGGAATTTCATTGTCCACTGTGATTTGGCTTGACTTCTACTACATTTTGTAGTAGACTTTAATTACTACAGGATGTAGTAATGACGAGTTGATTCCTACTGGGAAAGAGGAAAAGTTCATGGCCAAACAGGGCGCTACGATCAGCGAAGCGGAACTTGAGGTGCTGCGCTCGCTTTGGGAACATGGTCCGGGGACCATCCGCGAGATCGGCGTCCGGCTGCGCGCCCGCAAGCGCCGCTGGGCCTACACAACCGTGCAGACGCTCCTGAACCGTCTCGCGGCGAAGGGGTATGTCGCGTGTGACCGCAAAGACGTCCCGCACGTGTTTCGTCCGGCCGTTTCGCGTGACGGAATGGTGAAACAACGTCTTCGCGCTGTCGCCGACCAGCTCTGTGAGGGCGCTGCGTCGCCGCTCGTCATGGCATTGGTCAGCAGCCATCGATTTTCAAAGGAAGAGATCCGGCAGTTCAGGCAACTGCTCGGCGAAGGCGAACCTAAGAGCAAATGAAAGGGAGGCAGGTTCCCGAGAGGAGTGGAAACCATGGTTTCCTGGGTTATCGAGAGCCTTTTCGTGTCGGCGTTGCTCGCAGCGATTGTCACGGTCATTTGCAGATTGTTTCGTCCTCGGCCCGCTTTCTGTCACGCGTTGTGGGTGATTGTCCTTATCAAGCTCATGACGCCGCCGTGGATCGCCTCACCATGGCTGCCCGATCAACTGCGAGACGCCCTTTTCGCGCGCGAGGTTTCCGTACCGGTGTCCTCTCCGCATGCCGAAACAGCGGTCAGTGCCGATCAGCGCACGGCGTCTGTCGTCCTTCGTCTTATCGGCAGCGAGAGTCCCGTTGCGGACAGCGTCATATCGACAGAAGCCGCAAACCCTCCGTGGAAGGAACCGGCCAAAACCGCGCTTCTCGCTTTGTGGGTGGCTGGCGCACTCGCGATGGCAGGCACACAGTTCTCGCGACTCCTTCGCTTCCGGGGACTCATCATGCGGGGACACGAGGCTCCCGAATGGCTCATGCGTGAAGCGGAGAACCTGTCGTCCGGTTTGAACCTGTCCCCCCCGAAGCTCATCGTCGTATCCGGCCTCGGTTCGGCACTCGCTTGGACGATCGGGCATGCGAAGATCCTGATTCCAGATGCGTTGGTCGACGCCATACCCGCGAATCGCTGGCCCACCATCCTCGCCCACGAGTTCGCTCATCTGAAACGCAAGGACCATTTGTTTGGCTGGCTCCAGTTGCTCGTCGGATGCGTCTGGTGGTGGAACCCAGTCTTCTGGTATGCCCGCCGCCGACTCCAAGAGTACGCGGAAATGGCTTGTGACGCTTGGGTCACTTCCGTCCTTCCCGAACGCCGCCACGACTATGCGGAGGCTTTGATCCGCGTAGTCGAACTCGCCTCCGAATACCCCTCCCCTGTGCCGGCCCTCGGCATGGCCAACAGACCCGCCGCCGCTTTCGAGCGCAGACTCACGATGATCCTCCGCGAGAAGATGCCGTATCGTCTGTCCATTGTAACTGCCGGACTCGTCGGGCTGTTCGCTCTTCTCGTCGTTCCCAACCTCTCTTATGCCGTCCTCCAAATGGAAGCTAACGCGACACCTGGGGACGTCCCGCAGACCGCACAGAGTCAACCCCAGCCTGCGAGCCCAGCAGCGCCCACGGCCCAAACGACACCTGAGGCGAAAGGCTCGCCTGCATTAGAGAGGATTCTCGATTCACCTGTCGGCATCGAGTTCGAGAAAATCCACCTTGCGGAGGTCACGGAGTTCCTATCCGATGCATACGACGTGAACATCGCCATCGACTGGCGGGTAGTTCCCCCACCGCCCAAGCCCATTCCCGCAAACAAGGGAGAACGAGCGTCGCCGTTCAAAGGCGTTCCCGGCGAGAAAGCAGCGGAAGCGCCGCCAGTGCCGGTCCCTGAACCGGGATCGCCCGATTACGTTACGGACGGACTGGTTCCATTCATCAAGCTAGAGGACGTGTCGATGCGTGATGCACTCACTGCGGTGTTGCGCCCATTGAACCTCACCTTCATTGCCGACCGCGACGTGATCTGGATAAGCTCGCCGGAAAAAATAAAGGAGGATTCAACCCATCCCAAACCCGCCCCAAGGTTCAACGATGAGAAAATAATGAAGATCCTGGCGGCGCCGGTCAGCATTGAGTTCGAGAACATCCACGTGTCGAAGGTGATCGAGTTCATAAGCGACTCGTGGGAAGTCAACCTGGTGCTGGACTCGCGCGTGGTGGCACCGGCAGGGCAGTCCACCGGTGACGTCAAGGTGGGATCAACCGGCTACACGACGAACGGCATCGTAGCGTACGTGAACTTGAGGGACCTCACTCTTGACCAGGCCCTCGAAACAGTCCTGCGCCCGCTCGACCTCACCTTCACTGTAGATCGCGGGTTCATCTGGATCAGTTCGTACGATCTCATCAACGCGCCCCCGCTTTCAGCCGAGGCGCTACTCCTCAATAAGGCAGCATCCAAAACTCCTTCTCGGCAAGACTCCGAACAGCAAGAGCAAGGTGGATATGGCCCTGGCAAAGGGGATGCAGATCGCGGCAGCGCGGCGTCCCAAGAGCCATCTCAGCCAGAGGCGGTCGACGTGCTGAGAACCTTCGAGGGAAAAGACGGCGTGTGTCTGGCGCAGGTGCGCGTGAATGATCCGGCGGGCGGGCACACGGGCTGGTTCAGACGGGGAGACCCTTGCGGTGGATACACGATCTCCGCCATCGATCCGAAGGAAGCCTCCGTGACTCTCCGTCGAACCCAGGATAACGAGGGCGCGAACACCGCGTTTCCCAGCATTGTGATCATGAAGGCCGCAAAAGGCAATACAGTCGAACCGGACGCCGTAGGCCCTGTCACCAAAGACTGGAAACCCCCGGTCACCCTGCTGAGGATCGTCCCCGTCAGATCCAGCAGCCGTGCACAAATACAGACTGCCGCGGTCACCAAATGGTACAGCCAAGGAGAGCAGTTCGAGCAGTACGCTCTCTTGAAGATCTCCCTCGCACGTCAGTCCGTAACCCTCTACGACGAGAAGAGCGATTCGTTCACAACACTGGCCTTGCCGCCCAGCGGCGCTGAAGCGACAACGAGTTCATGATCAGTCTGTCTTGTCCGGGCCGTCTTTCGGAAGATCGAGCTTCGGATCGAGTCTTGTGTTCGCGGCCACGATGTCATCCCAAGTGACGGCCTGATTTCCGTACGCGGCCGTTCGCCCCAGGATGCACGTCATCGTGCTCATCGCACTTTCTTCGGAATTGTTCAGCGGCTTTCCGTCGAGGATGCTCGCGCAGAAATCCTTGATGTTGTTGATGGCGCCGGCTTGATAGATGTCCTCCGTCGTGCCGCCGCGCCAACCTTCCTTCTTGCCGCGGATCTTCACCTCGCCGCCGTAATGCGAGTCCACTGTTCCCAACGCGCCATAGAGACGAATGCATAGGTCTTCGAATCCCTCGCCGAACTGGCGCGAGCTGAAATCCACGATGACATCGTTCGGATACCAGAACGTCACAACGAAATGGTCCCAGCAATCGCCGACGTCCACGCGCACCTTCCGCCCGCCGGTCCCACACGCCTTGACCGGATGCGCCTTCAAGTACCAGTTCGCCACATCGAGGACATGTATATTCTGCTCGACGATGATGTCGCCCGACAGCGCCTTATCGAACACCCAGTTCCGCAGCCGCGCGGTTTCCGTGCCGGGCTCCGCTTTCTTGCCCAACCGGCCCGTGTGATAGAAGACGTGCCCCAACACCGGATCGCCGATCATGCCCTCGTGGACCCGCTGCGCCGCGCCGCGGAAGAACTCATTGTTGCGCGTCTGGAAATCGACCAGGACACTCAACTTCCCGTTGGCCTTCTTCGCCGCTTCCACAATGGCCGTACACCCCGGCACGTCCACCGCGATCGGTTTCGCCAGATAAACGTGCTTTCCTGCTTCAAGCGCCGCCACCGCCTGCTCCGGATGAAAGTACGGTGGGCTTATGACCGCCACAGCATCCACATCGCTCCGGACCAGTTCCTTGTAACCATCCAACCCCGTATACCGTCGCTTGTCAGCCACGTCGAGCTTCTCGCCCGCCGCCTTCACCCGATTCGAGAAATAGTCATGCACCGCCACCACTTTCGCATTCGCATTCTTCTCAAAAAGATCCCCGATCCATGGTCCACGTCCGCCGCAGCCGATAATCCCGAGCCGCAGCTTCTCGTTCGCCTGCGCCCCGCGCACCGCCGCTGCCGGCACGATCGACAGCCCCGCCGTAACCGCCGCGGCTGCCTTCAAGAACGATCTCCGTTCCACCTGCACATCCACTCGCTTTTCCATTTTCATTCCCCTCCGTCAGTCAATCCTGTTCCGCACAGGCTATCACGGACTTTCTCTTACCGCAAACATATGCGCCCCCAGCCCGCTGCCGTTTGAACGCTCCCGCCGTCGTATGCTAGATTCTTGTGGAAGCGAGTAGAGGATCTCCTCTTCACCTTGCTTCTTCGGGAATACAAGGCGCATTGCCTGCGGATTTCAATCATCCTCTGCCGCATTAGAGCGGCAGTGCATTCCTGGGCGGTTAGCTCAGTTGGCTAGAGCATCTGCCTTACACGCAGAGGGTCGCAGGTTCGAGCCCTGCACCGCCCACCATCTAATTGCCTGTGGGACAGCGAGTTATGAAATCGCTCCTGTCCCGCTTTTGCTTTGGATACAGTCGCGTATCCGGCGCGTATCCCAGTCATCACAGAATTGCGCGCCGTGGTTTCAGTATCGACGGCTTATCTCCGGGCGCACGGGGGCCGCGCAGAGAATTGCCACACTCCAGCGCCGCCGCTGGCCGCTGTCAACGCGCCGCAATACAACCCGACTCTCCACAGGCTTGCTTTTCTGCCGACGCCGTACAAGCGAACGTAGGCGGTTTCTCGAACCTTTGACTTGCCGCGGACAGTGGCCTTACGATTGCGGCGCACATGAAAGCGAGGGGAATGCCATGAAGAAGCTCGGACGCAGGCCCATGTACCGCGAACCAATGCGCGACTACCGCATACGATTGACGAAGACGCACGCTGAATCACTACGCGAGGAAGGGAAGGGTAACTTGTCGGAAGGCGCCCGGACACTGATAGAGCAGGGCGCGTGTTGGAACCAACACGAGGGAGGAAAACCATGAGTAGACGTGCAATAGTGGCGGCCCTGGTGCTTGCGGCTCTGGTCTTGAGCGGGTGTCCCGTCAAGACAAGCTCGGCAATACCGCCGTTGGAAGTCGGCAAGAGATACGACTTCCTCTTGCTTGAGAACCACGGCAACTACACGTCGTACATGAATGAGGCCGGGGCTGTCGAGAGCGTTGGCTCAGGCAATTGGGTGAAGCTCGACACGGGTTCATGGGTCAACCTCAATCTGACTTCCTGCATCAAACCGCTGCCAGAATCGTAAGGCACGGATAACATTCTATGCCTACAAATCATGCCCCTTTGCTGTGGCGAGTTAAGGCGCGAACGAGCAAAGGGAGCCCTTGTAAGATATCTGACGAAGTGTTGCATGCTCGCGCCGGGATCGGGTTACCAGATATCTGTAAACCCGATCCCTCTTGCCCTGCATGTGAGATCGAGAGAGCGGGACCCCGAATGAGGATGGTTTCGCGGATTCTCGAAGCCAGACGTCGAGCGTTGCACGCGCGAAGGGGGGGCGAGGGGGGATCCGGGGTCGCTGGCCTGCTGACATTGCCCTCACCTGTGAAGTTTTCGGAATTTTTCCGGGCGGTCACGTAGTGTTACCGCACAAACGCGCGCGAGTTCAAGCACCTCAAACGGATTGAGACGGCGCTGGCGAAGAAACGCAAAACAGAAAGTCTTAAAAAAGGCCAACAAAAGCCCGATAGGGAAAATTTTCCACCACGGGAAGAGGGCAAGTCCCGCGATCTGGCTGCCGCGCAACTTGGCATCAACGGGCGGACGGCGGAGAAGCTTGAGGCCGTGGTTGACGCCATTGACGGTGCTGATGTCAAGGGCCGAGAGGGTAGGCGGGGCGTTCGATGGTAACGTGCGAGTACCATCAAAACAAAGCAAGTGTGGCTCAGTAGCTTCGGCAGAATTCTGCGGAAGCTTTCTTCTCCCGCCGAAGACGGCGAAACCGGGCATCCGCGGAGGATCGCCTTTGCAGAAATCTGTAAAGGCGATAGACACGCAGAAAGAACTCGCCGAGACCGCGCGTCTTTCTCACGACACGATCCACGTTTCTGCTTTCGCTGAACCGAACGGAGTCAGGAAGCAATGCGGCGTAGCTGTCGTTCGATCTCGAGAAGATGAGGGATTGCGGCTGCTTGCACAACAGCTTCGTCCATGCGGTCTCGTAGGTTAGTGAGGCGTTGCTGACCGGAAGGAGAACGGATGGCAGCCTTAACCATCGAGACAGAGCGTCCGACAGCCGCGGCGATGGTGGCATAAGATTGGCCGATGGCGTATCTGCGAGTCATGTCGTCATGTATTGGTTCCCACCGTTTGATGTCGCGTGTGCGCATCGAAGCGGTTCTCCTTACCAGTCTGTCGCCGGGGCATTTTGCGTTTGCGCGTAGTCCAGAATCCACAGCGCGTCTGCCTCGTTGTCGTTAGCCGGAGTCCATCCGCGGGCGCGGGCAGCGGCAATCATGGCAGGTTTGGGGGCGTTGCCCTTGCCGGTCGCATGTCGTTTGATGCTGCCCACGGGGATGCCCTGGTAGGGGACGTGCGCTTCTTCACACCATGCCGTGAGAGTCGCCAGCAGCCCGCCGTAGACGTGTGCGGCATCCGTGGCCGCGTGTCTGCGCACTTCCTCGAAGTACACGGCCTCGAACCCGAGGAACTTGTGTGCTTCCGCGAGTTGATGACGGAACCGGACGTAGCGCATGCCACCTTCGTAACGCGACGGACGGAATGACCACGTGCCGTACTGTACGCGGCCGTCGACGGAAGCGGCCCATCCCGTCGATGTGCCGAGATCGAGCGCAAGCATCTTGTTCACGCTGCCCTCTCAGTTCATTCCAGGTCCGGACATTTGCAACGGCGCCGGTGCGTCCAGTTGACTCTACAGCATGCCCATCATCAAGCGCGTTGCTTTACCTCACGTAGACCACGCCGTTTGGGGCGTGATAAACATAACTTTGCGGCTCCGGGTTCGACGCAAAGGAGAAACCGCGGGCAATGTCTTCGAGAACCGCGCCAAATCCCGTCTTGGGCAAGCTGTACCCCTGCCGCTGCAACACGTCTCGCTCTTCGCGCGGGATTGCCGCCGCTTGCTGATGAGTCAAGGGAATTCCCATCTGGTGCATGTTCGCAACGAACTGCATACGTTGCCACGGGTTCCAGCCAGACACCTCTTCTCTACTCGCATTCGCGAGCGCAGGGTACATGCCCGCCTGCGAAAGCGTCTTTTCGCGATCCCTGGCTTCCAATGCGGCCCCGCGAACGCCCGCGCCCGCGGCCACCATCCCTGCGGCAACCGGAAGAAGCCACGGGGCGCCCTGGGTCGGCACAGGAGCCGCAGCAGGCGTCGGCGTGGCAGAGGCGGTCGACATGGCCTTCGCCAGTGTTGACAACATAGGCGCCGATTTGTACGGACGTACAGCGCCCCATTCTCCCGGCATACCAGACTCTGACCCGCCCACCGGCGCAACAGGCGTTGTGCTCCAGTCTCCTGTCGGCGCCGCGCCACGAAGTTCCTGGTCAACATACGGCGAAGCCGAAGTAACAGGGACCGCACGATTCGCCGAAGGCGAGGTCGGGTAGTTGAGATAAGCGTTTGCGGCTCCGCCCACACCCATAGCAGCGCCACCATAGTCGCCCGAGACGGCTGAATCGACAGCCGACCCCAAACCCATGCCTATGGGGATCGACGCGCCGCCGGTCGGAATAGCAAGCGCAAGTCCACCGACTGTTCCGAGAATCTTGCCGATGCTCGAGGATTTCTCCCGCAACTTCTTTTGTCGATAGTAAGCCTGACGCGCCGCTTCCGCGCCTATGTTGCCGCTTGCGGTCTTCATCATTGTCAACCCAAAGCGCCCTTGAGGACTCTCCGGATCCGCATACAGCGTGCTCATGGCCGCCGTCAGCGCAGCCAGTTGGTTGATAGTTGCCTGTCGCCGATCGAATTCTTTGCTCATGTCAGAACACTCCTTTCCACCAACTCTGTGGCGAATATCGACTACCTAGTAAGTTTTGGTTTCACTACAGCCGCCTCTACGCGCGCCTGCACGCCCAACGACGCAGCGGAGGCGCACGCAGCGGCTATTGCTTCGGGATCCGCCCTGGGGACTAACTTCACCTTTGGTCCTAGCGACGCGATCCCCTCGATGTGCGAGAGCCTGTCCTTGAGGTCTTCCAGTTCCCGGGCCTCGTCCATGAGCGCCCGCAGGAACGGCGCCGGCACAGTTACGACGCCGTATTGCATTCCCGCGCGAAAAGACAACTGGCAAGGAATCCTGTCATCGCAGGAATCTGGAACGCTCTTAGACTCCCCGGCTTCGGGGTACTCGCATTCTTTCCACAGCCTGATGAGCGCTTCGTGGTGGGCAAGGTTAGCTCTCTCGTAGATGTCGAGGGCAAGACCAAACTCGGCGATGTTCTCGCCTCCCAGGGAGAGCACGGCTTTCCAGTGCAATCCCGGCCCCGTTTGTTTGCCGCTGTCCAACCAGCCCAAGGGCGGCCAGCAGCGAACAACTGAGCCGCGCTTCCCCTGCCGCCCGGCAGAACGCAACCGCTTCTGTCTCTGAACAGGGCCAGCCCACCGCCTTCGAGTTTCTTTCACGCTCGATTTCATGTCGTTATTTCTTTCTCTCCGCTGGGCGTCTTGGCACCCCTTAAATCCCGCCTCTCGGGAGGGGTGGCACGAAAAGCCACCCTCCCTCTTTAGAGGGGTAATTCTGTGCCAGCATTAACTTCTTGCGCACCAAGTAGTTATAGAAGATATGCCAGCATACTCGCCGTGCCAGGTCTAAGTGTGTGGTCTGTAAAGACTTTTGGCTGGCACGGCTTTTCTGTGCCAAGTCGTGACAAGTGATTCCGTGCCAGGTCGTGGACATCAGAATACACCCTCCTCACGACGCGAGATCAAGGTTGCGATTCCCCTCTCGCCTGTGTTCACGAGCACCAGTCCATTCGTTACCGCCCGTTCGATCCCGGCAAGGATTTCAACCTTCTTGGGCTTGGGGACTTCGTCTTTCAAGACCTGTCGGAACACCTTGGCCGAATCGCCTTTGTTACGCTGAAGGTCCCGGAGTGAGATTCCGCCTTCAACGTCAACCAACCAAGTTGCAAGGAAGCCAGCAATCCTGTCGATGCGGCTGGCAGCGAGGTCGACGAGGAAAAGCACTCCTTGCGGATTGCGTTCGAGGTAGATGATTTGAGGCAGCGCCGGGCTGTGATTCGCTTTCGGGCAATCAAACTTGAGATAGCGGTGTGTGTGTTCATCAAGGTCGAAGTTTCTCAACTCCGTCTCCGAGAGTCCGGCCAAGACACCGACCCATCGGCAACCATCTTTGAAAGCCGTCGAGCCACGTCCTGCCTCAGCAGTTAATTCTCCTGTTTGCGCCTTCGCAATATGGTGGGCAACTAAGGCGGCCCCTTTTCCGCGGACGAGGTCCTGAATCGCAACAAGAAAGGCGGTCGAGTCGTTCGCTCGATTCTCGTCTGTCGCGTCGAAGCGCGCTTTACAATCGATAATCAGCAAATCGCAAGTCTCGACTTCGCGCTTCATCCATTCAAACCGCGGAGTCCGTTCGGGGACACCGTATCGAAGGGTCAACAACGGTTCGCTTACGCCGCAGAAAATCCGCAGGTTGCTACGAATGAGTGCAAATTCTTCATCGGTGATTTCAAAGTGCTTGAAGATCGCTCTGAACCGCGCCCATGTTGCGATTTCGTCATCTTCGCCGATAAACATCGTGACCCGAATTGGCTTCGTAGGAAATCCAAAGGAGAAGAAGGGTCGACCGCAGCCGGCGCTTATTCCGAGTTCTTCGAGGAGCCAAGTCTTTCCCGTGGAGCCGGCCGCAAAAATGCTGCCCACTTCGCCAACCGCGAGCATGTTCTTCAAGACCCAGTTCCGAGCCGGCGCGTCCTGCGCAATCCACAGTGACACGTCAGACGGCATCCAGAGTTCGATGGCCGGCGCCGCTGTAAGGGTCTTCTCGAATTCCGTCCATGACGCGCAACCGAAATTTGTGGCAACGAGATACTGCGGCTTTTCGCCGCGAAATACGCCGGGCAAGCGCGACAAACGGCTCGGGTTTTTGTTCTGCGTGTCGATTTTCATCCCGGCTGATTCGAGGTGGGTGTAAAGCAAGGATACGCGAGAGTCGTATTCCAGGCGGTCGCACGCTTGAATTTTCACGGCAAAGTGAAGGGATTTGTTGCCGCTATGCACGCACGTGGAAACTGGAAGCCGCAGGCGGTTGACGATACCCCATTGCTCGTGAAGTGGCAGGGTATCCGACTCAACGAGGCAATGACGGAACGCCGTCACATTTTCATCTTTGATGCCTTTGCCATCCATCGGGTTTAACCGAATCCAGGCACCGTGTTCGGTCGCGTGAAGTGCCTCAGACGCACGCTGGTCGGTAAACAAGGCTTGAAGTTCCGTGCGCGTCTTGTTGAATGTTCCCCAGCCGGACGGCACTGTGCGATCTTCTGTGGTTTTTGTGGCGGTGTTGAAGGCTACAAACTCATCGTTGCTGAACAGCGAGGCAAGGAATCGAGGCAAATCCGCGAATTCCCAATCTTCGGCAGGATCTGGAATTTGGTGTTTCTCGGCTTCTTTAGCGCTGTAGGGAAGCGCGGCATCCCAAGCGACGATCTTATCTGCGCGTGGCCGTGGGTGGCCATCCGCCCGCGCAGACTTCACAGCCGACTTGATGGTGGCTTGGATTTCCATGCCCTTGAGGCCGTCTGACATAGCCTTGGGGCTCAGACGCGAGAAGATATCCTGTTCGTCCGCCCCTTGCCGGTACGCTGCGCACGCGGCAACGTAGAGAGAGCGATTCCGTTCTCCTTGAGGCACGGCTCGACCAAGATATTCTCCGACCACGTCGCGCAAGGCCGCGCACATCAGGCGCGCACTTCCGCGCATCGATGTGCTTGTATCCAATCGTTCAAATCTTCGAGGGCGTAGCGGATCGCGCTGTCGGACAATCTAATAAAAGGCGGCCCCGGCGTCCTGTTGCCAGTCGAACCTTCACAACGCGCGCGCGCTAAAAATGATCGCGATACGCCCAGGTAGACGCACGCCTCGCGCTCGCGAAGCAGACGCCTTTCAACCGTCGTTACCTTTGACGCCTCTGTCTGTTTCTGCACTTTGCGTCTCCTTTTCGTGTTCGCACAATGGCGATTTGCAGAGACAGAATGGCACGTCAAAAGGGGGATAGATATAGCTTTGTTGTTGTCGGAAAGTAGTCTACAAACAGTCTACAAGCGCTGCTTTGTCTTTGGTGGGGAGTAGCCCTGTCCCGGCACGTTATAGTAACCGAGAGGCTGCAGTTTTTCCAAAAAGCGTTTGCGGAAATATTGTTCACTCACGCCGGCGGCGGTGGCAATGACTTTCCCTACTACGCCCGGATTCCTGTCGATATAATCGGCCATTTTTTGCGTTGTCGGATGCAAGGGCATTTTCGCTTGTGGCGGCTCCGGCGTGTCGTTTTTCGGTGACAACGGTTCTTCTCTGCTTTTCCGCAAGCACTCAACGAGCATCGCGCTTTCTAGCCTTATCTGTGCCGCGTGGTCGCCAATGGGGAATCTGAGAATGTGCGATAGAAGGCCCTTGAGGTCATTGTCATTTGCGATCTGCTTGGCGTAGTCTTGGTCTTTTTTCACAATCGAGTCCCCGTCCAGGCCGTTGGGCAGAAGACCCCCATTTACAGCGGCTGCGCGCGGCAATGGTTCGAGAAGCGGGGAGAGGAACTGAACTACGAGCAAGTAGAAATCGTGGGCGCACGTTGCCGCCCAGTGATGCCACGACTCGAATTCGCGGTTGCCAACGATAATTGCCGTTGGGGTCGAACTCGCCACGCGCGCATGCATAATGAGCTTGGCTAATCGCTTGTTTTGTTTGACATGCGTAGACTGATGCATCTCGTGAAGCTCATTGCCAAAACTAAGGAGCACTTGGAGGAAAGGCACTATCCCATTGTTGTTCAAATGCGTAGGAGTTACGCTAAATTCAGCGGCGCAAGACTGGACACCCCGGATACCCTCTACAGTCTTGATTGCCGTCTTTGCGGCATCAAGGAGATCGTTCTCCGTTAATTCGGGTGTGGGCTTTGAGGGAGTCTTCTTGCCGCGCTTGGACTTGTTCATTCCGCAAACCTCCGTTCGTTTGCTCCGTGTAGGCCGGGGACAACGGCTACGGATTGCCGCGTTCGGGCGCGACCCTAGTCCCCGGCTTCTTACGAGTGTATCAGGAATTCACCGTTCAACCATCACGAGTACAACGGCCTTCTGCGCGCGATCTGCCACCTCGCGGAACTCCCTTGGCTTAACGATTGCAGACGGAAGTCTGGCGGCAACCGCAGGAATGTTTTCCAAAAAGGCTTTCACGTAGGAACTCTTCACGGCATAGTTGACATTCTGCGGCACGCTTCCTGTCTGCTCAACGGCTGCGATGTCGCTCAACTTCGTCGTCACTACGCCGACGACATTGCCTTTCATGTCCATCAAAGGACTACCGGAGTTCCCCGGTTGAATCTGAACACTGGTTTGAAAGAAGCGAGCATCGTCAGCAATTCCCGCGAGACTGTTGATTTCGCCCTTTGTCAGCTTCGGGGCCACACCCTGGACACCAACGTTCGGAAAGCCTATGGTGAAAACGGAGTCTCCCAACTTCACCGCCTCACTGTCACCTATGGGCAACGCCTCGAATGTACCCTCGATTTTGAGCAAGGCCAGATCGTTTGAAGTGTCTGTCTTGATCCGCTTTGCCGGCAAAATTCCCTTTGATGTCTTCACCTTGAGTGATTGGCATTCCGAAACGACGTGGTAGTTCGTAATGACATAGCCATCTTGCGACACGAAAAAGCCTGTGCCGGTGGCAACATGGAGCGTGTTACCCTGCTCGGGCGGCAAAGACGGCGAGGGCGGGGCTGGCTTCGACTCTCCTTTGGGCCTCCATGATTGCGATAGAGCTTGGGCTTCGGCGATCTGTTCCTGGGTCATGGCGAGGGCAATCGTGTCCCGGTTCTGTCTGGCGCCTTCCAGTGTCTGACCAGCAAGGTTCAACCACATATAGGCGAGGACATCATTCTTGGGAACTCCGTCGCCCTTGGCATACATCGCGCCCAGGTTCCATTGTGCTGCCGCATCCCCATGCTCTGCGGCCGCACGATAGTATTTCAGGGCCAGGGCGCTGTTCTTGGGGACAACTTTGCCATCCGAGTACATAGAGCCCAGGTTGAGATAGCTTCCCGAGTCTTTCTCCGCGGCCTTGAGATACCACTCAACTGCTTTTTTGCCATCCTTCGGAACACCCTTCCCTAACTCGTACATAAGACCCAGATTGTGTTGAGCGCCGTCATGTCCTTGTGCCGCGGCTTTGCGGTACCACTTCACGGCTTCTGCGGCATCCTTGCTGTCGTAAGCGCAGCCCAGGCCGAACTGGGCTTGCGCATCACCCCCTTCGGCGGCGTCGCGCAATCGCTCGATTTGCTCTGCCGAGAACTCACCTGGTGGTGCTGGCGGCGATTCCTGGGCCACAGCGAGTTGAGTCAAGAGCAGAATGGTTCCAGTCACCGCAAGACGAAGACGGATTGCCTTGAGCATTTCGCCTCCTTTCAGTCCGCGGGAATTCTCCCTGGACGTTTGTTGAAGTTGAATTGCAGACTCAACGTTCAACTTCCCTATTTGTCTTCTGCGTTCCTGTCGGGTCGCACGAAACCGATGCGGCGCCGTCTCTGTTCGGGCGGCGTCATGAGGCTGCGAATGGCCGCCATAAGGGACTGAATCGCCTCATCGTGGGTGTCGAGCCGCTGCTCGAGCTCTGCGAGCTTCTGCGTCAACTCCCGGTTTGCCGTTAGCGCCTCTCTCATTCGTACAAAGGCGCGAACGATAAGCACGCTCACTTCGACGGCCCTTGGGGAATTCAGAATTGTGGCCGCCATGATCGCGCCGTGTTCCGTGAAGGCATAGGGCAACGTCGGGGAGAATTTCAGGCGCGAAAGGTGGTCACAATTTGTGACCACCTCCCGTTTCTCTTCGGGCGTTACCTTGAAGATGAAGTCCAGGGGGAACCGTTTCCGGTTACGTTTGACGGCCTGATTGAATACCTTAGTCGGCACGCCATACAACACGGCAAGGTCCACGTCGAGGATGACTTTCTGCCCGCGCAACACGAGAATAGCCCTCTCGACACGTTCTATTGGGACAATATTCATCATGCTTCCCCTTTCGCTGCGGAAGATGATGTCCAGACTGCTCGGGGCCCCCGTACATCTGACGTCATGTGGCCATCTCCCTCAGATGCTCCTATTGAAGTGCACCGGGGCGGGCGGGTAGGGTTCCCGTGTTCGGCCCGTCGGCCTAGCCCCGGCGTGTTGAGTGTATCACGCACTGTGAGCGGTTACGAGAAGTAGATTCGTCTCGCTTCCTCGCTTACTGCGCCCGCCGTTGTCAACCGCACCATCTCGGCATGAGAGATCCGCCGTATCCCGCCAACCTGGATCGTTTTGATCTCGCCGTCCCGGATCCGCGCCCTCACGCCTTTCGATGGTTTATCAACACTCGGTCGACGTTACGGCTTTCGTCCGCTCGAAATCGAGCAAGGCTTGAATGAACTTTGCCGGCACTGTCGGGAAGCCAAGGCCGCGGATGTGCTCGAACTGCTCCGGAGTCAGCGGCACGTGGGCTTCCCACGGGGCATGCATCGTCACGTCATTGTCGTTCCCGGGAAAGAAGCGTATGAGAAACTGGAGGTGTGGCTCCGGGCTCTGAAGCACGTCTTGCTTGCTGACGAGCTCCGCGACCACGCTTTCATCGAACGGCAGGATTTCGGCATACGCCACTTCGAGGTTTTCATCGCCCTCGCCCTCCCAGAAATACGCGAAGTGGTCGCCGGGTTTCAGTTGCGCTTGCCACGGCTTTATCTCGTGGTTCTTGAGGAATTCGCAGACCCGCCACAGCGCGAATCCTGCCGCTTTGGGGAAGTGCTGGGCGATCAAGTCCAGCGTCTCGCTCTGCGGGTGTCTTTCCATTGTCGCGGTGTTACAATCGTTCGTGTCCATGGTGAAGATCCTTTCACTGTGGTCTTGCTCGCCGTGGTGCTCGTCACTGCGGCGGGCGCTTATCGTTCTCGGGGAACATCCCCGATTCGTAACTCTCAGCTTTTCCTCTTGTCAAAGTGAGACCGCCTGCGCGATTCGAGCCAAGCATCGGTCGTCTCTTCAACGCCCGGAATCATCCTGTCGAGTTCTTCCCGAATGAAGATGTGGGTTTCTGATAGCGAGTGATTCTCTGACCCGTCATCAGGGATGTCCCACTGTCCCCAACAGTAGAAATGCAGCAGTTCGTGTATCTGAAAGTTGAGCAGGACAGGATCCGGCGCGTTCATAGTCATCGCCGAAAACCAGATGCCCCCGAAACGCGAGGTTTGCGCAACACACCTTCCGTAACGATATGGACGCTTCCCGGTCCCTACTTCCACAAAAACGACTACATTTCTTGTCGGGGAGAGATCTATAGGGATGGACTTTCCGGCCTCTATGCCAAGCGGCGGCCCCTTGCGGCTGGCGGCGTAACACACATTTCGCACGCTGTTGCGCAACCAACGGACGATAACTCGCCGCTGACGTATGGGAAGCCGCCGCCATGCCTTCTGAAATGACTCCGCGAACCGTCTCACCTTCGCGTCATAGCGCGTCCGCGTCGTATTGCCAAGGGTCAAAGTAAGGTGAAGGCTGGCCGTGTTACTTAACGGAACCAGTTTCGATTCGCGAATGAGCGCCACTGCAAAAGTTCCTTTCTGTTATTCCTTGGCGCGGCCGCCAGCGGCTTTCCTGGACGCCTTCTCGAAGCTGATAGCCTCTCCGGACTTTTCGAGCAGCTTGTTGACGGCGTCCTGCATGATGCGCGGCGCCAGGTGCGCGTACCGTTGCGTCATTGCGAAGGAACTGTGTCCCAAGAGGCGCGATACCACGAAGAGATCCACGCCGCGCATGACAAGCTTGCTCGCGAAATCGTGCCTCATATCGTGCCAACGGAAGCTGAACACCTTCGCTTCTTTGAGCAGCGCGGCCCATGACTTCTTGATATTGTTGAAGGGCTTGCCGTTCTGCCCGGGAAACACGAGCTCGGCCCCTTCGGTCTGTCGCCGCCATGCTTGCAGGGTGTCGACGACAATCTGATTCATGGGGATGTGCCTCGACGTGCCGCTCTTCGCGGTAGCTCCGGAGACGGTCAAAGTTCCGCTCGTGAAGTCGATGTCCTGCCACTTGAGATTGAAGACTTCCCCGCGCCGCATGCCTGTGTGCAGGCTCAACAGAACCATCGGCTTTAGATGGTCCGTGAACTCGATGGCGCGAAGGTCGGACAGTTCGCGGTATCCTCGATCTCGACACCAGGTGTTGTAGCGGTCGCGTTCCGCCCGTTGCCGCTCCTGTCGCGCGTCCAGGGCTGCAAGCAACGCCTCTTCTTCTTCCGGGCTGAGATATCGAATCTTCGCGTTCGAGTCTTCCTTAATGCGTTTGAGGTTCGCGAGCGGGTTTGCGTCCAAGTGTCGCCACTCGACCGCTCGCTCTAAGCATGCCTTGAGATAGGTGAGGTCCCGATTCGCAGTCGCCTTGTGGCCGGCTTCGATGATCTTAGCGCGCCACTTCTCGACTTGCCAAGCGGTGATTTCGTGAAGGCGCTTGTTCATGAACTCGGGGAAGTCAGCCCGGATACGGCCGACTGTCTTCGCCCCGCTTCGCTTGTGCACCAGAATCCAAGGCACATACTCTTCGTCTAGGAAGCTTCGCAGCGTGTGGGCCCGCGCTTTCCGCTTGACCTCCGTAGGGTCTTTCCCCTGGGCGGCAAGGGCAAGGGTCTGCTTGGCGTCCTTGCGGGCCTGCTCGCAGTCAAGGACACTCGCGCTACCGAGCTTCTGCATGCGCTGTTCACCGGACATCAGCCGGTATTTGCAGTAGTACGTCTTGGCGCCGGATGGCTCCACACGCAAAACGAAGCCGGACAAGGTTTCGTCGTACACGTCATAGCGCGTAGGTTCAGGCTTGATTGTCTTGAGTAACCGGCTTCCTATCTTCGCTTTCATGGCTCTTATTTCCTCCCGTATCCCAACTGTATCCTAGCCGGGAAAAATATACCACGAGATACAGCAGGAGTCAAGAAGAATCATTGTGAATCAAGATACTCTGCGAAATAGCCAATAATGACGGGCATCAAATGAATATCACCGGGAGCGGTGAATAGGTTCTGTGTGTTGCCTTACGTGTCTACTTGTGTCCCCACATAACGGCCCGGAACTGCCTTACACGCAGAGGGTCGCAGGTTCGAGTCCTGCACCGCCCACCATCTGTTACCCCACGAACACTCCCGGAAACATTGGATGTTTTACCATTACCTTTTACTTCAGCACTCCCCTTATCCCGCCTGTCAGGAGGACCGGCCACGAGTAAGGAACCGTCCCCAGGTATGAGCCGACGTTATAGGTGTGATGCACCTCCAAGGAGTCCACAGCGCGGCATAGCCGCAACCAAAAAGATCGAAACAAGGAACGGTGTAAGGAAAGGGGATATGGGGATAGAGGGAGATGAAGGAGATGGGTGCAGAGTGGTCGGTGGATCAGTTATCCCCAGCACCCCCCGTCATCTCCCTATCTCCTTTTCCTACATCTCCATCAACGCGCGCGCAAGGCTTCCGCGCGAGGGATGAACGCGCGCGCAAGGCTTCCGCGCGAGGGATGAACGCGCGCGCTAGGCTTC
>Ga0315279_10002493_pt1 | contig 27488 bp, 19 predicted proteins | sample YL17G06_20_MG_FD_203694 | JGI IMG/M metagenome (GOLD analysis project Ga0315279, IMG submission 203694) | Sediment microbial communities from Yellowstone Lake, YNP, Wyoming, USA - YL17G06_20 | ecosystem: Environmental > Aquatic > Freshwater > Lake > Sediment | place: USA: Wyoming | collected... | reverse complement strand
CCTGCCCGCATAGAAGATCACGAGAGACGACACCGTCCGCAGGCCGGGCAGTGTGTAGGTGACGATCCACGGTTCCGAGTTCTTCGCCGGGAGATAACTCACGGCGCCGCCGTCGATCGTACACTCGGCCGGGCCTCCACACCAGTCGCGCGAGAAGTCCGCCGCGCCTTTGGCCGTCACCCGATTATTCCCCGTCTTGACGTCCAACTCCCGCAGCACGTTGACCGTGCCCAGGACGCCCTCTTTCACCAGGGGTAGTTCGTGATCGACCTGTTCGTTCTCTTCGGCCGCCGCCGGCAGACTGCCCAGCCCGAACAACAACGCCAAGGCCAGAACGGTTTTCAATGTCAGTTCAGTTCTCATGCTTTGATCCTCCATCTACTTGTTTCCGATGCACCACAGGAACTTGTGCGTCCGGATGTACATCCGGCTCCCCACGAACAGCGGCGCGCTCGTCATCTGGTCGTGATCTTCTTGCGTGAGCGAGGCGCCGAGTCCTCCCTTGGCCAGCGTATTGGTCGCGACCTCTTGGAACTCACGACCCGGCTTGAACACCCACATCTGCCCCGAATCGAACGGGCCATAAATGTACGGCCCGGCGAGCGTGATACAGGGATGCGGATCGGTGCCCTTGTTCACCGCGCGCGGCGGGGACCGATAGACCACCTGTCCCGTGGCAGCGTCAAACACGACCACGTGGTACTTGTTAGCCTCGGTGGTGTTACATTTGTTGTAGATTAGCCCGTCGTGGTACAGCGGCGATGAGTAGTTGCCGGGTCGCTCCGTGGTCTCCCACAGCTTCTCCGTGGCGATTGTGCCGTCCGCGTTCGCTTTCAATCGCACAGCCATTGACAGGTGTGAGGCCCCCGCGGGAAGTTTGGGACCTTTCTTGTCGTTGAACGACTCGTCCCACGCGGAGTACACGACGTCCCCATGCACCGAAGCGGTCAACTGGCTGTTGATGGCCGCCCCCGTTCCCAGCAGTCTGCCGTCGGACGCGCGGTACACGTTGCCCATCGGCACCACCACCAGTTCGGTCCCGCCCAGCTCTGCACGCACGGGGGAACCGTAGTATTCCTCTTGCTCCACCTTCCACACCGTCTTCCCGCTAGCCGGGTCCAGTCCGTGCAGAAAGCCGCCCATGTTGATCACCAACCGGCCGCCGGCCAGTAGCGGGCTGGCGGCGTAACCCGTGGCACTCCTCGGCTTCTCGATCCCCCGCACCCACTTCCGTTTGCCCTCCAAGTCATAAGCAGCCACCATGCCCGTGCCGTACACCACGTACGCCTGCTTCCCATCGCTCGTGGGCGTCGGCATTGTGTATTCCAGGATGAAGCCGAAGTGCGAGCCCATCACCGGCGGCATCTCGAAATAGTCGCACCTCATGATGTCCTTCTTGAGGGACTCCTTGATGGCCTCCTTCTCCTTCTCGGTCTTGGCACCATTCACCTTCGCGATGATCGCGGCCGCCTCGGGGTCGTCCTCCGCCGCGGTGTCGAAGAAGGTGACGGTGTCTGACCACAGGATCTTCCCGTCCGCCGCCGAGACGCACAGCAGCGTCGACGGTTCGCTGCACGTGAACACGCGATCCCCCACCACGATGGGCGCCGAGTTCGACCTGCCCGGCATCGGCGTCTTCCAGACGACGTTCTCCGTTGCCGACCACTTCACGGGCGGCTGCGCATCCGGGAAACTGCCCGTCCCGTCCCCGCGAAAGCCTATGCGGGCGTCGGCCCCAGCCGCCTCGTGCGCCGCGGCTGCCGTACAGAACATCACGACGACGACCGATACCACCACCCAGTTCCGCTCCATCACGCTCGCTGTCATTGCAGTCTACTCCTGTTTTGTCCCATGGTCATTCACGCCGGTCGCGGTGTCCAGTGCCGCGCGTCACCGTTCCCACCCGAACTCCACCTCGTTGGCCCAGTGTTGCTCCCAGTCGTTGCGGAACGTGGAAGCATTGCCCTTCGAGACACTCCTTTCGCGCGCCAGCTCCATGCAGGCCGTGCCGGCATTGTCGTTGACGCGGAAGGAGAACTTCACCGGCTCGCCTGCGTCGCGATTGGCCTTCACTTCCGGCATTTCGGCCCACGGGATGGCGCATTCCACGATGCGCGTGTTGCCCTCGTGCGTGAAGGCCAGCTTGCCGGTTTTGACCGGGCCTTCCTGGGGCGGCTTCGGATGGCGCAACATGAAATGGATCCGCGGCATGCCCGGCACCTTCAGCCGCCAGATTTCCGTGCCGCCGCCGTACTTTGCGGCTACCGGATTCAGGGCGTAGATGTAGTCGCTGTCGTGATACATGATGTACCCCGGCATGGTGCCCGGAACGCAGGCGTAATCGTCCTTCTTCGCATGTCCGGCAGGGAACACCTGGAACGCGATCTGCACGTTGTCGTGCGCCGGCAAACTCCCTGACGGCAGTGCCACCCCCATCCACTGCCAGTAGGAGAATCGCCGCACGCCCTCGGGCCAGCGCAGTTCGGTCGTGGTATCCTTATCCTTCTTGTAGACCACCGCGGGATAGAAGAACTCGTCCGGGTCCAGGGTCTCGTAGCGCGGCATGCCCTCATCCGGGGTGCTGTCGGCCACCTTGGCCGCGAAGTAGAAGTGCTCGTCGTCAGCGGCCACATACGCGGTCGCCGTGCCTTTCTTGACCGACGTGTCAAACGTGCGCATCGGCCACCAGCAGGCCTCGGCCATGGTCGGCGCCGCCTGCCCGGCATCGTTGACGATCTGCGGCAAGGCTCCTTCCCAGTCGTCCAGCTTGCCGTCCACCTTGATCGTGCGTTTGGCGATCACGTTGCAGTGCATGTCCTCCTGGTGCGTCGAGATGCCGTCCGAACCCGCGTCGAACACCATCGTCAGCGGATAGGTGTTGCTCCGCGCGGGCTGGCCGCCGGTGACGCGGACGGGCACCTCCTTCGTTTCCTGCGGGCCAAACTTCACCTCGGCGGGCGCCTCCACCTGCAGAGCCCCGAGTTTCACCGACAACTTGCCCTTGACCGGCCGGTTCAGGACATTGGTCAGCTTCAGGCGCAGGGCCGGCTTCCCGCCAATGGGCGCCGTCATGTCGCAGCACGCTTTCGCCAGCGGCTCGATGCCTTCGATGCGCGCCTCACGCAGGGCCGCCAGCAACTCCTCGAACGAGCCCTTCTTCCCGTTGCCGCGCAGGAAATAGCCCTCGCCGTTCAGAGGAATCACATACTGGCTTTTCACAGGAACCACCGGGTTGCCATAGGGATCGAGCGCGCTGAAGCTCTTCTCCGCCTTCACCGCCAGCGTCGAACCCAGTAGAGGTCGCTTGGCATTGAGATCCTTCTCCAGCGCCGCCCGCGCCTCCGGCTTCGCGTCCGCCGGCAGAGCCGCGAGTTTGGCCTTCAGCTCCGCGGTCAGCGCCCGTTCCTTGAGGCTGCGCGCGGTGCGGAACAGCATGTTATCCGGCCAGCCGCCGCCGAAAACGGCGCCGATATCGCCCACCACCACCACGGTGCCGTCCTCCGGGTTCGGCTTCCCGTCCGCGCCCGGCAGACCGTCGAACACCATGATCCAAGGCAGGCCGTTCTTGAACAGGAGTTCCTTGAACGCGCGTTCGCCCAGGAGCTGCGTGCATGCCGCCAGAGCCGGCGCCAGCGAGACCGCCTGCACGATCTCTCTCTTCTCCGCACCTTTCTCCGTCCTGACATCCACGTGCTTCGAATACATGATGTTGTTCGCCATCATGCCCAAGACGCGGTCATAGCCGGCGGAACCGAAGGCGGCGACGGTGGACGCCACCTGGCCTTCGCTGTTGGCGACCCAGGACTCCGTGTCCCAGATGCGTACCCGCGGTTTCCGGTCCATCCAGTTCTTCTGGGTCGCGTCGGAACTCGTGCACTGGTAGTGTTCGCTGACGAAGTCGAACGACTTCAGGAACTGGTCGCTGCCGTCGGAGAAGAGTTTGTCCCGGGCGTTCGACGTGGAATCGCATCCGCCCACCAACAGGTCGACACCGGCTTCCTTCCTGGCCCGCTCGATGCCCTTGACCATGCGGGCGTAGATCTCGCGGTAGCGCAGGTCGTCGGCGCCCCAGCCGGCGACGGAGCCGCCATTCCACGGCTCGTTCCAGAGATGCCAGGCGTTGATCGGACCCTTCGGCCAGCCGTAGGTGCTGGTCATCAGGAAGATCCAATCCTCGAATTCTTGATCCAGCTCGGGGCCCCACACTGCATCGCCACAACTGGCCTTCTGTCCGTCCTTGTTGAAGTGTCCGCCGCGCCCGCCAAAGGGCCCCCCGTCACCGCCCTGGGCCATCCCGAGCACGGTGACGTTGTGCTTGTGGTAGGCGTCCAACTGCGCCTTGTACCCGGCCATTCTGTCGGCGTACCCAGGGTTCTTCCTGGTTACGAAATCTATCTGGACGCGCACAGCCTTGATGCCGATTCGTTCCAGCGTCGCGGGATCCGACTGATCCAGCGACATCACCGGATACTGGACCTTCTCCGGCTTGGCCTTCATCGCCCGGGCCAGGAACGCGCCCAGCAAGCGGTCCTGCCCCTCCAGATCCACGATCAGTGCGTACGCGCCGAATGGTTCCGGAAGCTTCGGCTTCACCATCACGTTCTGGAACCCCTTGGCCGGCAGATTCACTTCAATCGGCGTCGCGCCGCACTCGGCTAGGCGGACCAAGCCCTGTTTCCACATGTTCTCCATCCCGATCCGCATGCCCCACTGGTAGAGATCCAGCTTGCCCTTCGCCGCGATCGGCTGGTCGGTCAGGTTCTCGAATTGAAGGGTCAATTCGGGCTGTTCGCCGGGCCAGTACAGGCTGCCCACCGCATTGGCCTGGATCAACTGCACCCGCACCTTCCCGTTCTCGCGGAAGTGAAAGCCCCAGACGTCCTTGCCAAAGAGTTCCGGCTTCAGTCCCCAGGCTTTTTCGTAAACCTTGGGATCGGGCAGGTCCCACCAGGAACCGATCCAGCCGGAGTTGGCGGCCAACGCATCGGGGACCGTCCATCCGAACAGCACCGTTAGCCCAACCGCAACCGCGGCGAGCTTAGCGCAACATCGCAGGTTCATCTCCGCTCCTCCCTCTCTGTAAGCAGGCCTTAGCCCTTCTGGTTCGCAGCGCCCTTGCTCCGTCAGTTGCCGGTCTTGGAGGCCCCGTTCGCAGACTTGGCGAACCGGACCCAATCCAAGCCGCCGCCTTCGCCACTTTTCTTGACAACTTTCAGCACATGCACGGCCTCTGGCAACTTGACGGACGGCAGGGCGTGTTCCCACTGTCCAATCCCGGCCTTGCCTTGAAATCAACCTGGCTGACGGGTTCCTTCGCCCGCTCTTGCCCGTCTCGTCTAGTTGAAGCTCAGCAGCTTCACCCGGCGGAAGCCAAGTGTATCGCCCATGCGGATCACGCTGCCGCGGAAGCGTGCGTCCGACGTCACCGGCACGTTGTGCTCGTCACCGTTCAGCCGTCGGCCGGGTAACCACACGCCATCCTCGAACGTGCCTTCGTGATCGGAGAGATAGTCCATCTCATAGTCGAACTTGTGGCCGGGGACACCCGACACACCGGGCGGCAGGCCGAACTGCACGGTGAAGCCGGCGCCGCCGACGACGTACTCGTTCGCGCCGAGCCATAGCACGAAGCCGCGCGCCGGCTCGGCGGGGGTGGCGGGCTGCGCCGCCGCGGGTTCGCCCGGACGCGGCACCGCGGGGGCACTCGGGTCGGGGCGGTTGAAGGTGATCTTCACGCGGTAGTTGCTCAAGGCGACCTCTTTGCCGTCCGGGCCGGTCTGCAGCACGGCGATCAGCTTGTCGGTGCCCTGGTACGGCGCGATCACGGGGTAGGCGCGCTCCAGGAAGGCGTAGGCGTCGGCCATCGGGCCACCAGAGAAGTAGTCAATGCCGAAGGGCGAAAAGCAGAGGGCATTGTGCTGGAACACGGCGTAGCAGGCATTGAAGCCGTTCACGCCCGTCTCGGGGACGATGAGCGGATTGTCGGACCGATGGAACTTCGCGCAGTCCGCGCGGAAGCCTGCGCCGCTGCCGATGTCCGGGGCGCAGGCGTCAATGCTCGGGGCAGCCGCTTTCCAGAAATCCAGCGTCTTGTGGTTCGGCCCGCCGACGGGGTAGCCTCCCCCCCGGCTGTCGCGAGCCATCCAGGCGTTGGCGAACATGGGTAGTGGGTACTCCTGCTTGCCGGCGGCCGCTACGCGGCCCACGTAGCCGGCTGTGTACCAACCCATGAACGCCTCCTCGGCATCATCGCCGAACACCTCGGTCCAGATTCCTTTCGTCTTCGCGCCCTTCTCGATCCAAGCCGTCTTCGCCCAGGGGGTCAGATTGTCGCGATGGGCTTGCAGATAGTCCATGAGGGCTGGAGGCACCGACTTCGCGAAGGCAGCATTGGCTAACGGGGAAACATCGCGCATTCCGTTCAGAATGCCGACCTCATTCTCCACCTGAATGGCGATCACGGTGTGTTGCTTGCCATCCACCTGCTTGATGCGGCGCATGACCGCGGCGAAGGCGCGGGCATCGGCCTTGCAGGTCTCCTCGCCAAACGGGGAGAGGGCGCCGGAGAGCAACTCGGGGACCAATTGGCTGCGTGGGAAGTGTTTCGGGTTCGTTTTCACCCAGCCCGGCGCGTATGTCGAGTAGGTGTTCTTCCAGGTGCCGAACCAGAGGAAGACCAGGCGCATCTTATGCTCGCTCGCCTGCTTGATGAGGCCATCCACCAGCGAGAGGTCGAACTGGCCCTCCTCCGGCTCCACCTGCTCCCAGGAGAGTGGGCAGAGCGCGGTGTTCAGTGAGCCGGCCTGCAGGCGGTCCCAGATGGGTTCCATGTAGGCCAGGCTGGACGAGCTTGAGTTGTGCACCTCGCCGGCGAGCATCACAAATGGCTTGCCATTCACGATGAGGTGGGTGACGCCGTTCGACTGCTCGAGGTGCGGAATGGAGGGGGCACGCTCCGGGCGGGACGTGCCCGAGCCGTCAGCGGCGACCGCCGCCTGTGCAGCCGATGCCATGACAGGAATGAAAGCGGCTATTGCCGCTGATATGCAAGATCGCCTGGTCTTCATGACATCTCCTTTGTGTGTCGCCCAGTCGCGGGAGCGAGTTCGCAATGAATTCACACGCGGGTCAACTCATTCAGGCCTCGGGGTTGCCGGCGCTGAGGCCCTCGTGAACCGGATCCAGTCCAGACCGCCGCCTTCCCAACTCCTCTTGACAACCTTGAGCACGTGCAGGCCCTGTGGCAGCTTGACAGACTGCAGGGTGTGTTCCCACTTTCCAGCCTCGGACTTGCCCTTGAAATTGGCTTGGTTGACGAGTTCATGGTCATCCAGGAGCAACTGGTAATTGACCTGTCGCCCATCGGGGCCGGCTGGCCCATTGAACCGGAACGTGAAGTCGTACGGACCCGGCTGGGCAACGTTCACCGTGTAGGCCGTCCAACTGGGGAATTCTCCGCCGCCCCAGTTGATGCAAAAGTTGCCTCCCCACGCCGGCAGGCAAGCGTCGGTCTCGTCGCGGCCCACCCCCCCAATGGGCATAGCCCGTTCCAAGGGCCGAAGAACCATGAACGCCAAGTCATCCCAGGTCCAGTCATTTAACTTGATGGGGTAGTTGAACGTTGGTTTCGTCACCGTTTGCTTGTCCTGCTCGCGATGATAGCCGATGCCCTCGCCGCCCCGGTCGAAGTACTCGGCCTCGATCAGACCCGGCATGGGCGCCGGGATGCCGAAACACGGCCATGGCTTCCCGGTCGGAAAGACGTCGATCCGGTCGACATGGACGGCGTCCCCCTCCGCGACGAGTGTGAGCGCCTGTTTCCCCTTCCTCAGCGCGACCTTCTCGATCGCCGCCTCGCCCCAGTAGAAGATGCGATTCCTGTAGTCCGCCCGTGTTTCGTGGGTCTGGGGGACGGCGATCGTGCCGACATCCGCGCCGTCGATCTGAACGCGGATCGTACGGTCCTTCTCATTTGTTTGGGCGCGGACCACGACCGTGTAGTCGCCCGGTGCCGCGACATCCAGGGCGTAGCGCCACCACGTGCCGGGCATGAAGGCGTACAGCGAGTAGTTGCCGTCCATGAGGCGGCCCAGGCCCTCCGAGCCGATCGGCGCGCCTTCTTCGGGACGGTAGAGCTTCCAGCGCCGATGCTTGTCGGCGCCGTCCTTCGCGGGCGGCGCGTGGAAGCCGACGCCCTCGCCGCCCGGGTCGAAGTTCTCCGCCTCAATTCGCCCCGGAACTGCGTGGGGAACACCATAGGCTTGGGCCATGAACCAGAAGGACTGGGGCGACTCGCCCTGCGCGTTCACCGCTGAGGCGCGGTAGCAGTACGCCTTCCCGTCGGCGGCGCCCTCGTCCACGAACTCCGCCTGTTTCAGATGATCCTGGTAGAGCGTCTCGTTGCCAGGCGTCAGGCCCCGGTAGAGGCGGTACTCGCCATCGCTCGCCACCTTGTCCCAGTGCACCGTGATCTTCCGGTCCCCGCCGACGGCCACCAGCACCGGCGGCGCCGGCGGCTTCGCCGGTGCATCCTTGGACGGCTGCCACCGGTACAGGAACGCCTTGTTGTCCAGGCTGTCATAGACCCCGAGGACGTACTCGCCGTTCTTCCGCACCCCGGCGCTCAGGCCGAATTGTTGATAATCGAGCAAGGTGCCGTTGTTCAGGCCAGGCGTCCTGAAGGGATCGAGGTTGCCGACGAAGGCACCGTCCGCCTTGCGGTAAACCTTCACGCGCTGATTCTTGATGTAGGCGACAAAGACGTAGTCGCCCGCCATGGCCATGCTTCGCGGCTTGTCGCTCTGAATCTCGTGGCGCGGGACGAGGATCTGCCAGGCCGTCACGGGATTCGTGGTGAAGTTCCGGTAGCAAGCGATCAGCCGGCCGAAGCCGGAATAGCCGTCCGAGGGATGCTGGGGGTACTCGTGCGTGAAGCCCCCGACCACTAGCGTGTCGGTGGCCGCGTTATACCGCAACTGCTCGATCCCGGACGAGCCACCAGCCAGGCCGTCCCGGAAGGGATTGTCCTCGGGGATGGGATAGACCTTCATGGTCTCCACGCTGTATGTCGGGATGCCGTTCGGGTCGATCCCGTCCAGCGGGTAGTGCACGATCCCCTTGCCATCCCCGGCCGGCAGCCAGATGCCGCCTTTCTCGTCGACGTCTTTCCCTTCTTTTCCCGAGAGGCCGCCCTTCTGGATCTCGTCCAAATCCATCTTGGCATTGCCGTTCCGATCCGACCAGACGTAGGTCGTCCAGCCCAGGGGACCGTGGCCACCCCCGACGGCGGCGCACCAGACGCCGATCTCGCCCGATTCCGGCGTGAAGCGGTAGGCATTGATCTTGCCGTCGCTGCCGTCGTATAGAAGCTTGTGGCCGTTGATGTGTATGACGCGTATGATGCTGGCGCAGCCGCAGTTGCGCGGGTCCTGTGGATAGCGTTGGCGGTCCAGGATCAGCGCCTTGTAGGACCATTCGCTTCCCGGCGCGGTCTTCGACCAGTCCATCCCCAGGCGCGAGACCGCCGTGTACATCTCGTCGCCGACGGGGTCGTACCAGGCGGTATCCATGAAGGTGTGCCCCGACCGCTGCCAGCGCAGCGTCCCGTCCGGCGCATAGGACTCGATCACGACCGGCCAGTAGTCGGAGTAGTCGGCCGGGCCGGATCCACCCGAGACGTAGAGGTTGCCCTTGGCGTCGACGCCGACGCCGGTCGGCGGGTGGAGTTTCTGCGGCTTCACCTCGCCCCGCTGGCCGAGCGCTCCGCCGGAGGCAAATATCCCCCCCTTGGCGCCAAAGGTGCGAGCCAGTTTGGGCTTGGCGTCGAGGTCCGAATAGAAGCGGATCTGGTGATCCGTGCCCCGCGCTGCCACCAGCAGCATCTTGTCTTTGGTGGAGTAGGCGAGGTCCATCGGCTCGCTGAGGTCGCCTAGTGTCGTGATGATGCGGCCGTCGCGAGGATTGCAGCACACCACCCGGCCTGGCGCGACGATACCGCCCCATTCTACGGCTGGGTTGAATGGAGCCCACGTCCCCGGCTTGGGCTTGGGATCCCGCCGTATGTCCTCCCCTTTGACACACGTCTGGATCGCCCACAACCGTCCGCCATCGTCGAAGGCGAGATGCCCGGGCCTCTCAAGCGGGAACGAGCGCACCGGCTGCACCGGGTTCGGCAGGTCGGTGCCCGGCTTCGGATAGGCATCGAGGTCGAAGACCTTGACGGCGTTGGCCGCCGCGTCGCTCACGTAGAGTTCGCCGTCCTTCGCCGCCAGCCCGGTGATGCGGGCCTTCTCGTCGATGCGGAAGCGCGACCATTTCTTGTTGCGCCAGTCGTTTTGCCAGTAGGTCATCCGGTCGGTAGGCTTCCAGCGGACGATCCAGTTCTTCTCGCCGCGGCCCGCGTCTCCACCATCGCCGCTCCGGTAGATGTACGTCCCGTCGCCAGTCACGGCCGAACCACGGCCGCTCTGACAACCGATCATGACTCCGTCCGTCGTAAACACGCTGCCGTCAGCGCCGTTCTCGTCGTAGCTCGCGTTGGTGGTGACGGTCCCGTCGGGGAAGACATAGAGATCGGACGGAGCTCTGTCCAGAACGTGTTGCCAGTACTCCGATCCCAAACCCAGATCCATGTCCAGTTTGAGGGCGAAGGAGTTCGCCACCCAGGAGGCCGTGTAGGCGCTTGGCGGCGGTTGGGGCGCGGGCTCGCGGCTTTGCGCGTGGGCGGCCAGGGCCAAGGCGCCGAGTACGGCCGTCGTGAGAAGCACGCGTCTCATGGTTCGCTCCTGGAGGAATCGCCGCCTTTGCGGAGGGGCCGCACCTGGGTGAACATCCACTCGACCAAACGTGGATCGTCGTACGCGAGGTCGCGCACAAACGTGTGCCCGACACCGGCATACTCCCAGTAGATGGGCTTGCCGCCAGCCGCGCGGATCGCGGCGATCATGTTCCGCGTGCGCTGGACGCTGATCGTCTCGTCCCGCTCGCCGTGTAAGGCCCAGATCGACGTGTCGGTCAGGAGCGGCGCGCAGGCCTCGTCGTGGCCGCCGCAGATCGGCACGGCCGCCGCGAAGAAGTGCGGCCGGCGCGAAACGGCCTCGAACGTGCCGAAGCCGCCCATCGAAGCGCCGGTAACAAAGATGCGCCCGCGGTCGATGGGGTACTGCGCAAGAAGGCCATCAACGATCTCGAACATCATGCGGAGGTACTCGTTCATCTCGGGCGGACGCGGGCTCTGGGGCTTCGTCCAGTCCATGTAGGCCCAGGCCTTCTGCTCGGGGACCTGCGGTGCGACGACGAAGCACGGGTGCTTCCGCTGGGTCTCGGGCAGGAGGAACACGCCGACGCCCCAGTCCGTCTTGTCGGGCGACTGGTCATGCCGGATCTGCTTAAGGTTGTCCGTGCCCGTCTGTCCAGCGTGGTGCAGGTAGACGACCAGGGGAAACGGCCCCCGGCCAGCGTCATCCTTCGGCACAGAGAGCCGGTACGGCATGGTCAGGCCCTCGGCACTGCGGTGGGTCAGGGGGCGCATAAGGTCCGCCGCGGGCACCCGCTGGATCTCGGCCTCGATGCGAAGCCGTTCTCGTTCCTGTTCGCCTGTCGGCGGACGGACGATGGCCGTGGTCCCCGGGGCCGCGGCGGGTTCCCGATGCGGCTCAGGCCCCAGGCGTCCGCAGCCGGCGAGCACGAACGCTACCGCCCACACCACCGTCAGCACGTGCATAAGGCTGTCCCCGGTCGCAGGCATCCTGCTATCGCCCCCACACGAACTCGATCTCGTTACCCCAGTGCTCCGTCCAGTCCGGGTACAGGGAGACCTGAAACGTCAGATCGACCTTTTCCGAATGGTGCGGCTTGCCTCAACGTATCCTTCCCTCAGGCCTCGCGCCGGGCGCGTCGCTTGGCGCCCGCGGCCGGCAGGCATGTCGAGGCACGCGGCACAAGAAGCGAACGCAGGCCCACCTGGAGCGCCGAGGCGTCGCCCGCCAAGGCCCGCGCCACCAGGTGGCCCGCCTCCTCCCCCAAGGCGTCCAGCGGCGGCCGCACGCTCGTCAGGCCCACGACCCGCGACTGGGGAGCGTCGTCGAACCCGATCAGGCCGAAATCCCGCCCGGACGTTAGCCCGGCCTCCGTGGCCGCGCGAAGGACGCCGTAGGCCGTATGGTCGTTGACGGCGATGACGCCCGTCCGCTCCTTGGCGCCAGGCGATGGGGGGCGCAGCACCCCGGCCGCTAAGGCTTTCCGGGCCGCTCGGTAGCCCACTTCCACCGGGTCCGCCCCAGGCGGATAGGGACCGGGCGAGCCCGGATAGGCCCTGACCGAGTCCTCCGCCAGGCCGGATCTTCGGGCGGCATCGCGCGCCCCGGCCAGGCGGTCCCTGACCCATTGGGCCGTGAAGGGTTGGAAGAACACCAGCCGCCGGTAGCCCGACTTGAGGAGGTGCTCGGCCGCCTGGTAACCCGCGTGCCGCGCGTCATAGTAGACGTGGGGGATGAAGTACGGTACCGGCCGCCACGTCACATAGACCAACGGGCAGGCCAGGCCGACAGCCGCCGAGACGATCTCCGACTGGGCGCCCGCGTAATCGTAGATCTCAATGACGATGATGGCGCTGGCGTGCTCCGCCGCCACCCGCCTGACAGCCTCACCCCAGGAGACCGGGCCGCCCTTGTCGGGCTGGTCGAGGGAGAGGAACCGCGTCCTTCCCCCAACGCCCGCAATCACCCGCTCCACGCCCCGCACAACGAACGGTTCCCAGGCCTCTTCCCGGGCGGCCGCGGGCGGCTTGGTGATCCGCACCGGCACGATGATCGCCACCGTGGCGGAGGAGAGGGACTGCGGCTGCGCGGAGTCGGCGGTGTGCCGGGCCATCGTGGGAAGCCCGGACATCGTGCGGCCCGCGTCGGCCCTGGCGGACGCGCCCGCACCTGCCGGCGCCGGCGGCGACGCTACGAACGTCCCTCGCCCCGGGTGTGCCTGGAGCGTTCCGTCCTGCGTAAGCTGCTCAACGGCCCGCTGCATGGTCACCAGGGCCACGCCGTACTCCCGCGCCAGGGAATGGCGGCTGGGGAGCATCGCCCCCACGGGCCAGCGGCCTTGCCGGATTCGCGACTTGAGGTCCTCGGTGATCCTCACATAGGCGGGGCCCTGAGGTCTGCTGTTGGTCTGTCCTGTCATGAGAGCCGTCTCCTTCCCGCACCCAAGGGCATTCAGGTTGTAGATGATACGGTCGTGCTAGTATAACATTCCCGGCCGGGTCGGGTGTCGCCGAAAGCGGGGAATCATCCCTTCCCCTCCCCCGCCGCACGTGGTTTCTTGACTTCCGGCAAGCTCCCGGCTACCTTCATGATAAAGGGGGAGAAGCGATTTCCTATCTGTTCTACTCGAAGCCGTAGCCCGCGCACGGAAGCCCGTGACGAATCGTATCGAACGCCCGATGGCCATCCGGGAGCACCCAAGCAGGAGACATCCATGCGCCGGCATATCGTAATGTGGATCGCGCTCGGGTCCGCGGGCTTCGCCGTCCCTCTCGCGGCGGGGGAGGATGCCCCGAACGCCTGCCCGGCGGGGAGCTTCGAACCGGACGTCGGCTGGCCGGCGGTGGGCGAGGGCTGCCGCATCGTGGATGACGGGAAGAACCACTGGCTGCGCATCGAGGGCGATCCCGCCAAGGGACCGAGCACCTCCATCACGGTGGTGCTGAAGCCGGAGTGGAAGGTGCTCGTCCTCAAGGCACGGATGAAGGCGACCGGCCTCAAGGCCGGCAAGGAGAACTGGCACAACGGGCGCATCGCCCTGCAGTTCCAGGACAGCGAGGGCACGATGGTGGGCGGTTGGCCGCCGGTGCCGAACCTGACCGTCGACTGCGACTGGGGCGAGCGCGAGGTGCTGCTGGAGGTGCCTGAGAAGGCACATCACCTGAATGTGCAGCCAGGGATGTTCTTCTGCTCCGGCGTGCTCGAGGTCGATGACATCCGCGTGTTCGGCTACCGCACCGCCGAGGAGGTCCTGGCCGCGCGCTGCATCGCGCCTGGCCCCGACGACCGCCTGATCCAGCCCGACGCCCAGGGTCGGCCTGTCGGCTGGAGCATCCCCGACGCGAAGCTGTTCACGCTGGCCGAGACCGAGGGCGGCAAGGCGCTGCGCATGAGCAGCCCCGATCCTCAGTTCAACCTGTACGCGGGCCTCTCCGTCCGCCTCGATCCCGCCTGGGCCCAGATCGGGCTGACCGGGCGAATGCGGGCGTCCGGCTGCAAGCCGGGCGACAAGTGGTGGAAGCAGTTCCGCGTCGACACGTACTTTGTCGACGCCGGCGGCAAGGATCTCGGCGGGGGCCCGAACTTCGGCCTCGGCCAGGATGCCGGCTGGACTGAAGTGGGGGCGCCGTCGCAGGCGGTGCCGGCCGGGGCGAAGTTCCTCCGCTTCGCGGTCGGCCCCTGCATCCTCGCCGGCACCTGCGACCTCGCCGATCTCCGGCTGGTCACCGTCGCGGAGCAGCCCGCCGCCGACGCCGCCTGCCCGACGGGCGAGCGCATCACCTGGGGCGAGGAGCCGGTCGAGCAACTCGGCGCCCGGCGGGCGCGGATCTGCCTGAACGGGCTGTGGCGCTTCATGCCGGCGACCGGGCAGGCGGAGGCGGCGCCGCCCCCCAAGGGCTGGGGCCTCATCCGCGTGCCGGGCGACTGGAAGGACGAGCCGCGCTGGCTGGCGGCGCGCGGCGACGGCCGCGCCTGGCAGTCCTTCGCCCCGGATCGGGTGCACAAGGCCTGGTACGAACGCACGCTCAGCGTCCCCGCCGCCTGGACCGGCCGCGCCGTGGTGCTGGAACTGGATCGGGTCAGCACCGACGCGGTGGTGTTCCTCGACGGTATCGAGTGCGGCCGGGTCGGCTGGTCGGCGGGCGAGGTCGACCTGACGAAGGCGGCCAGACCGGGGACGGCGCAAACCTTGCGTATCCTGGTGGCGGCGATCGCCGACGAGGGCGAGGCGATCAGCTTCCAGGGCATCGGCGCCGGGCAGCTCACCACGGTGAAGAAGGAGATCGGCAGCAAGGGCCTGATCGGCGAGGTCTTCCTCCACGCCCGCCCCAAGGGCGCCCACGTCGGCGACGTCTTCGTGCAGACCTCGCTGCGGAGGAAGGAGCTGGCGGTCGAGGTGGAGATCGCCGGGCTGGCGAAGCCAGGGACGCTCGAGATCGCCGGCCGCGTCCTCGGCCCGGATGGCAAGGAGGCCAAGGTCTTCCCCGCCCAGCGCCTGGAGGCCAAGGCCGCCGGGACGGCCGCCCTGCGCGTCGCCTGGCCCTGGGCCGACCCCATTCTCTGGGATATCGGCCAGCCCCGGCTCTGCCGCCTGCTGCTGACCGCCCAAGGCGAGGGCCTCGACGACGAGTACGAGCAGGAGTTCGGCTTCCGCGAGTTCTGGATCGAGGGCCGGCGCTTCCTCCTGAACGGCAGCGAGGTGCGCCTGCGGCCGCAGCTCGCGCAAGAGGAATGGTGCAACGTCGCCGGCAGCATCCAGGTGATCGACGGCTGGCTCGCCGGGGCGCGCCAGGCCGGCTTCAACTTCCTCGAGTTCTGGCCCTTCTGGTCCGAGGACCGCGGCTGCAGGCACTTCCGGCGGGTCTGGCTCGAGCGCTGCGACCGCGCCGGCATGCTTGCCACCGCCAACGCCGGCAGCCTCGGCGGCTACTCGGTCGACACCAAGAACTGGGTCTGCAGGTGGGACCGGCCTGACGGCCGCGCAGCCTGGCTGCCCGAGGCGACCCGCGAGGTGCGGCGCTACCGCAACCACCCCTCGGTGGTGCTCTGGTCCCTCGCCGCCAACTACATGACCGGCCACTTCCAGGACCAGAACCCGATGTACCTGGGTAAGCGCGACTGGGCGCCGGCGGGCAAGAACAAGAACTTCGACCAGTACATGGCGGTGGTGGCCGACGCCCAGGCGGTGGTGAAAGGCGTCGACCCGACGCGTCCCAGCTACACGCACCAGGGCGGCTACGCCGGCGACATTTTCACCCTCAACCACTACCTCTGCATGACCCCGCTGCAGGAGCGCGAGGAGTGGCTGTCGGAGTGGGCACGCAACGGCGTGATGCCCTACATCGGCGTCGAGTTCGGCACCCCTCTCGAGTGCACATTCAACCGCGGCCGCGCCCACTTCGGCCAGGCCAGCGAGAGCGAGCCGTTGGCTACCGAGTTCGCCGCGATCTACGCTGGCCCCGAGGCCTATCGCAGCGAGACCGCCGCCTACCGCGCGGAGATCAAAGGCCGCTTCCAGGGCGACCAGAAGTACGCCAGTTGGCAGGGCAATGCGCGCCTGGAGGAGCTGCCCTCCGTCCAGAACCTGCTCGCCCTCTTCAACCGCAACACCTGGCGGAGCTGGCGCACGATGGGCGTCACCGGCGGCATGATCCCCTGGAGCGACGCGCAAGGCTGGATCCTGCGCAAGCCCGAGTGGGTCGCGGCCGCGCCCTTCATCCCCGGCCAGCGCGGCAGTTGGACCCCGAAGATCTTCTCCGGTGAGCTCCACCGCTACCGGGAGCAGGGCGGCTTCGAGGTGATGCCCTCCGGCCGCGAGTTGATGGCTGCCAACCAGCCGACCCTGGCCTGGATCGCCGGCGCAGCCCAGGCGGGCGACAACGCCGCCTTCACCGCCAAGGACCACAGCTACCGCGCCGGCGAAGAGCTGCGCAAGCAGGCGACGCTGATTAACGACACCCGCGCCGAGCAGCCCTGGCACCTGACCTGGAGCCTGGAGCTGGGAGGCGCCGAGATCGCCAAGGGCGAGGAGCGCGGAAGCGTCGCCGCCGCGACCAACCGGTTCGTGCCGATCGCCGCCCGCCTGCCAGCCAAACTCGCCGCCGCCAAGGTCGACGGCCGGCTGCGGCTGAACGCGGAGATCGGCGAGGTGCGCCACGCCGACGAGTTCGCCTTCCGCGCCTTCGCCCCCTCCGAGCCGGTGGCGGCGCAGGTGCTCATCCACGATCCCGAGGGCGCGAGCGCGAAGCTGCTCGTCGCGCTCGGCACGAGCGCCAAGCCCTGGGACGGCAGGCCTGCGGACGCGCTGCTGGTGGTCGGCCGCCGCGCGCTCGGCTCGCCGTTGCCGGGCGACCTCGCGGCCTTCGCCCGCGCCGGCGGACGCATCCTGGTGATGGCGCAGGAACCCGGCCTGCTGCGCGATCAGCTGGGCGCCCGCGTGGCCCGCCACCTCAGCCGGCGCGTCTTCCCGGTGGAGGCCGGGCATCCGGCCCTCGCCGGCCTCGACGAGCTCGACCTGCGCGACTGGCGCGGCGACAGCGCCCTCGTGCCGGCCCGGCCCGCGCTGCCGGATTCGGAGTTCGACCGCGAGCAGCCCTACGGCTGGCACTGGGGAAACCGCGGCGCGGTGACCTCGGCGGCGATCGAGAAACCGCACTGCGCCGGCTGGCGGCCCATCCTCGAATGCGAGTTTGACCTCGCCTACAGCCCGTTGATGGAGCTCGACATCGGCCGCGGTCGCATCGTCTGGTGCCAGCTCGACCTCGAGGACCACGCCGGGGCCGATCCAGCCGCCGACCTCCTGGCACGGCGCATCCTCGCGTACGCGGCGGCGGCGAAGCCGACGCCCCGGCCGACGCGGACGGTACTCATCGCCGACGCGACCGAGGCGAAGCTGGTGGAGGCTCTCGGCCTACGCTGCGAGAAGGCCGCCGCCATCCCGGCCGAGCCGGTGCTGGCGGTGGTGGGCGCCGGCGCCGACGATGCGCAGATCCAGGCATGCCTGACCGCCGGCGGGACGGTGATCGCCTTGCCGCGCCGCAGCGCGCGCGGACCGCTCGGCGTCCGCCTGGTTGAACGCGACAGCGTGGGCGCCACCGAGGCGCCCGCCTGGCCCGAGGCGGCCGGCCTCTCGGCCTCCGACCTGCGCTGGCGCAACGGGGCGAAGGCATGGCTCATCGAGGACGGCTGCGAGATAGCCGCCGGCGGCCAGCTCGGCCGCAAGACGGTGGGCAAGGGCCGGCTGCTCGTCTGCCAGCTCGACCCCGACCGCTTTGATGCCGACAAGAACACCTATTTCCGCCTCACCCGCTGGCGCCAGACGCGGGCGCTGGCACAGGTGCTCTCCGACTGCGGCGCTGAGCTGGCCGGCGACGAGCGCCTGTTCCGGCCGCGTTCGCGCGACGACCTCGGCCTCGCCGGCGACTGGAAGGCCAGGCTGACCCTCCGGTTGCCGGCCGCGCCCACCCTGGACCAGGCAGCGGAGGACAAGGGGCTCACGGCGGAAGCCAGGGCCGCCGTCGCCCCAGAAGCTGAGGACGCCGCCTGGGAGACGGTGCGGGAGCCGGCCTTCTACGGTCCCTTTGAGAAATGCGAGGGCGAGGCGGTGTTCCGCCGCGCCGTCGAGATCCCGGCCGCCTGGGCGGGCAAGGACCTCGTGCTCCAGCTCGGGCCCATCGACGATTTCGACGACACCTTCTGGAACGGCGAGCCGGTCGGCCGCACCGACAAGACGGTGAAGGAGTTCTGGGCCGCCAAGCGCAGTTACGCGGTCCCGGGCCGGCTGGTGAAGGCGGGACGCAACCTCCTCGCGGTGCGTGTCTTCGACCATTTCGGCGGCGGCGGCTTCGGCGCTCGGCCAGAGGAATTCCTGGTCAAGCCGCAGGAGAACGCCGCGGTCCGCCTCTACCATCCGGACTGGCGCGAGGACTTCGACCTCGGCGACGATCCCTACCGCTACAAGCGCTGGTGAAGGATCGGACCGATCTTTTGAGGCTGCTTCGAGACGCAGACGCACATCAGGTTACGTCTTGAGGCGGCAGATGGGAGGACTAGAGACTGTTTAGGCAGATACCATGAGTCCCGGAAAAGGGGACGATCAACAACTACCTGTTCCGAACAATGAGGGAGAAACACCTTGCGATTTCATGGGATGATTCTGATTACGGTGGCAATCTTGGTCCTGGCCCCGGTGGCGCTGGCGGCCGAAGGGCCGGCGCTGGCGGGCGTGCGGGCGAAACTGCCGAAGCCGGGGACGGTGCTGTTGGATCATGAAGACCCGGCAACCGTGAGGCCTGCCATGGCCGAAGGCAGCAGCAGCGAGGTGGTGACGCTGGGGAAGGATGACCAGATGCCCCTGACCACGGGGGTGCGGGTGAGCGTGGGCAAGGCGTATCCCACCCCGTATGCCGTGCAGTTGTTCTCGGCCGACACGCTGGCTCCCCTGAACAAAGGGGACACGGTACTAATGAGCTGCTGGATACGCGCTCCGCAGGCGGCGGGTGGGCAAAGCGGATTGGCCGCATTCTGGCTGCAGACTTCCGGGCCGAATTGGGCATCGCCGGCGAGCGTGACAACCTCGTGTGAGCGGGCCTGGAAGCAGGTGTTTGCGACCGGCATCGCCGACCGGGACTACCCGGCCGGAAGCCTGCAGGTGGCCATCCACCTGGGTCAGCAGCAGCAGGTTCTGGAGTTTGCCGGGCTAGTGGTGTTGAACCTGGGCCCGAGGGTGGACATCAAGCAACTGCCGCGAACGCGGATGGTGTGGGGAGGGATGGAAGCGGATGCGCCATGGCGGGCGGAAGCTCAGAAGCGGATCGAGAAGTATCGCATGGCGGACCTTGCCGTGCAGGTGGAGGATGCGGCCGGGAATCCGGTGCCAGGGGTGTCGGTGCAAGTGAAACAGCAACGACGGGCCTTTACCATCGGCAGCTTTACGGGGTACTTGGTGGTGGACGAAACGGCTGACGGCCGGAAGATGCGGGAGACGTACCTGCGGCTGTTCAACCGGGGGACCTGTCCGATTTACTGGGCCGATTGGGGCTGGCCGAACCAGAAGACAAAGTACCTGGCCATCGCCAAGTGGTTGGCGGACAACCATTTCACCAACCGCGGCCATGTCATGGTCTATCCTGGCTTCAAGTTCATGCCGGCGGATGTTGTGAAGATGAAGGATGATCCGGCGAAATTGCGCGAGCGGATTCTGCAGCAGGTGCGGGAGATCAGTGAGGCGACCAAGCCGTTCGGCTTTCGAGAGTATGACGTGACCAATGAGCTGCGTGATTGTGTGGATCTGCACAAATTGCTGGGCCGGGATGCGGTGGCCGAGTGGTTCGCCGAGGCACGGAAGATTCTGCCGAATGCGAAATTGGCATTGAATGAGAACACCATCCTGACCAGTGGCGGGGTTACCAAGGCGCAACAGGATCTGTACCTGGACTGGTACAAATTCCTCAAAAGCAAGGGGCAGGCGCCGGACGTGATGGGGTTCCAGGGTCACTTCGGCGAGGACGTGACGGCGCCGGAGACGGTATGGGCAATTCTGGATCGGTTTGCCAGCCAGACAGATGCCGAGTTGCAGATCACCGAGTTTGACGTCAACACCCTGGATGAAGAGGCGCAGGCGGCCTACACGCGGGATTTCATCACGGCCTGTTTTGCCCATCCGCGGATCACGGGGTTCACCATGTGGGGATTCTGGGAGGGGGATCACTGGCTCCCCCGGGCGGCCTTCTGGCGTAAAGACTGGTCTGCCAAGCCCAATGCCATTGTGCTGGAGGAACTGCTGACCAAGACCTGGTGGACCAACACCACTGTTGTCACTGACAGCACAGGTCGTGCCGTGGTGAAGGCTTTCCTGGGCGATCACGAAGTATCGGCAACCGTCAACGGCAGGAAGATCGATGCCAGGGCTGTGCTAGACCAAGCAGGCAAGGTCGTTGCCACCAAGATCAAACCCTGAATATCGGGGTGGGTGAAGTAGTCCAGCGAGAATGGGTTCGCCGGGCGTTAGGGTGCCGAGGCTTGTGGATATGCGGTTTGCAGCGCATTCGTGCGGAGGAACGTTGTGGTGGCCCGCGTGGACGTGGTGTTTGCGGCTCTCTGGAATCAAGACGCCGGCATAGGCGCGTTCGGCAACCACGGCCCTGGGCTGTGGCCCGACGCGGAGGTGCGTAGGCTGTCTCAATGTGCTTGCCCCCTTCTTTGGTCCATTTGGAGTGCGACTTTTTCGCTGTCCCTCGCGGACCTGGCGGTTAACAGCCGCGCCGTCTCCTGCTCTCTCTTTCCGGCGCGCGAGCGCCGAGAGTAAGTTTGAAGAGCGTTCGGTTTGGCCGTCGGCCCGCTTGAACTTCATCCCGCGGATACGCCCCGTGAGGCCCGCCACCCGGATGACGGCCCCGCTCGCGGGGCTGCCGGCGACCGTTGGCATCACGATCTCCCGCGCCGTCCAGCCGATATGGGTCCGGTCCCCCCTGTACGTCTGGCCCGCGCAGCGGTTGGCGATCCCCTCGAGACACCGAATGGGGTAGACCGCCTCGGGGAAGTCCTCAACGAGCCGCTCGTTCGTCTCGAATTCGGTCTTGATGGAATCGAGCATCGATTCAGCATGGGATTCGTCGCTGCCGATGAGGGTGACGACCAACGAGCATAGCCCAGATGCAGGCCGTCTTGGCGAGGACGGTCTTCCCGCTCCCGCGCGGCATGGCGCAGGCGTAGAGGCCCCCGCGGAGGACCGCGTCTTCGATCCGCCCGATGGCCTTGAGGTGGTCCGGCGACCACGCCAAGTTGAACGTGTGTGGGAAGTACTCCTCGGCGAAGACCTGGAAGTCGGCGAGCGCCCGCACCTTCCGTTCCGGGTCGACGACCTCCGGCAGGTTGCCGATGTCACGGCCGGCCGCCGAAAGCTTGGCGTTGCGGGCGCGGGCCCGCTCTTTCAGCGCCTCGTAGCCGGAGAGGGGCGTGGTGCCGCCTGACCCAACAGCCTGGGTGTGCCAGGCAATGACGAGCCACGCCCCGTAGGCAAGGACGTTGACGCGCGAGCCGTCGCCGGCGCGCAGGCCCGCCCGCACGGCGTTCCGCCGGACCCTCGGCTCGCTCGTCACCTCGCCCAACCGGGTCGAGTTGAGGACGGTCGCCAGCTGCGCGGGGCGCATTTGCCTGAGATCGAGGCTCATCCCTATCCTTCCGTCGAGCGGTTCTTGCCCGCCAGTTCCCGTTCCAGCCACGCCAGAAGTTCCACGAGATTCACGCGGCCGTCCCGTATGGGCGCACCGCGATCAACCGCCGCCTGAAGCATCTCCACGGTGACGGTCCGCCCGCCGGCGGCCGCCAAGAGCTTCGCGGCATCCGCCAGCGACAGCGCCGCCGGGTTCAGGCACCCGCCTGCCGGAGCGGCAGGTTCGGTCGAAGCTAGGCTCGGGTCGGCCATCACAGGAATCTCCGGAATTATGCTCTTTGTTCCATAAGTCGCCTTGCTTCACGGCCGAAAGCATGCCCTGATGTCAATGAGAAGGCGAACACGAACCACGAAGGAGGAGGCCATGATTACCACGAAGCAAGCCGAGCAGTTGCTGCCGACCGTACGGGCCGCCGTTGCCGCCCTGCACGAGGTCTGGGCGAAGTGCCGCGAGGTAGAGCGGGCCCTCGGCCGCGACCTCGACGGCCTCGAAGGCATCATCCAGGACATGGCGGCCGGCGTCGACGACGCCGAGTCGATGGACGTGGACTACGTCCGCGACGCCCTGAACGCCCAACTTGACGACGAGGTGGCCGAGGCCGACGCCTGCCCCGGCTGCGGCGAACGCAGCGTGGACAAACTGGTGTGGCAGGGCGACGACGAGGTGCGGTGCGCGACCTGCGGTAAGACATACCGGCCGCGCCGGTAGAGGGGCCCGGCGACGGGCCGCCCTCGTGGCGGCCCCCAGCCCGGCAATTCCGCCGACAAGGAGAAGAGCCATGAAGAAGAACGAGGTCAAGGTGGGCGGGCGTTACGTCGCGAAGGTGTCGGACAAGCTGACGCTGGTGCGGATCGACCGCGAGAACCCGCACGGCGGGTGGGACGCCGTCAACGAAAAGACCGGCAAGCCCGTCCGCATCAAGAGTGCTCAGCGGCTGCGCAGCGCAGTTCGCGACCACGCCAAGGAGACGGCCGAGGTCTTGGGCCGCGGCCGCGCAGCGGCCGAAGCCAAGACGGTCACCAAGGCCGAGGCGGTGGACACCGCCATGAAGGCCGCCCACGCCGCCAAGAAGCCGAAGGAAGACGCCCCGGCGGCGGACGGGGCCACGACGTTGGCCCACGGGCCGCGATCGGACGCCGCCGCGGCCAAGGATACCAAGGGCGGCAAGAAGGCCCCCAAGGCCGCCAAGGGCGGCGAGGGGAAGAAGGGCATGAGCGGCCTGGACGCCGCCGCCAAGGTCCTGGCTGAGGCGGGCGCGCCGATGAACTGCAAGGCCATGGTCGAGGCGATGCTCGCGAAGGGGTACTGGAAGACGGATGGCAAGACGCCGGCCAGCACAATCTACGCTGCAATCATTCGCGAGACCGCCAAGAAGGGCAAGGACGCCCGGTTCCGGAAGACCGACCGGGGCCTCTTCGAGTTGACCCCGGCCCGGCAGTAGCACCAGGCCCTTTCCCCGCCACGCCCGGGCGCGATGCGCTCGGGCGTCTCTTCGGCCTCGTCCCGGCTGTTCGGCCCTGTTACCCCCCAAATCGTTACACATCTGTAACAAATTTCGCGCGGCAGCTTTTCTGCGGAAAGATCGGGGGCCGACCGCAAAAACACATAGGTGGAGGGACGGCGCGCCCGCCGCTGGCGGATTCGGCCCGACGCTTCGGCTCGGACGCCGGTAGGTAGTGAAGGGGGCATCCCCGGAGCGGCGGCAACCGGCCCATATCGGAGCGTCACGTTCCCGCTAGACGGGGATCGCTCGACCGCCCGGCACCGACACTTTGGGCGGGGCCCGAGTAAGTTAACAGTAGGGGCACCGGCCAAGGGGCCGACCGGGTGGCCCCACGGGCCAACGTGGCGCGTCGCAGTACGCATACACGCTGGCTCGCCGGCACGGCCTACGGCCTCTGGCGGCCGTCCCGAGTCGGACACAATCCTGGCATCCATATATGCCTAGCCGGCCATGCACTTAGGTACTTGGCGGGTAAGGGTTTACGCGGTGGGCACTGGGAGCAGTCGGAAGCCTAGTTAAAGTTTGTTGCGAGCGTGAACATTCTGCCGTAACGCGCGAGCCCTTGGAGGAGTGGCACCATGCTCTGGGATCTGACCGACGAGGCGCTCCTGGAGGCCAGTTGGCGGCGGCATGGTGAGGGGCGCGGCTGCCATCGCCGCCAATGCCTGGATTGCGGCCGCAACTTCTTCACCAGCCGCCCGGAGGCCCGCTACTGCCGCGCCGCCTGTCGCCAGCGGGCGTACCGCACGCGGGTGCGGCTCCGGCGGCAAGCACGTTCCTGACCATTGAGACGCTCGACATCGCTACAACGGAGAACCCCTATGATGCTCGCGTTTGATCCCAAGGCGCTGGCCCCCCAGGAACACCTCGACGAGGTGGCCTCGATCCTCGCCACGGGCCTCCTGCGGGCGCGCCGCCGCCAGGACGCGGAGAGACCATTTTCGGCGGAATCCTCGGGGGAGAATTACCTTGAGGTTCCCGCCGAGATAGGCCCCCTTGTGACCGTGGGGTAACCGAAAGGAGATCGAATGCAGCCGACGGTCTTACAGCAGGTGACGGCGATCGGGCGAATGGAGCCGCCCGAACTCCGCGCGAAGTGGCGGGCCCTCTTTGGCCGCGACGCCCCGGCCGGCTATCGGCCCGCGCAACTCGCGCGGCGGTTGGCGTGGCGTATCCAGGAACTGCACTACGGTGGGCTATCGCAGAAGACCCAGGACACTCTCCGGCAGGTCGTGGCCGAGGACAACCTGGCGAGCGGCCGGCGCCGGGCGCCCCAGCGTCGTCCCGGCGCCCTGGCCCCCGGCACGCGGCTGATTCGTGCCTGGCGCGGGGCCGATCACGTTGTCGTCGCCACGGCCGACGGGGGCTTCGAGCATGCCGGCCGACAGTTCCGCACGCTGACGGCCGTGGCGCTGGCGATTACGGGCCAGCATGTGAGCGGTCCCAGGTTCTTCGGGTTGGCGCAAGGTAAGGAGGCACGAACATGATCCAACCGGCTTTGCCATTGGCCCAGGCTGTCCGCTGCGCCATCTACACCCGCAAGTCCACCGAGGAGGGGCTGGAGCAGGCGTTCAACTCCCTCCAGGCCCAGCGCGAGGCCTGCGAGGCCTACGTCGCCAGCCAGCGGCACGACGGCTGGACCGTGCTGCCGACCCCGTACGATGATGGCGGCTTCTCCGGCGGGAATACGGACCGCCCTGCCCTGCGGCGGCTCCTCGAGGACATCGAGGCCGGCAAGGTCGACGTGGTCCTCTGCTACAAGCTCGACCGGCTGTCGCGGTCCCTGGCCGACTTCGTCCGGCTCATGGAGATCTTCGAGGCGCACAGCACGAGCTTCGTCAGCGTGACGCAGCGCTTCGACACCAAGTCCAGCATGGGCCGGCTCACGCTCAACGTGCTCCTGTCCTTCTCGCAGTTCGAGCGGGAACTCACGGCCGAGCGCGTCCGGGACAAGATCGCCGCCGCCAAGAAGAAGGGGAAGTACGTCGGCGGCCGACCGGTCCTGGGCTACGACGTCGACCGCGAGCGGCGGCGCCTGATCGTCAACGCCGAGGAAGCCGACCTCGTGCGGCGCATCTTCCAGCGGTTCCTCCAGCTCGCGTCCTGCCGGCTCGTGGCCCGGGAACTCAACCGCCAGGGCCACCGCACCAAGGCGTGGACGGCCCGGAGCGGCAAGAAGCGCGGCGGGTCGCCTTGGAACAAGTCCTACGTCCACTGGACGCTCACGAACCGCCGGTACGTCGGCGAGGTCATGCACCAGGGCCAGGCCTACCCCGGCGAACACGAGGCGATCATCGACCGCCGGATGTGGGAGCGGGTGCACGTGCTTCTCGGCGAGAACCGCCGCTACCGGGCCACGCAGACGCGGAAGAAGACGGCCGCGATCCTGAAGGGCATCCTCCGGTGCGGCTCCTGCGGGAAGCCGATGGCGCCGGCCCAGACGACCGCCCGCCGTGGCCGGCGATACCAGTACTACGTCTGCCATGCCGCCAGCAAGAACGGCCACGACACCTGCCCGGTCAAGTCCGTGCCCGCCCGCGAGATCGAAGATGCGGTCTTCGACTACCTGAGGGCGCTGTTTGCCGATCCGGAGATGGTCGCCCGGACGTTCCGCGCGACAGAGACCCAGGCGACGGAAGAGCGAAGGACGCTCACCCAGGAGAAGGCGGCTATCGAGAAGCGCCTCGATGGCCTCCGCAAGATGATCGGCAGGCTGGTGCGGACCACGGGTGGCCAAACCGAGGGTGCCCTCGCTGACGAGCTTCGACGGCTGAACGAGGAGTATGCCGAGGCTGAGCAGCAGCTGCGTGAGGTCGAGGCCCAGATAGATGGCCAGGACAAGCAGCCTGCCGAGCGGGACGTGGCTGCGGCCCTACGGACCATCGACCCTCTGTGGAAGGAACTCTTCCCGGCTGAGAAGGAGCGGGTTGTGCGGCTCCTGGTCGAGAGCGTCACCGTCCGGCCCGATGGCCTGTCGGTGCGACTCCGGCCGGGCGGCCTGACGGCCCTGGTAGCCGAGGTGGACGGTACGGATACGGAGGCAACAGTATGACGACCGTGGTCGAATTGGCGCAGCACAAGATGGGCCCGGCTCGGGTGCGGCGCGACGGCGAGGCGATCATCATCGACATCCCGATGACCTTCCGCCGCCGGAGCGGACGCAAGGAGATCGTCCTGCCGCCCGGCGAGACGGCGGCGCCGCCCAACCCCACGGGCCCCCTGGCGCTCGCCCTGGCCCGGGCCTTCCGCTGGCAGGAAATGATCGAGTCCGGCGAGGCCGTCTCGAACTCCGACCTCGGCCGCCGCCTGAAGATCGACCAGTCCTTCATCGCCCGCACGGTGCGACTGGCGTCCCTCGCGCCGGACATCGTCGAGGCCATCCTCGACGGCCAGGAGCCGGACGAGGCGTCGCTGCGGCGCCTGCGCCGAGAAGTGCCTCTCCTCTGGGCCGAGCAGCGGAAGCTCTTCGGCCTTGGCCACACGCCCTCCGAGTCCCACGGTCCCGCCGCTACTGAGAAGTAGCCCCTCCGCATTGCCTCCGCCGCTTCCATCAGGCCCACCGCGGCGTCTTCGCGCCTGGGCCACGTTTGGTCAAGAGTTCGCAGTGGTATTTGCTGCTCCCTACAGGACTCCCGCGAAATGTCGGGCGGCCTTGGAGCGTTCGAACGTAACTCGTTGTCCGCACGCACGTTCCTTGATCTTGGACTAAAAGGGGGAAGTCCAAACCCATCAGAGACTCCAGGGCCGAAGAGAGAGAAAATGGCCTGAAACAGGTCGTTGGGGGGCGCCTCTAGTCCAAATGCGTTCTGAGCCCCACGCAGGCGAGACCACGCGAAAGCCTTGGCAGAAGCGTAGTTAACGCGAGCATCCGGCAGACGCATGGTGGAGAGGTGAAAAGCAAGCGAGACGTTTCGCTCGCGGCGATATGGTGGGCGCTACAGGACTCGAACCTGTGACCTCGTGGGTGTGATCCACGCGCTCTAACCAACTGAGCTAAGCGCCCACGTCGAGACCGTCCAGACGCCTACACTATATGCCCAAGCGCCCCGGCTT
>Ga0315279_10002492_pt1 | contig 27488 bp, 23 predicted proteins | sample YL17G06_20_MG_FD_203694 | JGI IMG/M metagenome (GOLD analysis project Ga0315279, IMG submission 203694) | Sediment microbial communities from Yellowstone Lake, YNP, Wyoming, USA - YL17G06_20 | ecosystem: Environmental > Aquatic > Freshwater > Lake > Sediment | place: USA: Wyoming | collected... | reverse complement strand
TGAGCCAGTCAGAGATCGTCGATCCTGGGCCATCCTGGAGGCCGACTTCTTAGATCCGGTCACTGAAGTGACCGGGAGCAACACTAAATTCGAGTCAGAGGTGTCTCAAAATCATTGACACGTTCCGCACGACCGAAAAGAACGCCTGCAAAACTAGGGATCTTCTTTGCTGCCAGATCGATGGCTCCCATTGCTCCACCAACTATTGCTCCTACTCCTGGATCGCCACCTGATGTTCCGGCTTCGATTGCTCCTTTTCCAGATTCGACCACCAGATCCCAAAACACCCGGACAGGCTGAAAAGACTCAGCACCAGATTGAGGCAGGAGGTACGAGGATGCCTCCTTTAGCTGCTGCTTTATTTCGTTGGCCTGCTGCAATGTAGCAGCATTCTTAAGTTCATCGATGAGATTCCAGACCTTTCTCCTCGGAACTGCCCATTCTTTCTTTAAATCTCGCAATACCGGGAGAACAGCTTCACGATTTCGGGCGCGGGAAAAAACGATGGCTATCATTGGTGGGAGCACAAGGCCAATATCTCCGGCGTGAGCGGAACGTGCATACCCCTGCCAACCTTCATCGAGACTGGAAAACAGTTGTTCCGGGTATTTGGAAGACGTCTCGACAACCTTGGTCCCGACGGCACCAGCACAGATAAGGCTTCCACCGTGTCGGACCGTGCTAACAAGTCTGCCGATGTAATCAAGGTGGGCATTGTGATAGGGATCGCCGGGTTTAGCACCGGAAAAATCATAAGCCAGTTGTGTCAAGCGTGGCGAAAGCGAATCCTGAAACGGCTTCTGTGGACCATATTGCCTCGATACGATTTCCTCATATCCGTTAAGGACAGGACCGACTGCAGTGATAACATTGCGAGCACCTGCCGCGATCTCTTCATCGGTCCACTCTTGTTCCTCGTCTGGTGCAGGCCAAGGCTCATATTCCATAACAAGCTCGTCATGTAGGAGGACGCCACGCACAAACCTTTCTGCTTCAGCGAGATCCTGGATACCTCGCAGTTGTCCCTGGACAAGAGCGCGAAAGGGATAAAACGCTTCCTGATCGCAAATGGCAATTCTGCTCGAAATATCTGTCATGTTAAGTTGCCTCATGACCGTGTGGGGCTCGGGTTTTCATCTTAACTCAAAGGCTCATTGACGCAACCTAGTTTTATGACCGACGGCGATGAAGTGGTTTCACATGAGCCTTTAGGAACCGCGTTGGTCTATAGTGTCCTCCGGATACTGGAGAGATGGATGGAGTATGATCGTGAACGCCCACAGGAGCTTGATCTGGACGCCATCGTAGAGTCTGCTCTCAGGCATGCACTGGGCGGGGAGGAATGTGCGAAACGCAAACGCCGCAAAAGGAGTTGACCGAGTTCCTCGGGAGGCGCGGGGACGCGCCGTGGACGCGAGATTATGAGCGTTGATGCTGCCGCTCCATCCTTGGGGGTCACCACGCACACCATGTATGGCCGCGTCTATCGACGGTTGGTGCCATACCGCCCATGGGGCGGTCGCATCGTCTTTCTGCGTAGGGAATTGATGGAGTACTTCCAGAACCTGCCGGGTTGCAAGCCAGAAGAGGCTCTTAACAATGCTAAACTGCGGGCTCGCGAATAGTAAGGCTTCCAGTGGATCGCTGAGAATCGGACAGGGAGGAATTTTTCTGATGGTCAGGGAAACCAAGCTCCAAGTAATTTTAGAAATCGGTGCCGAAGGGGGTTCAATAACAATACTGGGCCGGAGATCACCGGCAGGGAAATGGAAGTTTTTGATGGAAACAGACGAAACAGCCATTGCTGATCTCCTTTCTGAGGACGATCGTGCTGGTCTTGGGCATCGGGATTTCCATCAGCGATCTGGAGTTGTGGATAGCTTCGACGAGGCGCTCAAGCTGATAGATCGTTATCCATGGCACAGACTGTATCCCCTTAAGGTTCACCGTGAATTCTATGATCGCGTACTCGAAGTAGTCGAGCGAAGGGGAGGATGTGCGGAACGATGGAAACACATATTGTCCAATAACGAGTGAACAGATGAGCATCATTGCCGGTGTGGATGGGTGTCCTGGCGGTTGGATCTGCATCGTGAAGGATCAAGAAACGGGCGCGGTGACATCGGCAGTCTATCCCACCGCCGAGGACCTCTTTTCCCACACGCCTACACCCGAGGTACTCGCAATCGACATCCCCATAGGCTTGACAGAGGCGGGTCCTCGGCAATGCGATCAGGAAGCGCGAAAACTGCTTGGGACTCCTCGCCGGTCCAGCGTCTTCCCGGTACCAATCAGACCGGCACTGGAAGTACAGAGTCGACCTCTGGCCTCAGCGATCACGCTGAGAGCCGATGGTCGGAAGGTAGGCATACAATCCTGGGCAATCTTCCCGAAGATACACCAGATTGACGAAGTGCTGCGTGCCCATCCGCAACTTCAAAGTCGAGTGCGTGAGGTCCATCCCGAACTTTCCTTTTGGGCTTGGAACGGAAAGACGGCCATGACCCATCGAAAAAAGTCGGCCAAGGGCAGGGCGGAACGTCGACAGTTGATCGATGGCATCTTTGGGCGGGCTGCTGTGGACAAAGTGCGGGCAATTCACCCGGCGAACGAGGTCGGAATCGACGATATTCACGATGCCTTTGCTGCTCTATGGACCGCGCAGCGGATCTCTGAGGGTACAACCGTGGTGATTCCCAAGCCCTCGCCTCGGGATTCCAAAGAACTAAGGATGGAGATTTGGTATTGATGATTGGAGCACCCCAATTTCATCGTGCCACCATTGGAGAGGAGGTTTTGTCCTTATGTCACCAAAAGGAAATCGCAAATATTTCATCGTCATGCATGGCCTTGATTCATTGGAGGCGCTGCCCAACTTTATCTGGAACACTGATACGGGACCCAAGGACCCCCCTCATCGATATGACCAAGTCAAGCAGGGAGACCGGTGGATTGGCTTTGCGTACACCACAAGCGACGACAGAGAGCGACGCCTCAGCTTTGTCACGGGTTTCTACGAATGCATACAAAAGAAATCGTATCGGCGCATTCCTACCGTGAAGATCCCCGTCCCTAGGGGCAAGAAAAAGGCCTGGATGATCGAGGGGGAAGCATTCGGCAGACAGCTGTATTGTCGAGTTGGGGTCCCTCCCATAAACGACCTTTTGACGCCTAAGCGGGTATGGACCCATCAGGCTATCATCCCAATTAGCGAAGATGATTTCGACCGCATCCGAAGATATGTGTTCGAGCACAAGTTGGACACCAGCGAACTCCCACTTCTGCACAGGGAGCCCGACAATGAGCAGGAACTTTTGGCTATGGTCATACATGGGCAGAAGAAGTTGGGGATCGAGAAGATCATTCGAGTCCGCACAGCTTTTCCAGATCTGCTTGTCAAGATCAAGGGAAGCCCCAAGGAAGTCCATTTGGAGCTAGAGGTCTATAGTCAGGGATTCTTCTCTCATCGTCATCGTGACCAAGTCCGCAAGCGCCGGTTCAAGAAAGATGGTAAACCCGTGGCCGTCCTCTGCTGGATTGACAACAACAAGGACGTGAGAAAATATGTGCATCGTGTGTATGAACTCCAGGATCTCTTCCGAGAGAGAAAGACGATGCGCTGGTAGGGACGGCGGTCCCTATTTCTACTGATCTTCAGATGCTTGCGGATTGAGATATGGCATCAATGATATGCAGGCACACTGAGCTGGTTCGGAATTGGAAGCGTTTTTTGGGGGCATCCAAATCCGAGGTCTGGGTCCCCATGTTTTGACCCCCGGCATGCAGAAGTCCCGAACCCACCGAGGGGGCGCGCCCCGGTCCGGTATTTTGCTGTGCGTTATTCTAACGGTTAGACAATGCGCACCTTCAGCCAATCACCTTCCTCTGAAGCTCGTGATACGCCGCCAGGAAATCTTCCCCTTCGGCAAGCCGGGTTCTCGGCCCCGCCTTGAGCCTGGCGATCGCCTCGCAGCCCATGCTGGTGGGTGGCAGCAGCCTGCATCCCGGCAGAAAGCGGGCTATCTCGCCCCGCAGCTTCACGATTGCTGCCAGTCAACATGCTCTATTTCCCAGCCGGTTCTTGTTCAGGAATGCGTCGCCGCTGTCCTTGACCACACTTTCCGGTAGCGGGCCCTGGAGATCATGGCACCGGATTCGGAAGCCAGAGTTGTCGGGAAGGATGTCGATGCCGTCACGGATTGAAACAACTGCTTGTAGGTCTCGGTTGAATTGATCTTGCCCTATAGAAAGCTGGCCTGGTCGAACGAGGGTAAGCTGCCTGAAAGGCCAAGAAATGGATCGCCCGCGATTCAGCTTTTCAGGATCAACTCCCGCAGCTCCGTGTAATCGTTCGGTCCCTTTCCTGTCAGCAGAAAGGAGAGTTGGTCCCTCAGTATGTCTGAGGCATCCTTGCTGAGGGCAAAATGAAGCGGCACAAGGTGAGGGGTAAAAACCGATTGCATCTCATCGAGGCGCAGCAGGCTGTCAACCTGCAACAGTCCTGACTTTTGCGGCAAGAACATGAGTTGCGGGAACTCCATCTTTCTGACCCGATCAACGAAGGATGGGCTAAACTCAGCGTGACCTGTCTTCGGATCGGCGAGCCCGAAAATCTGTGCGACGAGGCAAAGATGTCTCTGGACCTTGCCTCGAAACCCTCTGTTATCGATTCCCAGCCAAGGGCACTCAGGTTGTATCAGCATCACGGGTCGCTGCTTTGCACGGATCACGATGAATTCCTCATTGGTTTCCAGCTTCGGGTTCGCGAGTGGCAGAGAGCGGCGGAAGGCATCACTTCCGGCAGGAACGATTTGAAAGGAAGCGGCGCTGGTTTTTGTAGGCTCATTGGGATCTATGATGGGACGCCAGAGTTGCAGGTTTTCGTGAGGGTAATAGGCATGCGTGGAAAAGAAACGTCCAAAACAGGGCTGCGATGCTTGGCCCAGTGGCAGCTTCTCATAAAAACCCGCGCCGAACCACTCATCGATGAACATTAGGATTGCATCTGATCGAGCTTCGCCAGGGCCTCAAGAAACTCCTCATCATAATTGGGTGGAGTGAAGAAGGAGCCTGACTTCTGCCCTTCAAGGCGAGAGGCCCGGTCTTTGGCAAAGCGCTCTCGTTGGGCCTTGAGATCCTCGCTCTTGATTCCGGACGCACTTCGAACGTACCTAGGAGGAGCCTGCTCAGCAATTTTGTTGAAGTCCAGCGGCTCATTCCGAGAGCCCAGTTCCATGGGTTCAGTACGAAAATAAACGTGGTCCAGAATTTCTCCCGTCGTGCGATCTCCCCAAACGTCAAGGATCTCCCGGAGGATCGCTTCCTCCTTGTAAGACTTCAGGATGTCTTCCAGTTCAAGGTGCTCCGGGGTGCGATAGAACCTGGTTTCGTAGTCGGTTCTGGTGCTGCTCGCTTCAGTCAGGTATCCACCTTCAACAAGATCCTGGACGATCGGATCAAATTCGGGGGTCCAAGGCCCCAAGTGGAAGAACTTCCAGTTAAATCCGGAAAAAGTCCGCCGGTGAACGCGGAAGTACTCCACATCAAACAGGTACAAGAGTTTTAATAGCTTTGTCTTGGTGAGGTATCCTCCGTGATCCGTAACATAAGAAACGATCGCGGGAATAAGCTGTCGAATTACGGGATTCATACCTACATGTCTTGATCTGGGATCTCGCACAAGGTTGGCCCAGGAGCCAAGTCGCCCAACGCGCAACAAAGAATAACGCAACCCTTGCCAGAGATCACGCATTTTGTATTGCCCGAAGGCTTTGCAATCGTTCGGATCGTGCAGTTCAACCCAAAGCATTAAGGGATTTCGGGGACACGCGCCATAACCTCGAAAGCTGAACAAGCTCCTCGTTCGCCAGCGGACGACCAGTCCTGGTTGCCAGCCGGATGCGCTCGAAATCGCCCAAGGAGTTTGCCAACAGCGGAATCAAGACTTCGTGGGTATAGTTGGACATCAGGGTATAGCCTTCCATGTCCACCCGGTACTGGATGAAGTACGTGCGTAGGAGTTCGAGGTAGAGTTCGCGGTCAGAGCCGGCGAAAAACACGCTTTGGCGGTGACTGCCGCGCTGTGTGACATGGTGCGGGAATCCTGGAATGACGACTCGAGCGATCCGTTGCATCATGGAGAAAGTTTCGCGATGCCGCCGATTATTTTGGAAATTTCGAGGTTATGACGCCTGCCACTGAGATTTCCGCCTTAATTGGCCTTAGCTCCTTTTAGGTACGTATCGAGCCAAGCACGCTCGTGCAGCATGCGGTGCACCTGGTTCCAGTTCCCCGCGATTCCGTGCGGCTGCCCCGCGTACTGGATGATCTTCGCCGGCACGCCGTTCTTCTTGAGCGCGAAGTACATCTGCTCCCCTTCCTCGAACGGCACGCGGTGATCCACCTCGCCGTGGATGAAGAGCGTGGCGGCCTTCACGCGATTGGCATAGGTGAGCGGTGACTGGCGGATCATGATTTCGCGCGCCTTCGGGTCCCAAGGCGCACCGTAGAACTCCGTCTCCTTGGTGCGCGCGATGTCGGCGAGGCCGTAATCGCTGATCCAGTCGGAGATCCCCGCGCCCACGCACGCGGCCGCGAAGCGGTCCGGGTACTGCGTGATCAGCCAGTTGCTCATGAAGCCGCCGTACGAATGCCCGATGGTGGCGACGCGATCGGCGCTCACGGGGAAGTTCTTGATGACGTAATCCACGCCCGCCATTACGTCCTGCCCGTCCTTCGTGCCCCACGCGCCCCATGTGGCCCAGAGGAACTTCTCGCCATAACCGGTGGAGCTCCGGAAGTTCACCTGGAGGACGAAGTATCCATTCGCGGCGAAGTACTGGCTCTTGAAATCGAAGCCGTACTCCACTGCGCTGTGCGGCCCGCCATGATTGCTCACGATGAGCGGGTACGGCCCGCCTCCCGGACGGTAGCCGAAAGGAAAGAGGAGCCACCCTTCGACAGGTGTGCCGTCGGCGCTCTTGAAGTTCAATCGCTCGGCGCGGCTGAGCGCGACTTCGGAGAGGAACGGATCGAAGATGTGCGTGAGTTGCCGTTCTCCGGTACCGTCGGTGTTTGCGATGGAGATCTCCGACGGCGCCTCGAAGCGACCGACCGTGAACGCCATCTTCGTCATCGCGCGGTCGAAAGAGAGCCCGCCGATGCGCCGCTCACCTTTGGTGATCTGCTCGACTGCTCCCCCGCCCGGCGCGACGCGGAAGAGATGCGTACTGCCGCCGATGCCGCCCGTGAAGTAGACGAATTTGCCGTCGGGGCTCCACCGCGCGCCCGCGGGGAGGTAGTCCCAGTCGGCGGTGAGATTCTTCTCCTCTCCGCCGCCCGCCGGCATCACGATGAGATCCACCGGCCCGCCGTGATTCAGCTTCTTCGCGATGATCATGTCGAGCGGCAGGAATTGCTTCACGCCTGAAAGCAGGAAGTGCTACGACGAGGCGGAGGCAGAGCTTACTTGTGGCCGAAGCGGCGGCGTTCTAAGCTCTCCTGGTGGTGCCGCGAAGAGGTACCGGCTGCCAGACGGAGTCTTGGGTTCGCAGTTACAGGTTTTCAAGGTTCCTTCGGGCCGCCGGGACCTACTTGCCGGCTGCCCAACGATCGGGGCATGGGGAACGAACTCCAGATGCCCCGTGCCGGGGAGTGCTCAAGATAGGCCGAAAGCATGCCGGTACCGGTGACATCAGCGCGATAAAGGATGAGGTTCATGAATATCAGAAGCCGCTGTAGCTCAGAAATAAGGTCGGTGGAGGACTGGTTCCGTTATGCTCCACCCAAAAAGGGAAAGTTGCAGTGGCAGGATTATCGAAGCGCGAAGGAACTGGCCATGGCTTGGTTCCGGCCCAGCATGCCGGATGAGCTGCGCGCGCTGATTGAGAGCCACCCGGCGTTTCGTGATTTCACCATCGATGAGGCCATACCGGAGTACCAGATTCAGCTTGATAACTACGGTGGCGAGCCGCGAAATGCCGACATGCTGGTGGTTGGGAGTTGTGCCGATTGCGTGGCTCTGCTGACGATTGAAGCCAAAGCCGATGAAGAGTTTGGCCCGATCGCGGCCGATTATGTTCGTGAGAAAGAAGGCTCACGATCCAATGTACCGAAACGCGTGAGCCTGTTGCTCCGGTCAATCTTCGGTCGCGATCTTGACGAACAGCTCGGCCTGCTACGATATCAGCTTATTCATGGTGCCGCGGCGACACTGATCGAAGCCAAAAAACGAGGGGCGAAACAGGCAGCCTTCGTTGTACATGAGTTTCTCTCCCCAAAAACGGATCCTGAAAAAGTCCTGCGTAACGGCAGTGACTGGGATCATTTCCTTTCATCTCTCGGCGGAGTAGCGCGCCCCTGCGCCCTGTCCGGCCCGCTCATGGTTTCAGGCGGTGAATTCGTGCCCGCCGACATCCCCCTTTTTCTCGGCAAGGCGTCGGTAACATTGAAATAGGCACATCGTTATCAGCGCGATGAACAGGTCTGATTCGAGAAGCCGGTTGGTTCAGCCACTTACAGCACCGCCCAAGATTGACAATCCTTGTCTTTTGTTCAGCACGGGGAAACTGTGAACCTGGCTGACAGATGAAACTTGAATTTTTGATTGACGAAAAGCCCAAGGCTGTTTTGTGATAGCATTTGACTCTGACGAGACGTATAGGAGGGACCAGCCATGACCGGCAAACCTATCCAATACAAGTTTAAGATAGATGCTTTCACACCGAAAACCCTTCCAATGGCGCGTCTGGCGGAATACATGGCGGATCTGGCCGACCTTCTCGGAAATGTCGAAAAGGTGCATTTTGTGCGGTTGGACAAGGGCAGCACCGTACTGGTTCACGCAGTCGAGTGGGAAGCTGCACCGAAAGTTGTCGAACGCATCCACGCTGTGAAAATGTCTGAAGGTCCGCCCGATGCCATGAGAGCCTACCGTTCGATTGATCACCGGCTGGCTTCCGATAATGCGATCGGCCGCCTGATCGCGCCAACCCGGGACAACGTAATCGAATTTCCAGGGCGATCTCGCCCGACATCCCAGACATACGGCCCCTTCACACAGCCGGAAACCATCGATGGCATTCCCATTATGATCGGGGGCAAAACTGATCCGGTTCCGGTCCATCTCGAAGAGGGCGAGGTCATCCATCTCTGCCACGCTTCGCGGGAAATAGCAAAGCGGCTGGCTGTGCATCTTTTCGCGGCAATGGTCCGCGTTACCGGCAATGCCCGATGGCATCGCGACCCCGATGGTATTTGGATCAAGGACCGGTTCACTATCGCCGATTTCTGCCTGCTGACGGATGAATCGCTCGGAGAGACCATCGCAAAGCTGCGAGCTGCCGCAGGCTCGCCTGAAGCTGAAGACGTGCTTGGAGATTTGGACCGAATTCGCCACGGCTCGAACAGGGTACAATAGCTCATGGTTGTTTTTGACGCGACTTTTCTATCGCACCTCCTGTACCCGGCATCCCGCCCACCGTTGGATCCTTCCACAAACCAACCGGTCGCAAGGGCGAAGGAGCGTATCGAACACCTGATCGATACTCTTTGGCAATCAAGACAAAAGATCGTCATTCCGACTCCAGCACTCACCGAACTCCTGGCTGTTGCCGGCAATCCTCAAGAGCTGCTTGATGTGATAAGCTCCTCGCGTTGGTTTGAGATTTATCCCTTTGACCAAAGAGCCGCGATTGAGTGTGCCGAATTTGTTCGTGCCGCGGCTAAGCCAAGAAGGAAAAAAGGCTTACCCTCGACATGGGCGAAGGCGAAATTTGACCATCAAATCATCGCGATCGCCATTGTCGTTGGCGCGGATATCATCTATACCGACGATGAGGACATTCCTCGGCTTCTGGCAGGAAAAAGGATAAAGGTTATACGAATTTCGGAATTGCCGCTTCCTCCCCCGCAACAAATGCCCCTATACGAAGCAGGAGATCCTAACGAGGAAAATGTTGAATAGAACAACGTCCGGTCCTGCGGATTCTGGCGGCCACATTGTCCAAACCATCGAGTGGCCATCGGAACCAGATTTTGGAATCTCGCGCCCAATCTGACTCTAAATCATAGTTATCGATGTCAACTGCATTGCCGCTTCACGCAACAGAGTTGTGACGCGGCAAAAGACGAACAGGAAGAAATTCTAGCTCCCTGGCCCAAAATCGGAGGCCAGGCCCGAGAGCCCGCGAGTCAGAAATCTTTCTAACGGGGCCGGTAAGCAGGCAGCGGAACGCAACCCCCTAGTCCGGCGCCCGGCCAATCCCGCTTTAATTGGCCTTACCTCCTTTTAGGTACCTATCTAGCCAAGCACGCTCGTGCAGTATGCGGTGCACCTGGTTCCAGTTCCCCGCGATTCCGTGCGGCTGCCCCGCGTACTGGATGATCTTCGCCGGCACGCCGTTCTTCTTGAGCGCGAAGTACATCTGCTCCCCTTCCTCGAACGGCACGCGGTGATCCACCTCGCCGTGGATGAAGAGCGTGGCGGCCTTCACGCGATTGGCATAGCTGAGCGGTGACTGGCGGATCATGATTTCGCGCGCCTTCGGGTCCCACGGCGCACCGTAGAACTCCGTCTCCTTGGTGCGCGCGATGTCGGCGAGGCCGTAGTCGCTGATCCAGTCGGAGATCCCCGCGCCCACGCACGCGGCCGCGAAGCGGTCCGGGTACTGCGTGATCAGCCAGTTGCTCATGAAGCCGCCGTACGAGTGCCCGATGGTGGCGACGCGATCGGCGCTCACGGGAAAGTTCTTGATGACATAATCCACGCCCGCCATTACGTCCTGCCCGTCCTTCGTGCCCCACGCGCTCCATGTGGCCCAGAGGAACTTCTCGCCGTAGCCGGTGGAGCTGCGAAAGTTCACCTGGAGGACGAAGTATCCGTTCGCAGCGAAGTACTGGCTCTTGAAATCGAAGCCGTATCCCACCGCGCTGTGCGGCCCGCCATGATTGCTCACGATGAGCGGGTAGGGACCGCCTCCCGGACGGTAGCCGAAAGGAAAAAGGAGCCACCCTTCAACAGGCGTGCCATCAGCGCTCCTGAAATTCAATCGCTCGGCGCTACTGAGCGCGACTTCGGAGAGGAACGGATCGAAGATGTGGGTAAGTTGCCGTTCTCCGGCGCCGTCGATGTTGGCGATGGAGATCTCCGACGGCGCCTCAAAGCGGCCGACCGTGAACGCCATCTTCGTCATCGCGCGGTCGAAAGAGAGCCCGCTGATGCGCCGCTCACCTTTGGTGATCTGTTCGACTGCTCCCCCGCCCGGCGCGACGCGGAAGAGATGCGTACTGCCGCCGATGCCGCCCGTGAAGTAGACGAATTTGCCGTCGAGGCTCCACCGTGGGCCCGCGGGGAGGTAGTCCCAGTCAGCGGTGAGATTCTTCTCCTCTCCGCCGCCCGCCGGCATCACGATGAGATCCACCGGCCCGCCGTGATTCAGCTTCTTCGCGATGACCATGTCGAGCGCAAAGTCACGCGTGGCGAGGATCCAGCGCCCGTCGGGCGAGTAGCGCGCGTTCGCGTAACTATAATCGGGATTCGACGTGAGGCGCCGCGTGCGGCCGTCGAGCGATACGGTCCAGATGTCGCTGCGTCCGTACGAGCGCTCGTTGCGATACTCGGAGTCGGCGGTGAAGAGGAGCGTTGTGCTGTCCTTGCTCCACTCGACGCCGCCCGGGCGGAGCCCCAACTGCGTGAGCTGCCGCTCGGCGCCGCCGTCCGCTGCGGCGAGAAAAATCTCCTGCGGCGGCGTCACTTCGGGATCGACGCGGTTCGGCACCGGCCACGGCGACCCGTCGCGCTTGTAATCGAGCCAGTCGATCTCAAATCCCTTGAAGCGCTCCTCGTGGCGCTTCGCAAAATCGGATTCAAAGACGCGCTCGCGCTTTGGCGGGGGCAGGCTACGCACCGCCGCGGCCCACTTGCCGTCGGGGCTCGATATTGGCGCGACGGCACCACCGCCGCGGCCCCCGGCACCGCGGCCCCCGCCTCTTGCCCCGCCCGCGACCGCGGCACCGGTCTCGGTGATCTTGTCCGGCGCACCCGGATCGAGGAGATACACGCGGTCCCCGGCGATGAAACGGAGATGATTGTCATCGGTCCACTGCGGTCTGTTGGCATCGGCGCCCTCGGCGCTTACGCGGCGCGCGGGCGACGAGGCATCGGCGGCGACGAGCCAGACTTCGCTCGGGTTCCCGTTCGTCTCTTCGAACCGCGTGCCGACGGTGAAGGCAACCCATCGGCCGTCGGGAGAGAGTTCGGGGGAGCCGATGGTCTTGATGCGGTAATAGTCTTCGATCGCGAGCGGGCGGCCGCCGGCGCGCACGGCGACGGTTGCCTGAGGTCGCGCCGCGGGGCGGGCGGAGAAGGTGACGAAGCCGGCGTTCGCAGCGGCGAACAGCAACAGCACGACCAGCCAGGAGCGAATGCGCGTGACGCGGAGAAGACGGAAGATCTTGGACATGGCAAGGACTCCTTTCAGAGCGCAAGTTCGAGTGAAGATCGGCGACCGATCCATGGCGGCAGCCTACCGTTCGGTGTTCCCATCTTAGACCGAGTTGCGGTTATGATACAGCACCGACGCGGTCCGAACATCACCGCAACCGGATTTCTGCTGGAGCGGATGCTTTGCCGGATCTGCCGAAAACCATCGCGGTCCAGGCCGCATCCGGGTGGCTCTTCGGTGATGCGAAGCTGCGGGACGGATGAGGAGCACAAGGACAACCTCCTTCACGAAGCTCGTCGGAGTAATGCGCGCGCGCGTTGATCAAGAACGGAGAGTTCGCATTTCTGTCCCGGTAAGCGGCCTGTCGATGGCTGCGAACTCGTACTACTGCTATTCGCTCACCTTCGCTCCCTCCGATGCAATTTGCGGCAGCACCACTTGTATTTCTTGCCGCTCCCACAGGGGCAGGGCGAGTAGGGATCGATGTCCAGCCGAGAGAGTCCACGCTCGTTCTCCAGGGCGGGCTCTTGGGCTGAAGAAGCCAAACAGCCTTCGATCTTTCCATTTCGCTTTTCTGCCCGGTCGCCTTGGCTGTTGCGAAGAAGACAAGTGACAAACTGGGAGCGGGCCGCCGCATCTATGGACAAACCCTGCTCCCGGCACCATGCCTCGAGTTGGTTGACATCCACTACGACTTTTTTAACCTCGAGCCCATTCTCGACCATCTGCGCCCATACACTCTCGGCTGTGGCAAGCCATTCGGCGTGTGTTTTCTCAAGATCCTCTGCGTCGGCCGAGATCTCGCGCAGCCTGTTCCACTGCGCCGGCGAGTACCAGGCGATGCCGATCGTCTGCTTGTTGCGCCCGCGTTTCGCCTCGCGCCGTGCAGCCTTCTTAGCCGCTATATGTTGAGCCCTTTCCTCAATGGAGACGACAACGTCCGGTTGCTCCTTGCCAAAGCGTTTGTGATACAAATGCTCGATGAACTGAGGAAGCGGAAGTTTCCATGGCTCTTGCTTGTAGTTAGCAAGCTTTCCGAACTTCTTCGGATTCAGGCCAAGCTCCCGTGCCATCTGGATCTGAGCATGGGAGAGGTGAAACTGTTTCCTCGCATCAATCCACACCTGCAACGCGCCTGAAATCCTGTTCTTGGGCATTCTTGGCTACCTCCAACGTGACCACCGGTGGCATGCGTCGATCCACTCGACGCCGGTCCTCTCGGCTCCAGACGCTATCCTGCCTCTCCTGGTTTTCACCGTATTACCTGACCGGCCGATGTTGCCTGAAGAGAAACGGTCCGTACGGATCGACGGCCCCGTGTATCCCCTGCACTTACGTTCAAGCCAGCCGAGCGGTTGCAGGATAATTCATCATCCTGCGGCCACGCAATTTCATGCGCCCGCTCCTTGCCCTCGTTCGGCAGCCGGCGGTAGACGACGAGCGGCAGACAGGAGCGAATTTCAAATGGACATCCGATATCCGGCGATCATCAAGCCGCAGGAAGCCAGCGGCTATTTTGTCCGCAACAGGTTTACCGCCTGATCTCTTCATCTTCATCGGGGCTTCTACGCCTCTCCCCGCGCTGGGCCTGTTCCCTGGTAACTTCGGCCATATCGGTGTCGTCGCGGGCTTCGCCCAGCAGGTGCTTGCAGAAATACTCGGCCCTGGTCCAGTTGAACCAGTCGCCGCCGATGCCGTGGCGGGAGCCGGGTATGATGATCATATCGAAACGCTTGTTGGCCTTGATGAGGGCGTCCACCATGCGGAAGGTGTTGGCCGGATGAACATTGTTGTCGATGTCGCCGTGGACGAGCAGCAGCTTGCCTTTGAGGTTTTTGGCAATCTCCGAGTTCTTGTCGATGCTGTACTCGAATTTGACATTCCCATCCTTGTCCGTAACTTCCTTGATGCCGTGGTGTTTTTCGCTCCAGGTGTCGTTGTAGATGTTGTTCTCGTGATTTCCCGAACTCGACACGGCCACCTTGAAGAAGTCGGGATAGACCAGCATCGCCGCGGTCGACATGAAGCCGCCGCCGGAGTGGCCGTAGATGCCGACCTTGTTGATGTCGATGAAGCTGTATTTCCTGGCCAGTTGTTCGATGGCGGCCTTCTTGTCGGCCAGCCCGTAGTCGCGCAGGTTCCCGTAGCCGTAGTTGTGGTACCACTTGCTGCGGTTGGGGGTACCGCCGCGGTTGCCCACCTCGATGACGATGAAGCCGAATTGAGCGAGCCAGTGGGTGTAGGGAACAGCACTGAAGGTCTTGCTGACCGCCTCCTGCTGTGGGCCCGGGTAGACATAGGCAATGATCGGGTACTTCTTCTTGGGATCGAAATCAAAGGGTTTGTACATCACCCCTGCAAGATCCGTCACGCCGTCATCGGCCTTCACGATGAACGGCTCGGGGAACTTGTAGCCCTGTTCCAGGAGGAGGCTGACATCGGTCGCTTCCAGTTCCATGACCGGGTTGCCCTGGTTGTCACAAAGCGCGGAACTCGGCGCCCGATCCACGCGGCTCGTGGTGTCCACGAAAAAGCGGGTATGCTCGGGCATGGACGCGCCATGGTTGGTGCTGCCGGGATTCAGGAGTTTCAGGCCGCTGCCGTCCAGGCCTATGCGGTAGAGGTGGTCGTAGTAAGGATCCTCGCCCGGCTCGCGGCCATTGGCGGTGAGGTAGAGGGTGCGCGTCTTCTCGTCGAGGCCGGTGATGTTGCCGCACACGAACTCGCCGCGGGTAACCTGGTTCTTGAGCGTGCCGTCGATGCCGTACAGGTACCAGTGGCCCCACCCGTCCCGTTCGGACCACCAGAGGAACTCCTTCTCCCCTTCAAGGAAGCGGATGGGCCTGGTCTCGATGTAAGTGTTGAGGCGCTCCTCCACCAACACCTTGACTTCGCCCGTCCTGGCGTCGACCCGGCATATATCAAGCCGCTTCAGGTCGCGGCTTTGGCGGGTCAGGATAAAGGAATCCGAGCCGGTCAGAGCCCACGGTCTCGTCCTCTCCTTGGCTTGGGCATTGGGATTCCCTTCCCACTCCCTGCGCTCCTTTTCCGTAAGCCGGCGGGTTGGGATGGAAAGGCGCTGATCCTTGAAGGCGTCGGCCTTGGCTTTGATGCGTTGCCTGCTCGCCACGTCGAAGACCCAGAGTTCTTCCAGAGCAATGTCCTCGCCCGGCATGGAGTAACGATAGGTCTCCAGCTTGGGCCGCGGCTGCGCCAGGGAGTCGATGACCCAGAGATCCTTCACCTTGCGCTCGTCCGAGCGTTCCACCGTGAACCTTAAGGAGTCCTGGCTCCAGATCACGCCGGAAGGCGACACGCGCGGTTCGAACGTGTCCTTGACCTCCTTCTGCTCGACCTTTTTCTCGCCTGCCCTCTCTTCCTTCTTCTGATCCTTCTCTTCCTTCTTCTGTTCTTTGCGCAGGCGATCCTTGTCCTCTTCCGTCAAGTGACGGCTGTAGGAGTAGTATTCCTCGCCGTCCTGGGTGAGCCTTGTCTCCACGATGGAGGGATCCCTGGGATCCTTGATGGCCTTTTTCAGGTTCTCCATGTCCATCATGTATAGATCAAAGCCTCTGACGAACAGAGCCGTCTTCTCGTCGGGAGAAACGCTGGCCCAAGTCGGCCATGTCACATCCTTGTCTTTCTCTTGCTGGGCTTTCACCTCGTCGGGGTGCACGAGCACCAGCTTGGTGGTGGCCAGGTCATACTCGAATCTCAGACGCCGGGTCCCGGGAGGCGGGGGCGCGGCTCCGGGCCCTGCTCCTCTTCCGCGCTGGTCCTCGACCTGAGTGGTCGTTCCTGTGTCCTTCTTCTCCTCGGCCTTTTCTACGAGACCGGGTATCTTGGTATCCTGTGGGACATCCATTTCGAACTGCAGGGCCGTGTCCTTCTTGATAAGCTTCAGGCCTGTAATGGATGGTCTTTGTTCGCCTTGAGGCGGGGGGCCAAGATGGGCGCTATCGAACGGGATGCGCGTGATGTTGGTGAGCTGGGCCGCCATGTTGGCGGTGTCGAAGAGCGGCGCCTTGCTCTTCTTGACGGTGTCGACCATCATCCAGCGCTGGCCCTTACTGGTCGCATAGGCATACCAGAAGCGGTCACCACTTTCGAACCAGTTGGGGGTTACCGTGGAGCTGAAGATCAACTTGTTGTTGACCTTCGAAGTGGTCCAGCGCGAGGCGAGCTCGTAATTGGGTCTCACCCTGCTGACATCCTGGGCCGCACGCTCTTGAACGAGCGCGGGACCGCCGGCCGCCAGGGTGAGGACGAGGGTGAGTACGATCAGTCCGGATCTTCGCAACATCGGGGTTCTCCTCTGAAAATAGTTAGGGATTCTTTTTCCTGCAGTTTTTCCATTACTTCGCTTTTGGCGACCGGGATGAAGATATCATCGGCTGAGGCAGAAAATCATCCGGATTCCTCCCGCGGAGCGCCTGCCTGGGACGGTGCGGCGCGACTGCCTCAACCAGGGGATCGTGCCGGGAGAAGCCCACATGCGGCAGTTGTTCGGGGGCGAAAGGGAAAACGAGACGGGGTTGTCACCGGACAGAAAAATCGTTGAAATCGAGAACCAGCTTTTCTCTGCCCTGCGTGAGAAGGAAGACTCGGGCGCCCGGCCTCGCATTGATGAACGGGCCTGAATAAAGAGGCCAGGAAGAGAAGTCGAGGGGCTCGCCATTGATGAGACGCCGGGCGGGATAGCCAAATTCGAGACGAACGCCGCGCGAGGTGACATAACGGACGCGTAGATTCTCGAGGTCTACATCCAGTTGATTCTTACGGATTCGTCCCTGAAACTCGGCGAAGGAGGCATAATCCCGAGCCGATGCCGCTTCGAAAATCAGGCCCGTCCTACGACGATCCAGCGTTAAGCGAAAATGATCCGGCTGTTCCGTCCACCGGCCCGGGGTAAGAGGCCGGACGGCGAAAAAGACCCGATCGGCCCGGGCAAAAATCCAACCGGAGGAATCCTGTTCCCGGGCATCGAGAATCTTCGGGAAAAAGCCGTTGACATGCCCGTGCCGCGCCTCCGTTGGGATCGCGTAGAGGGCGATCAGCGCGTTTTCGTGCTGAAGAAGTTCTTCGTAGGGCGACCCTTCCACCCATTTCTCGGCGCTGTCAGCGTAGGGGCGCTGTTTGAGGATATTGGCTTCGATTTTGTCCGGATCATCGGCAAAATAACTCAACAAGTGGGTCTTGGAGAAAAAGGGATTGAGAAAGAAACAGGTCGCTCCGTCACGGGTCGAGGCCCAGGTCAGGTCCCAGCGGTGGTTCTCAACGTCGGTGATGTCGCCGAACGACGAGCCCAGAGCGTAATCGGCGGTCATGTAAGTATACTTCCAAATCGGGACCGTATTCCGATTGACTCCCAATCCGCGGCGGGGCGCCTTGGTTTCGCGGTGGACATAAGGACGAGTCCGGTCGGCGGCCATGCGCCCGATCAGCGGATGCGGCCGGAAAGCCTGGACGGCGGCCAGGCCAACATAAAACTGCTCGGGAAGTTCGGGATGATACACTGACCTGCCGAAAAAGAGATATCCGAAGGGGGTGGCTGTCCCGCAATTCAAGGCCGTATGGGTCACTTGATTGAACTTCTCCCGGCTGTGGGCGCCGGTCCAGCTGCCTTCAAGATAGAGAGCGGCATAATCGGCCAGAAGCAGATGCAGCATCATCCAGGCCTTGCGGCGGAGAAGCGGATCACGGGAGAAATCGTGAAGACTCGTCAGGCAGAGAAAATAAAGGGAGGCGTAATTGGGGGAATCGAATTCATATTGGCCGAAGGAGATCGTCCGCTGGATCCAGTCGTCGATCCAGACCTCGGCTTCCCGCTTCGCCTCGCCGGGCGTCATGCCGTCTGCGAAGCGGGGACCATCGGGCCACATCTGTCCGAACAGATATCGAGCCGTCCGGTATTGCAGTTTGTGATTCTCGGTGAATCCCGGGTCGGATGTGAAACCGGACACGAGGCGGGCCTTCATTTTTTCCACCAAATCCGGCGGCAAACGATCTCCCAAGCGAAGAATCGCCTCCATCGCCACATAGGTTTGGAAACACTCCCAGGGCGCGTCTTGGGCCGCGGCCTGGCGGAAATAGCTGAGGCCCGTGTCACGATCGCAGTCGGAAAATATTTTGACGATGGCCAGGTAAAGGCGTCGCCGTGGGTCATCGCCTTCCGTCCACGTCTGTCCGGCCAAAGCGTGGAGAATGATCTGACGGCGTTCTTCCAGCCCGGTCTGATAATCCCGGACGGACGGATTATGCCCCCGTGTCAGGAGGGCGAGCAGCCCGATGGCAATGATAAAACCGGTGACGTGGCGATGTTTCATGCGCTCAGTTCCGCCGTACCCCCTTCTTGTTGATCGTGGTGGCGTCCAGTGCCCACAATCCATTTCAGCCGGGTACGCTGCCAGGTTGCGGCGTAAAGCGTGTTGGCGTCCATCGGGTCCATTACCAGGTCGATGGCGCCTGTCTTTTCGTTGCTGTATAGGATTTTCTGCCAGGTCTTGCCACCATCGGTCGTTTTATAGACGCCGCGCTCGGCGTTGGTCGTCCACTCGTGCCCGGAGGCTGCGACATAGACGATATCCGGGTTTGTGGGATGGATGATGATGCGCGGAATGGTGTAAGTGTCCGCCAGCCCGACATGCTGCCAGATCTTGCCGGCATCGAGGGATTTGTAGACGCCGATACCAGCCTGTGAGCTCCGAAAAATGTTGGCTTCACCCGTGCCGATCCAAACGATGTTCGGATTCGAGGGTGCGGCCGCGACGTCTCCGATTGCTGTGGAGGGCGCCTGGTCGAATACCGGTTCCCAGGTGGTGGCTTCATTGTCCGTCTTCCACAGGCCGCCGGATGCGGTGGCAACATAGATCGTGTAGTTCTTACCCTTGGGCGCGACCACGGCGATATCCGTGCACCGCCCGCTCACGTTTTTGGGACCGAGGAACTGCCACTTCAGGTCCTTGAAGGGCGAGGCCAGTTTCATCTGCTGATGCTGTTCGAAACCCTTGAGCCTCAGGGCAGGATCCGAGGACGTCACCCGCTGGGATGCCTGTTCCGCTCCGGCGCCGAGCAAAATGGCGGCAAAGAGAATGAATGCAATAAAAAACTTCAGAGCCAGTTTTCTGAAAGCCGTAAATCTCTCCTGATGACCTACCGGACTGCTTTTGGGGAATGCCGCTGGCGCGCGGCTCGCGCTGGGAGCGAAACGCGCGCGCAATATTTCAGCAAGTCGAAGTGAGGCCATATCTATCCCGAGAGCAGCGGAGAAGCAAGGGAAATTCGGGAGTGAACAGGGGGCGTTCCGATTTTTGGCCTATGCATGACTGCAACCGATCCATAGGTTGCCATCGCAGCCTGTAACTGGATCGCACTTCTGATTGATCCGACGCCATGTTTTCGATTGATCTGATGAGTTAGGTGGTCATAATGGCATTGGATCCAATGCAGGACACGTTTGCTGCCGGCGCCTGAAAAACCTGTCAGGCTCTGGTGGACTCGTTGCAACTCCAACGATATAGAATTCCGTGCCATAACTATTTCTCGTCAGCAACGACTTCTCTCCAAGGAGGCCTTTATGATTCCAAAACCAATTGGCATCTTGATTCTGAGCGCAATTCTGTGCGTCTCTCCTGCGCTGTCCCAGGGCAAGAAAGCCTCTTTCGACGGGCAGGCCGCCTTCGAATACATCAAAGTCCTCGCCTCGGATGCGATGCAGGGACGCAAAAGCGGCGAGCCCGGCGGCCAGATGGCAGCCGAGTACATCGTCTCCAAGCTTAAGGAATGGGGCCTGGAGCCGGCAGGGCCAAAGGGGAGCTATTACCAGGACATGACCTACGAGTATTACGAGGTCGAGCGCGGCGCGACTCTCGACATCATTGCACACAATAAGAAACACGAATTCGTCTACGGCGAAGACTGGCGTCAGTACCAGTTTTCCGGCTCGGGAACCTTTGGCGCCGGCATCGTCTTTGTCGGGTACGGCATCTCGGCGGCCCAGAAAGGATATGACGACTATGCCGGCGTCGATGTCAAAGACAAGCTGGTCCTCTTCTCGATAGATACGCCGCGCCGGTTTGAAGACAAGCTCAAAGACGAAGCTCAGCTGCAGAACCGAATCGCGGCAGCTCGGGAGCATGGGGCGCGCGGTGTCATGACTTTCAGGAGCGACGGCCAGGCTGCAGGCGCCTTCTTCCGCGGCGGGCTCAAAAAGGAGAGCTACAAGCCGAATTTCGTGGTCATCTCCCTGGAAACCAAAGTCGTGGATTTCATTTTCAAATGGCAAAAGGCCGATCCCCGTTACTTCTTCCAGCAGATCGAGGAAACCGGCAAGCCCCTGTCGTACGATCTCGGAGTTCAGTCCCTGGTTAACCTGAAGGTGGTTTTCGACGAGAAGAGGCCGACGCAGAACGTATTGGCCAAAACCAGCGGGACCGACGAGACTCTTAAAAACGAATATGTCATTCTCGGCGCACACATGGACCATCTCGGGATCGACATGACCGGAGACGTTTTGAACGGCGCCGACGACAATGCTTCCGGCACGGCCGTGGTAATGGAAGCTGCCCGGGTATTGAAGCTGAACCAGTTCAAGCCCAAACGGACGGTCGTCTTTGCCCTCTGGGCCGCGGAAGAAGAGGGGCTTCTTGGTTCGAAGTATTACACGGAAAATCCCGTCTATCCGCTGGAAAAGACGGTCGCCAATATCAACTTGGACATGGAAGGCCACGGCACGGGCAAAGTGCGCGCCAGCGGCGCCTACTTTGCTCCGGAAGTCTGGGAGATTCTGAAGGCGGGCCTGCCCAAGGAGATCCTTGACAATTCCATTCCGGGACGCGGCGGGCCGGGCGGATCGGACCACACACATTTTCTATATAACGGAGTGCCGGCGTTTATGGTGGGAACCGACGGCTCCCATTTCAAAACCAACCGCGTCGGCGACGTCATCGACCTCATCAAGCCGGATATCCTGAAGGCTTCGGGCGATTTCGTAGTGGCGTCGCTCCAGGTGTTGAGCACGGAACCGAAGATACCGATCCTCGCCAAACGGAAGGAAACCTTCTATTGGAAATTTGAAACGATCGTGAATCACAAGATTGCGCTACTGGAGGCTGTTGTTCAGGAGCACAAGGACGTTGAGGATCCCGATGTAGATTTCCAGCTTGCCGCCATCGGCGAAAAAGCGGGTCTGACGGGCGACGCATTGCGGGCAGAAGTGATGAGGAATATCTTCACCGGAAAGGAAAAAATCGCTCAAACCAAGGGGCTCACGCTCTACGGCAGCCCGGCGCAGGCGTCAGCCCCAATGATGGGACCTAGAGGACCGTCAAAAACGACCGTGCTGCTTGGGCTGCAGGGGCTTGCTGCGATCCGCGACGATCTTCGCTGGGCGGAAGTTTTTTCCAAGCAAGGAATTGGCTACGTCTCGCTCGATCAGCCCGGATTGCTTTTTAAAGACAATGTCCTGAGCGACGAAGGGAAGAAGATCGTCGAGGCTTTGGGAAAAGCCAACCTGCTTCTGATCGTCAAAGGACTGAATCCGGCCCAGACAAAAGCGCTGCTGGATAGCGCGCTCAAACCGGTGATGCTGCAGACCGCAACTCTGCCCGACAAGGATACTCTCGGTCTCATCAGAAAAACGGAATCTACCATTGGTTTGATTCTGGGGAAGGATGAAGACGCCGCCTCTTATTTCAAAAAGATTGAAGAAGCCAAAAGGGCGGTCGGCGCTGAATACATTGCGGTCGTCAGCGAGAATTCTCTCTGGGAGGCCGTAGGCAAAGAGCAGATGATCAACGTAATTGCGGAATTGCTCAAGGCCGGCTATCCGATTGAGGACCTTGCGAACCTGGTCTCGGGAGCATTTGTAAGAGCGTTAAACCGGGCAACCCGGTAATACCCGCACCGCTGCATCCGCTGCAACCGGGAGCGCGGCGCTGCGGCGGCTTGCTCCGGTAAAGCCATAGAAAAATGCATGCGGTTGCGGGAATGGCAGTAAGGAAATATGTTTTTGTCAGGAGACCAAGGCCGATTTCACCCTCTTGCAGACTGGGTCATCCCTTGATTTTGCAACTGCTTTGGAGATCGGGGACGGACCATCCGAAGTCTTTTTGATCCTAGGGGATGAGCTTCACCGAGGGCCGGAAAAACGTGGTTACTCTTGATTTTCGGCCCTGTTTTTTCGTTCTACGGAATTCGGTCCCCGGCGTCCCTTTCCATGTATTCCAGTCAATGAGAGATTGCTGGCCGCAGCGCATTGTCCTACAATCAGCGAGGATGAGCTTGAGAGATTTGCCGTGGTCAAAGATCGAGAAGGAAATCGCAAGAAGGGCGTTCGATGCGGCCCATGAGCGCGAGTGCGCCGCCATTGCCGCAAAGCTGCGGGAGATGACAGCCGCGATCGAGGAGCCGCAGGACATCTGGCAGATTCACGATTTTTTGACCAGGCACTGACGGGAAATCGACCGCAAATACGACTATCGCTACTCCGTTCTTATCGAGGTCTTCGCCCGTCTAATCCGCGAAGGTTGGATCAGCATTGCCGACCTCGAGGGTCTGAGAGAAGACAAGATCGAAAAACTCAAACTCTGGCTAAGCCTGTAGCCCGCCCGAAAATGGCAATGACATCACGATCCGCGCAAATGCCCGATGTTGGCCATCTGGCCTGGAGTCAATAAAAGGCCCTGAAATCTTCGCGCAAGACTTCTTTATTGATCTCTTGGCGATGTCATCATCTGATTTGGCAACCATTTCGCGTGGTCCGTCCCCATCATGCATCATGGCGAAGCTTGCGGCTCCCGGCTTGAACCCGAGATATTTCTCCGGCGGGGTCACTTGCGCCGAGGCCTTGGATTGAGCGGCAAGCAGATTGGCATTCAGAAACACCAGGATAGCTAAAGATATCTGGATGCGACGAATGTTCATCATTACTCTCCCTCCCAATTGGCGAAATTACCTTGCATGAATGCTGGTGGATTCATGTGCGCCGCAAATTCTCTCGCAGGCTCCCCTCACCGCTGTGGGGAGGCGCACTGCAATTGAGACGGACATTAAAATACTATCTGGTAATCCCGGTCAAGTTCTGCAGATATTGTGTCATACTGCCGTTTTGTGGGTCGCATGCTGGCCCGAACCGGCGGCTTGCCTCCCAACTTCAAACACGAATAAAAGGGAGCTGAGGGACAAAGAGAGAATCGGGATTCCTCTGATGTACCGATCACCAAGTTTGACCGCTTCGCCATAAATCCAGGCCATCCTGGACGGAAAAGGAGATGCAATGCAAAAGACATGGATTATCTTGGCAACGGTGCTCGGCCTCGTGACCGCGGGCTTCGCGGCGCAAAATCCCAAAGTCCTGATCAAGACGGAGATGGGCGATATCACCGTCGAGCTTTACGCCGACAAAGCCCCGGGCACGGTGGCCAATTTTCTGAAATACGTGGACGCCAAACTTTACGATGAGACGACCTTTCATCGGACCGTCACCCTCGAGAACCAGAAACCCGAGGAGATCAAGATTGAGGTTATTCAGGGCGGCCAAGTCGCCGGGGCAAAATCCTTCCCGGCCATCCCTCTGGAAAGGACGAGCGTGACCGGACTCAAGCACGAGGATGGGACGATCTCCATGGCCCGGGGCGGCGCGGACTCGGCAACCTCGAGCTTTTTCTTCTGCATCAATCCCCAGCCGGCTCTCGATTTCGGTGGAGCACGCAATAAGGACGGCCAGGGTTTCGCGGCCTTCGGAAAAGTGGTCGGCGGCATGGACGTTGTGCGCAAGATCCACAAGGCCCCCCACGAGGGTCAGACGTTGAAGCCACCGGTCAAGATCCTGTCCGTTACCCGCATCGGGGGGTGATGGATGTCGTGTGGGCCCGATCTGTAGATTTGACTTCTTGCATTTGAAAAGCAGAACTTTGGGTAAGGAACACCCTTGAGCATTCCCGCTGGAGAGGAATGATACTCCGTTTCCTGGAGATGCCTATTTAATCAACAAAAGCGTCTTTTGACGCCCGTCGACAAACTTGCAGCCCTCCGTTGAAAAGATCGCGTCGTCTTCGTAACCGATGCGGACGTCCTGGTTATCCCATTCGGGAACTTTCGTGGTGGTGCTGAATTCGATCGAATACATGGTATTCAAGTGGAGCGGGTATTCCCCGCGGCGGCGGGAGCCCTCGGGCGCGATTTCGGGCGCCCGAGCATCGATCGGGGGACCTGCGGCGAGTCTTGTTCTTCTTGTCAAGCCAAGTGGGTTCATACCAATTCCCGATGCCATCGAACCACCGACCGAGAGCCAATTTGTGCTGTAACCATACTTTACATTTGGTCGGCCATTAGTATAATATATCTTTCATGATAGACCGACCGTTTTGGATGCAGTTGATCGAGCTAGGGTGGAAACGTCGCCCGGTAGTGTGGTTGTCCGGGGTACGCCGGGCAGGGAAAACAACGCTCGCCCGGATGATCCCCGGAGCCGTATACCTGAACTGTGACCTTCCGTCGGTCGGTCGCCGGCTCGCCAACCCTGAACCCTTCTACGATTCTCTCGCGAAGGGATCCACTGTCGTCCTGGACGCGGTGCACCGCCTGGAGGATCCGAGCCGCGTCCTGAAGATCGCGGCGGACGCGTATCCTCACCTGCGAGTGCTTGCCACGGGCTCGTCGACGCTCGCCGCCACCCGGAAGTTCCGGGACAGCCTGACAGGGCGGAAGCATACGATCTATCTCACGCCGGTGCTGTGGAGCGAGTGTACCGCCAACTTCGAGATCCGCGATTTCGACCGGCGCTTGCTGCACGGGGGGCTGCCGGAGCCGCTCCTTTCCTCCAGGAAGGATCCCGCGTTTTTCGCGGAGTGGATGGACAGTTTCTACGCACGCGACGTACAAGAGCTGTTCGGCATCCGAGACCGGGCAGGATTCATGAGGCTCTTGCATTTGCTTCTGCGCCAGAGCGGCGGTCTTGTTGATTACACGAATCTGGCGCAGCTCAGCGACCTTAGCCGGCCGACGGTGAAAGCTCACGTCGAGGCGCTCAGCATTGCCCACGCCGTTTTTCTCCTGCCGCCGTTCCACGGAGGAGGACGCCGCGAGATCGTCCGGAGGCCCAAGTGCTATGCCTTCGACACAGGCTTCGTCACTTTCGCCCGCGGTTGGGACTCCATACGGGAAGAGGACCGCGGAGTACTGTGGGAGCATGTGGTGCTGGATTACCTGCGCACCGGGCTCGACTCCGGCCGGCTCTACTTCTGGCGCGACAAGTCAGGCCGTGAGGTGGACTTCGTGATCCGGCGCCCCAGAGAGTCGGTCGATGCGGTCGAATGCAAGTTTAATCCGGATCGTCTCGACGCGGCACCCCTGCACGCTTTCCGAGCAGACTACCCGAAGGGCCGCAACTACGTGGTCAGCCCTCTCGTAAAAGCACCCTACGTCCGGAAACACCGGGGTCTTCGCATTTCATATTGCGGCTTTGACGGTCTCTCGGCACTCTTCTGACTGCGTCGTCCTACTTGGATTTCGAGGTTATGGCGCCTGTCCCCGAAATTCTATATGATGAGCCCCGTCTATCGCCTGGAATCGATATTTCGTTTGGAATTTCTTCGACGGCAAGCGGCAAGAGGTGCATATGAGATGGCATAAATCTACGCTCCCAGCATTCATGGCATTTGTGATACTGATCGCCCCCCTCGCAACAACAGCGATTATTGCTCAAGTGCGAGGCACGCAGCCGCCCGCAGGCCAGGGTGCTGCACAGCAGCCTCCACCGGTGATTTCGCCGGAAGTTCTCCTTGACAGACGCGTCGTATTTCGCCTGATGGCACCGCAGGGAGAAAATGTAAGCATCCGCGGCACCGACATTCCGGCTCTCGCCGGCGGCCGCGGCGGCCCGGCTGCTCCCCCTATGATCAAAAGGGATAACGGTGCTTGGGAGGTTACCCTCGGACCGCTCGAGCCGGGCGCGTACAGGTACACCTTTTCCGTGAATGGGGTCGCTGTGATCGACCCCCGCAACCCGTCAACCAGCGAATCCAACAACAACACCTGGAGTCTGGTTTATGTCCCGGGCTCGGACCTCATGGATACCAGGGACGTCCCTCATGGCGCCGTCGCTTCTGTTTATTACTATTCCACCGCGCTCAAGCGGACCCGGCGCATGCACATTTACACTCCGCCGGGATACGAAGCGGGCCGCGAGAAATACCCGGTGTTTTACCTGCTGCACGGCGCCGGCGACTGCGACGACGCCTGGAGCTCCGTCGGGCGCGCCGGATTTATTCTCGACAACCTGATCGCGACCAAAAAGGCTAAGCCCATGGTGGTCGTGATGCCCGCCGGGCATACCACGAACTCCACGATGGCCAGAGGAGCAGCGGCACCCGCTGCGCCCGCGGGAGCCGGCGCTCCCCAGGCGGCGCCTCGGGACGAGTTTGCGGAGGACTTCATGAACGACATCATGCCCTACGTGGAGAAGAACTATCGCGTCCTGACTGACCGGCAGCACCGCGCGATCGCGGGGCTTTCCATGGGCGGCGGTCAAAGCCTCAACATCTCATTCTCCCATCTGGACAAATTCACCTATGTGGGAGTCTTCAGTTCCGGGATTATGGGGGGTGGAGCAGGCGCAGCCCGTGGCGCGGCGGCCCCCGGAGCGACGACGCCTCCTCCCGCTCCCTTCGGCGCAGCATGGGAACAACAGCGCATGGCGATGCTTGACAACGCCGCCTTGAAAAAGGGCTTGAAGCTGCTCTGGTTCAGCGCCGGCGTCGATGACGGGCTCATTGCCACCACCAGAAACACGGTGGCCCTGCTCAAGAAGCACGGCTTCAATCCGTTCTTCAAAGAGAGCCCCGGCGCTCACACCTGGCTCAACTGGCGCAACTACCTGATCGAATTTGCGCCCCAGTTGTTCTAAAGCCGACACTAGACCCTAAACCAGCGTGATTTCTTGCGAGAAAAAGTGAAACAACCTGGAATGTGCGTCGTTATTGGTTGTAATAGGAGTTTGCAAATAACCAACACATCCAAAAGGAGCACATTCCAGGTGAACAAAAG
>Ga0315279_10002490_pt1 | contig 27501 bp, 7 predicted proteins | sample YL17G06_20_MG_FD_203694 | JGI IMG/M metagenome (GOLD analysis project Ga0315279, IMG submission 203694) | Sediment microbial communities from Yellowstone Lake, YNP, Wyoming, USA - YL17G06_20 | ecosystem: Environmental > Aquatic > Freshwater > Lake > Sediment | place: USA: Wyoming | collected... | reverse complement strand
ACTCCAGCTCCTGCGCCGGGAACCAATCCAGCTCCTGCGCCGGGAACCAATCCAGCTCCTGCGCCGGGAACCAATCCAGCTCCTGCGCCGGGAACCAATCCTGCTCCTGCGCCGGGAACCAATCCAGCTCCTGCGACGGGGGCTAATCCTGCCCCTGCGCCCAATGCAGCCAACGGAGGCGCCAATGTCGGTGCTCAGCCAGCTGCCCAGAGATATTTTTTGCGCCAGGAGGGAGCCCTTGACAAACAGGCATGGGCATCAGGCTTGAATTACAACCATCGGAATTTTTTGATTTCCTTTGGAGTAGCTGTTAGACAACTTGTTGGTGGAAGTTCCCCTGTGAGTAGTTTAAAACTAAGTTCCCCCGACGTAATTTGGAGGACTAATGAGGAAGGAAAAAAGGTCGGAGTAGGTTACTACGTAAAAGTTGGTAATGTTGGGGCACTTGTTAATTCCCCACTTTGGGCCCATTTAGATAGTTGGGCGCCGGGAGTCAAACAGCACATAGAGGACGGTATCCGTCTTGGTAACCCGCCAAGTAAACCTGTCTATATATATATGAGGTACGAGGACCCGAAACCATCTGTGGGATTTTAATTACTGATTGAATGCCCAAAGGTGAAAGGTGGGGAGAAGTGCCATTCAAAGTTCTTAGAAACCAACGACCCAATTTATTTCAAATTCTCCGCGTAGCCTGGCCGTAAGCAAATGCGATGAGCTGTGTTTGAAAAAAAATCTCTCAGACCCCACTCCGTAGAGTATTTGCCGGCCTCTTGTCTCTGTTTGTGAATTCCGGGGCAATTCCTGTAAGAGCCATCTAGAGTGATACGAGCCCCGATCTGGTGAACCCTTGAGCAGAAATTTTCGGGCAGCGCTTCAGATTTATCCAGTAGAATTCTCTGCGGACTTTTCTTTCACCATCCTGAAAAAAAGTCTAGACTTTTTTCCGGGGTGTGTTTTATCTAGCAAGTTTAGGCCTCTGAGATTTTCCAAGTAACTCGCCAGGAATTTTAAATATGTCGCAGGGGTGATTTTGCCATCGTAGCCTCCGATAAACTGCTGAAAATTTTTGTGCTTGCCGAATGTGATAGTCCACCGATCAAAATTGACTTTATTTTTCGCGTCCGATAATAAAGCGGGGTTTATTTTTTTCGTTTATTCTTCTGGAGGAAAACCTGCAAAATTACGCGTTTTTTTCGATAAAAAGCCTAAAATTAAGCCCTTTTTAACCCCATCTTAAGGAATCCTTAAGCCCTTCCCTGTTACAGTTTGTTTACAGAAACAAAAAAGCGCAAACATGGGGACCCTAACAATGAAAACTCATCGCGGAATCATAAGATTTTTTATTTCCCTGGCCCTCCCGGCCGTGGTCCTCTTTTCCCAATTTTCCCACGCTGCTTCGCCCGGACGCTCCGCGGCAAACTTCCTCAAAATCGGCTTGGGTGCCAAAGGCGCCGCCATGGCGGACGCCCAAGCCGCGATTGCCGACGATGTCACCGCCGCCTACTGGAATCCCGCCGGACTCGCCACACTGCGCTTCAAAGAAATCTCCGTGATGCACTACGCGCTCGTCGAAGGAATCAGGTACGAGCAAGCTTACTATGGCCAACCCACCCCGGATTACGGATCTTTCGCCGTGGGTTTCAGCCTTCTCGATTACGGTTCCATTCAGGGGTATGACGCCTCCTCCCTTCCGACGGGATCGGTCAACGCCCGGAATTTATTGCTCACCGGATCCTGGGCGAAGAAGCTCTTGAAAAATTCGAAACTTCAAAGCGGAGCGAGCGTGAAATATCTGCAATCGGATCTTGCCGGTTATAAGGCCGCCGCCCCCATGCTGGACCTCGGCGTATTGTATCCCTTTGAAGTGGGAAAGCTCCGGGGATTGAGTCTGGCGGCGGGCCTGCGCAATATCGGGCCGGGCCTCAAATATCAGAGCGAGTCCGCCCCTCTTCCGCAGCAATTCGTTTTGGGCGCGGGGTTGACGACATTGGGAGGGAATCTTTTACTCGACGTCGACGCCATCAAGCCCAACGACAATCAAAGTTATCTCGCCTGCGGGATCGAATACCGGATTTATAACCTGGTCGCCTTGCGCGCCGGCTTGAACGGGAATTCCAATTTCATCGGGGATGGAGTGACTTACGGGATGGGGTTGAGGTTTGATCAGTGGAATATCGATTACGCCCTCGTCCCCTACGGCGATTTGGGAAATACAAATCGAGTGAGCGTCGCCTTCCGGTTTGGCCAGGCGCAAAAGATTCAAAGCGCCGAAGATCAGGTGGAAATGGCATACAAAGCCGCCCAGAGACAGTACTCAAGCGGCAACGGCCTCAAAGCGTACAGCATGTTGACGGATTTGCTCCTGGTGGCCCCGTGGCATCAGCCGTCCGTCGAACTTAAGGCCAAAATTGAAAAACAATTTAATGAGATGGCGGCCGACAAAAACCGCGCCCACCTGGACGCCGAAATCGCCGCCCAGTTCACCGAAGCCAAAGAAGCCTTTGACCGCGACGAGCTGATCGCGGCGAAGAAGGGATTCGAAACCATTTTGTCGCTCCAGCCCGATCATGTCGGATCCAAAGTTTATCTGGAGAGAATCCAGAACCGCTACGCGAGCCTCGCCCATGAGTCCTACAAATTGGGCATGGATTACTTCGCGGCGGGCGATTATCCGGACGCCATCCAGGCGTTCGAGAAGACCTTGACCATCGATCCGAATCACAAAGATGCCAAAGCCCAGATGGATAAAGCGAAGGAGCTCATGGCTGATTCCGCCAAGCGTGCCCAGGAGATGCAGCGCCTGGCCGGCGCGGAGGCCGCCTATAAAGAGGGTCTGGCCGCTTATCAGAAGAGTGACTGGGAAAAGGCGCTTTCGAAATTTGAGGAAGTGGAAAAGTCCGCTCCGGAGTACGAGGAAGTGGGCCGGTATCTTGACCTCACCAAGAAGGCCTACGGCGATGTTCTCTTCGCCGAATCCCAGGTCCATTTTGACAACGGCCAGCTAAAAGAGGCCGTGGCGGGACTAGAGAAGGCGGCCCAGCTCAATCCGCAGGATGAGAAAATTCAATCCGCCTTAAAGCGGGCCCAGTCTGATTTCAATTCCCAGAAGGAAGAGCAGTCCAAGAAACTCTTCCAGCAGGGCATCGAGGCCTATTTGAACGGCGACACCGCCAAGGCGGAGAATTTGTGGAAGGAAGCCCTGGAGTATAACCCCAATAATGAGGACGCCCTCCAGAATTTGAACAAGCTCGAGGAGCAGAAAAAATATGAAAAATCCAAACAACAATAACCGAATGACGGCATTCCTCGCAGGAATGACGATGCTGTTGTTCACCGCTTTCTCCAACGCGTCCCTGGGCGCCAAGACGCCGGAGGATGAAATCCTGGCCAAGGGTTTTTCCGCTTTTATGGACGGAAATAATAAAGCCGCCCGAAGTTATTTTGAGGAAGCCGTCCGCATCAACCCGAAGAACAAGGCGGCCCAGAACGGTCTGGAGAAGGTCAAAATCCGGCTGAAAAAATTGGAAAGCGAAGAGAGAGTTAAGAATAAAAAGCTGGCCAGCGCGAAATGCAAAGAGGGACTCGGTTTTCTGAAATCCAACGATGTCATCGGCGCCATTGATTCTTTCCACGATGCCTTGGACGCGGTGCCCGGATACGGCCAGGCCGAGCGGAATTTAAAGTCGCTAAGAAAAAAGACGGGGAAAGTTCTGAAGAGTAAAACCTTCAACCCTTCGGAATACGCTTTTTCGCTGGGCGTGTTGGCTTATTTGGACAAGGATTGGGCCAAAGCCTATCGGCTGTGGTCTCAGAGAAAAATGATTGAACCCGACAACGTCGTCATGGCGAGCGCCGCCGCTAGGGCTGAGAATCATTTCAAGTTGATGATGTTTTCCGAAAAAGAGGAATTTTTCAGGCGCTCGGCCCGGGAACTTTATCAGGAGGGATATTACCAGAAGGCGAAGGAGTCCTGGAGAGAGGTCTTAGGCATCATTCCGGGCGATATTGAAGGGATTGAGGGACTCGCCAGCGCAGAGAAGGAAATTCTGCGAATAGAAGGCAAAGGGCGGAACGAAGAGTTCAACGCGCTCCTGGAACAGGCCTTGGATGATTTGGCGAATCAGAAATGGGCGGATTCAAAGGCCAAGTTCATTCAACTCTCGCTGCTTGATCCGGATTTCAAAACAGCCAACGAATATATCACGCACATAAACAATAAATTGTCCGAAAAGCAATTCGTTCCGGCGATTGCGGGGGGGAGGGATTCCTGGAAGGAGGCCCCCGCGCCGATAGAGAACGCTGTCGCCTCGGTTCCCGATGAGAAAGGAAATTTTGTCGAGCGGCGGAAACGCCTTGAATCCCTGATAAAAAGGGACCCCGCCAACATCAAAGCCCAGCAGGAGTTGGACAAAATCGTAAAAGAGCAGGATGACGAAAGCGAAAAAGTTTACAAAGACGGTTTAATCGCCTATTCGCAGGGGAACCGGGATCTCGCCATAATCAAATGGAAACAGGTTCTTTTAATCAATCCCGAACACCAGAAGGCGCAGAAAGCTCTCCAAAAGGCCCGGGCGGAACAGGAGCGGACCGCGACTCCTGAGGGAAGCTCCCAATGAAACGCGGAACCCTCCGTACAACCGTCCTTCCTGCTTTCGCGGGATTGGCGTTCTTAATTTTTTTCTTTTCTCCTCTTCACGCCGAAGTCATTACCAATTCCACTGTAACGGTTAATCCTCCTCAAATCGAAGTGTCCACTTCCCCGGCCGCGGCCGTTTCCACCGGCACCGCGGAAGTCGACAAAATTGTCTCCGAAATCAAGGGAACGGGGAAAGTGCTCCTGGACAAAGTTGAAGTGGATGATTCCGGAACCAAGCTCATGGTCATGATTCACACCTCCCAGCAGGTGGAATCCTTTATTTTCGAAAGGAGAGACCCTCCTTCCCTTTTCGTTCAATTCATGGGCACCACGGTGTATGCCGGCGGGGAACCGGTTCAGGTGGTGGGAATTGATCCCTTGGCTGAAATCCGCTACGGCTATTCTCAATTTCAGGATGCCGCTGTCTCAGCCCAGGAAAAAGGCAAAAAGTTTCCTCTCGATTATTTGGAGCTCAGGCTTAAACGCCCGGTTTTTTTTCAGGTTCAAAAAGAGGGTTGGATGATCGTCATCGGGTTGGATCGAACCACCGAGAAAGTCGAAATTCCGGAGCTGGATTTCCGGATCGACGTGGCCAAATATGAGGGGGCCGCCAAACTCCCGGAAAACCCCGTGGTGAATAATTTCGTCGAAGTTTCACAGAATAACTCCCGGCTTTTGGCGGTCGCCAGAGAGGAAGTTGAATTGGCCAAATCCAGGGTGAACGAAGCGAGGAGGTCCCTTCTGCCCTCGCTCACGGCCCGGGTGAGCGCAACACGGGGGACCGAAGCCAACGCGTTTGATCAGGCGGATTTTCAGGGGTTTGAATCAGCGGCCTTCAAGCGGGATGAGTACGGAGTTCAGTTGGCTCACCCCCTTTATCATTCCGGCCGGCTTTATAGAGCTTATAAGCAGGCGAAAATCAACCACCAGATGGCCCAGGAGAATCTCCGGAAACAATCCCAGGATTTGACGTTCGAAGTGAAGAAAGCCTATTTCACGTTGCACAAAAATCAAAGCGTCCTGCGGGTACGGCGGGAGCTGGTGGCGCAAGGGGAAGTCATTAAAGAACTGTCCAAGAAAAAATTTGATTTGGATCTGGCCAGTAAAGCCGAAGTCTTGAGCGTCAAGGCCCAGGCGGACCAGGCTTCCTATCAAATGACCGGAGATGAACAGGACGTGCAACTGGCGAGGCTGGTGCTCATTTCCCTTTTGAATCAGGCGACCACTGTCCCCGACCCTGTCCCCGGCGCCCTCAGTTTCGCGCGGCTTTCCTTTAACGTGGAATCCATCATTGCCTGGGCGCAGGAACACCGCCCGGACGTGAGGATTGCGCGGCTGAACACTGAACTCGCTTACAATAACTGGAAGGCGGCGAAAGGGGACACCGGTTTTAAGCTGGACGCCTCAGGTTTTTTGGGTAAATCGGGAGCCACCTTCAGGGACAACGAGGAAGATTTCAAAATGAGGACCGCCTGGAATGTGGGGCTCCGGGCCTCCACGACGTTCGGGGGGAATACCTTTCGAGCCAATTATGCCCGGGAACATACGGCTCCGGATTTGGGACAGGTTTTTTTCACCAACACCGAAGAGCGATCCCTGGAGATGTCGCTTTTGGACGCCATGCCCGCCAATTCGGCCTCCCGGCAGGCGGAATTGCAATATGAGAAAGCGAAGGCTGAAATGGTGGAAGCGGCGCGGAAGGCGGAGTATGAAATCCGCGAGTCCTATTACAATTTGGAAAAATCCGCCCGGCAGCTGGAGGCGATCCGGGAGGACATGGAATTCCGCCACAAGGATTTGGATATTACCAGAGAGAAAATTCGATTGGGATTGTCGGAACTCTCGCAGCTGATGACGGCCGAGGTGGCCTACGCCGAGGCTCAAATCAAGGAGCAGGAATCTCTCTCCGCTTACAACACCGCCCTCGCCTCGTTGGATCGCGTCGCCGGCGCCGAAGTCGTCAAAGAGTAATGTCATTGCTTCGTCGGCCTTTCAGGCCTCCTCGCATTGACAAGTTTTCAACGAATATGGATAAGCAATATTTTGTTTATATTCTTGCTAACAAAACAAATACTGTCCTATATACTGGTATTATCAGCAATTTATCGAAGAGGGTGTGACAGAATAAAACCATGGATCTAGGAACAATATTTGTAAAGCGGCCGGTCATGACCACCATGTTTTTCGCCGGGGTGGCCTTGTTCGGATTGCTGTCTTACACCCGCCTCGCGCAGGAACTTTTTCCCAACATCTCAGTCCCGCAACTCGTCATCGTCACCAAATACCCGAACGCGGCCCCCGAAGAAATTGAGAATCTCATCACCAAACCCATCGAAGAGGCGGTGGGGACGGTTCCAAACTTGAAACGCATCACTTCGAAATCAAAGGAAGGAATTTCCGCGGTCAAACTCCAATTCGGCTGGGGAACTGACATGGGCCTCGCGCATCTCGCCGTCAGGGAAAAGCTGGATCAAATGAAGGACCGGCTCCCCCTTGAGGCGGAGGAGTCCGTCATCAAAAGGGTGAATCCGTTCACCAAGCCCATAATGGTTTTGAGTATCACGGGGAACCTTCCGCTGGGTGAGATGACCGAGCTTTGCGACGATGTTTTAAAAAAGAAGCTGGAGAAAACCGACGGCGTGGGCGGAGTCCAGCTTTCCGGCGGGCAGAAAAAAGAGATTGTGGTGGAAGTTGATCGCGGCCGGATTGAAGCGAACCGGCTCTCTCTGCAGATGGTGGTTGACGCCGTTAAAAACGCCAATTTCGACTACCCCGCCGGAGTGGCTCAAGGGCCTGTGACGGAATATCTGATTCGGACGGCCGGGGCGTTCCAAAAGATTGACGACATCAATAAAACCATCATCCGGGTTGAAACCCCGGAGATCGATCCTATTTTTAAATGGAAAAAGCGCGAGGAAAAGGAGCACACCAGCGCCCCGCGGGAACAGCGGTTAATTCCCTTATTCAGCATGGCCGCGGTTATTGAGACCCTTAAAGACAAAACGTCATTTTCACGGTACAACGGGAAAGAAAATATTTCCATTTCCATCCTAAAACAAGCCGATGCGAACTCGGTTAAAGTTTCGCAAGCGGTCAAAGAGACCATTAAAGAACTGAAGCTTTCCCTTCCCAAAAGCTTGGGGATCAATATTGTTTACGATGAGTCGGATTACATCGTCGCGGCCCTCGACAACATGAGGAACAACTTTTTGGTGGGAGTGCTCCTGGCTTCTTTTGTCCTATTGTTTTTCCTGGGGAGCGTGCGGGATGCGGTTAGCGTGGGCCTCGCCATCCCCGTTTCTTTGATGATTGTCTTTGTTTTTCTATTTATGGGGGGCATTTCCATCAACATCCTGAGCTTGGCGGGCCTCGCCCTGACGGTGGGTAACCTTTCCGACAACGCAATCGTGGTGATGGACAATATCACCCGGCATATCCGGGAATTGAAGAAACCGGTTATGGCGGCGGCCATCGACGGGACGAACGAGATGGTGGCCCCCATGATTACCTCATCCCTCACCAACGTCGTGGTATTTCTCCCGCTTCTGTTTGTTTCCGGGGTGGCCCAGCAGCTTTTCCGGGACCTTTTTTACGTCATCGGATTCGCGACAGTGGCTTCCCTTTTGGTCTCTCTCTCCCTTATGCCGCGGATGGCGGCCTCGGATTGGAAGGTCCCTGATCTATTTAATCCGCCAGCTCTTCAAAATTACGTTTTGACCAAAGCGAAACGGTTTTGGCTTGGCCAAAAATACGCCACTTATTTGGTAAAGGTTCTAAAAAATCCCCGCTTTGTTATTGAAGTTGTGGTTGCCATCGCGGCCTTGGCCTTGGTGATTATGGTTTGGACCCCCCACGTTTTCATGCCGAAGATGGATCAGGGCCAATTCATCGTTCAGCTCACCATGCCTATCGGGACGCGCCTTGAAGTCACCAACAACGTCGGGGCCAAGCTTGAGAACGTGCTCTTGGGCATGGAGGGAGTCGATACCGTCGTGAACGTCGGATCGGCCCAGGAAGAGGAGGACATCGATGCCATGGGGGCTCATGAAGCCCAAATCGTGGTGACCCTGGGACCCAATTGCAAAGTGTCCACAGACCAGGTTTTGCAGAAGTTCAAAAGCCGGGCGGATCGGGAAAATCTCGAAGGAGGCCAGCTCACCTACGTCCTCCAGGACAGTCCCTTGAAATCGGCCCTTTCCGGCGGGGCGCCTCTTGAGGTTGAAATTAAAGGAAGCGATTTCGAGAAATTAAGAACTGTTTCGGACGATTTGGTTAAAAAAATGGAAGACGACCCGGGTATTTTCGGCGTCAAATCCTCTTTCGGGTTGCCTTCTCACGAAACCAAAGTGGTTGTCGATAAGGATCGGGCCGCGAGTTACCAATTGTCCGTTGCCGATATCGCGAAGAACGCCCTGATCGCCATTAAAGGTTTTGTCGCCACGACCTTCAAAAAGGAGGGAAAAGAAACGGACATCCGCGTCCGGCTCAGGAAAGAAGATCGCAATGACTCTTCTAGCATCCGGAACCTCTCCATCCGGACTCCCATGGGAACAATGGTGTCCATGAACGACGTCGCTCAGGTGACCACCGGTGCGGGGACAAGTGAAATCGTCCATTTGGACCAGCAAAGGGCGGTGGTGGTGTCGGGCGAGGTGACCGGGGAAAAGATGGATTCAATAATCAAACGGATGAATAAACTGCTGGAATCTTACCGGGGGGGCGGGGACCTGACCATAACCCTGGGCGGTGAGTCGAAGAGAATGGCGGAATCTTTTTCCAGCCTCCGGTTCACCCTATTCCTCGCCATCATCCTTGTTTACATGATTATGGCGGCTCAGTTTGAGTCTTTAATTCAGCCGCTCATTATTATGGTGACGGTGCCCCTGTCTTTCATCGGAGTGGCCTTTACGATTTTTCTGACCAATACCCCGCTTTCCTCGGTGGTCATACTGGGAATTCTGATTCTGGCCGGCATCGTCGTCAATAACGGAATTATTTTGATCGACCACATCAATTTCCTGAGGGAACAGGGAAAACCCCTGGGTGAGGCGGTCCTCTACGGGAGCGTCCACCGCATCGCTCCCATTTTGATGACCATGTTGACGACGGTCCTCGCGGTATTGCCTCTGGCGTTGGGAATCGGGAAAGGGGACGATCTCGCGCAGCCTTTGGCGGTTGTGACCTTCGGCGGATTGTTTGTGTCCACCCTTTTGACTTTGTTTCTTATCCCGATGATTTATTACAAATTGACGCAATTTTTGGAGGGAAGAAAGAAAAAGGCTAGTACTTAGTACTAATGATTATGAATGGGATTCGAGTTTTTTTTCTAATTGGGGTGCTGGCTATCATTTCCGGTTGCCGGTCTTCCACTTACTCACGGGAAAACATCAAGGCTGATCTGGCTTCTCTCGCCAAAAAGGAATATGGCCTCAAAATGGATGTTTTTGAGGTGAACGACACCATCATTGCCCGCTACACCCTTAAGAATTTGCAAGGGGAGCTGATGGCCGAGGATCAAAAACTTTGGCAAGACACAGATCACCTTTTGATGGTTTTGATTCGGGTAACCCTCTCGATGGACCACCCTCCGAAATTTTTTGTCCTGGAAATTGCGGATGAGGAAAATCCCGACATCCGGTTCTCCTTCACCCGGTATGTCGGGGACGTCAAAAAATATTTGGCCGAAGCCATCTCCACGACTCAATACTATGACACATTGCTCATGGAATTTATCATCGGCAATGAGAAGAAGGTTTTTGATCCGAGCGAAATGGATTTGGTGCAGTTTCTCCTGATGGCTCTTTCCGCCGAGGACGCTAACGGCCAGGAGAAACTTCATTTCGCTCCCCAGGAGGTTTGGCTGCCGGATTTCCTCGCCGGTGTCGCGGCCAACCGCGCCCGGCGGCTTTTAAAGGAGAAACCTGAAATCAAAAGCAACTATTTTCTCCGGCAGGTAATCGGGCAGTTTGAGGAACCCGCCGGCGAATACCGGTTCCTCATCGATTTGGTCCCTAAATCCCCGCAAAACTTGCCCGGATCGCTTTTGGATAAAACCGTGTTCCCTTTTGTGGCCCGGGAAACAGCCGAGCTCATCAAGAGCTACAAATTTCAGGATTTTTCCAAGATTCTCGTGACCGATAAACACACGGGAAGAATGATGTCCTTCCCAAGGTGAAACAGCCTCATAATTAAAATGTTCATTACGCGGAACGCGGTTAATAGGCCAGTCACCACGCTCATGGCGGTCCTCGCCATTTGCATGGGAGGCTTTTTGGCCATGTTCCAGTTGCCGGTGGACATGATGCCCAACTACGAATCGAAGCTCGTCACCATTTTCGTGGATGTGCGCGGCGGCATGCCCGCCGAGGAGATCGAGCGCCTCGTGACCGAGCCCATCGAAAAAAGCATGGCCACCATGTCGGGTTTAAAAGAGATCAGTTCCGTATCGAGAAAAGACCGCGCCACCATCACCCTCGTTTTCGAGGATAAACAGGATGTGAAGAAGGCCACCCTGGAAGTTTCGGAGCGGGTTTCCCGCATCAAAGGAAAGCTTCCGAAAGAAATAGAGAAGCCGGTCGTGGCGCGTTACAACGAAAACGAGCACCCCGTGGTCATTATGAGCGCGACCTCCACCGCCCGGACGCCGGAAATAATGCGCGAAATGATTGAGCACGATCTGAAACCCGCCCTGTCCCGCGTTCCCGGCGTGGCCAATGTCGAAATCGGCGGCGGACGCCAGCGGAAAATTCTGGTCGAGTTTGAAAAGGCCAAACTGGAGATGCACAAACTTTCCATTCTCGACATTATCCGGCAGATCGGAGAGGCGAACCTGTCCCAGAGTTCCGGGGAGTTTGATTACCGCAGCAACGCCCAAAAGGTTCAGTTTGAAAGCGCTTTTAAATCATTAGAGGAAATAAAAAATCTAGGAATTTCCTCCACCAAAGAAGGCTCCCAGATTCGGCTCGGGGACGTGGCGGTGGTGAGGGATTACTTTTTGGAGCCCGAGTCCTACGCCCGGGTCAACAATCAGCCCACCGTTTCCATTTATGTCCAGAAAGAGTCCGGCGGGAACACGGTCAAAATCGCCCGGGGGGTTTTAGACGTTGTGGAAAAATACCAGAAGACTTTGCCCTCCGACATGGGAATAGGGATTTCCGTCGATCAATCGGTTGCCATCCGGGAAGCCATCGGGGATGTGCGGGAGGCGCTTTTCTTCGGGGCGCTCTTGACCACCATCATTTTGTGGCTTTTCATGAGGAATATCCTCCGGGTGACGGTGGTGGCGGTGGCGATCCCGGTGGCGGTCCTCGCCACCTTTTTCGTCATGCTGCTTCAGTCCAAATTTGTGGAAACCCTGGGAACGGTTCCGCCGATAACCATCAACATCATGTCGCTACTTGGAATCGCCCTCGGAATTGGCCGGATGGTGGACGACTCGATCGTCGTTTTTGAAAACATCGTTTTCCGCTGGGAAAGACGCCGCTCTGTCATTGCGAGCGAAGCGAAGCAATCTCATGAGATTGCTTCGTCGCTGAACGGCGCTCCTCGCAATGACATCAACCTAAAGGAGCTGGTCATTCACGCGGCCGGCGAGATGGGGCTGGCGGTGGCCTCCTCCACACTCGTCATGTTCGTGATTTTCCTCCCTATTGTTTTTATCAGCCCCGACGTGCGCCGCCTTTTTGCCGACGTGGCTTTCACCGTTGTGACTTCGCTCATGGCCTCCCTGGTTGTGTCCATGACCATCGTACCCCTTTTGACTTCCCGCTCCCTCTCCCGTGAGAACCAGTACGGCTGGGAAAAATATTTGGCCGAAAAATACGAATTGCTCATGAAAAAATTTCCGCGAATTAAAATGACGAAAATCCCTCATTTTGAGAACTTTTTGACCTGGGCCCTTGTTCCGATAATAGGCGTATTGGTCATCGGATTCATCGGCCAAATTTTCCACATAAAAATTCCTTCCTGGGTTTATGCCTTTTCCCTTTCTGGAATTATGATTTTCCTATTCCGGCTGGTGGCCAGCGACCTTTTTAATTCGTTTATCCGCATCGGCGCGGCCTGGGCCGTGAGGAGGCGGTATTGGGTGATGGGGGGGGTTCTCCTATCCGTTGTTTTCTCCGGATACATTTACATGTTTCATCTGGAAAAGGAATTCATGGGCGACACCGAGAAAAAAGAGTTTGTTATTTTCGTCGAGCTTCCTTCCGGAACGAAGCTGGACGTTTCCGACAAGGTGGTGGCGGCGGTGGAGCGGGAAATAAACGCCCTCCCGGAAATTAAAAGCAGCATCAAAACAGTGGCGGCGCGGGTGGAAGGCTGGAGTTCCAAGCTTTATGTGACCTTGGTTCCTTTGAGCGAGCGGACGCGGAGCGTTCAGGATATCATGGAGGCCTTGAGACCCCGCTTTAAAAGCATCGGCAGGGAGTTTGACGCCTTTATTTATTTCTCCGAGCCGCAGAGTTCGAAGGAGCTCGTCATCGACGTGTTCGGGAAAGATTATATGACCCTCCGGGATCTCGCTGTGGAGATTGCGAAAAGGATGCAAAGCGTGCCGGGGCTTCTTGATGTGAAACTGAGATATAAGCCGGGGAGGCCCGAGATAAGTTTGCGGGTGGACCATGAAAGGGCCTCGCTCTTCGGCTTTTCATCGAAGGAAATTGCCGATACCGTTCACGCGATGCTGCGCGGTTTGAGGGCCACTTACTTCAACGCGGGGGATGAGCAGGTTGAAACCGTGGCGCGGCTCTCCGAAGAAGACCGCCGGACCCTCGACCAGGTGGGGCAGCTTTCCATGGTTTCCAATGGCCGCCAGCGCGTGGTGGTTCCTATTTTGCAGGTGATCAAGTTTGAAAGCGGGCAAACCGCGAGCGAAGTCTGGAGGAAAAACAAGGAGCGCGTGATCCAGGTTTCGGCGAACCGCGGGCGGATGTCTTTGTCGGGATCGGTGGAAAAAGTCATCGGCGCCCTCAAGGGCTTGAATGTCCCCGTCGGATATCACTACGAAATCGGCGGGGATTACCAGAAAATGATGAAAAGCGAAAAGGAATTCATGTACGCCTTTATTATTATGGTTGCGCTGGTGTACATGGTGCTGGCCTGTTTCTTTGAATCTTACGCGCAGCCGCTCTTGATGCTTCTCACGATTCCGCTCGCCACCGCGGGTTCCATGCCCGCTCTCTGGCTCACCAAAACATCCGTCAACATGGGAGTTTACATCGGCCTGCTGATGCTGGGGGGAATTGTGGTTTCGAACGCCATCATTTTGATCGACCGGATTAAATCGGTGGTGGCGAAGCGCGGGCTCCTCAGGTCGGTGTTGAAGGCGGGCCTGGAGCGCTCACGCCCGATTTTTATGACCTCGCTCACCACCATCGGCGCCATGATCCCGCTGGCTTTCAGCAAGGCCGAGTCCGCCGACCTGTGGCAGCCTCTCGCCCTCACGGTCGTGAGCGGAATCGCCCTCTCCTCATTCCTGACGATTTTCGTCATTCCCGCCGCATACGTGATTCTTTACAAATGGATCGAGGGCCGGAAGAAACGTTCCTAAATAAATAGTCCCTCGTCCTTCGTCCCTCGTGAAAGGATGAGTGCTTACGATGGACGAGGGACGAAGGACGAGGGACGGCCTTTTTATTTCTGTTTCTGCATCCTCTGCTGCTGGTCCAGCAGCCGCTGGTTCATCTCATTTATCCGGTTGATTTCCTCGATGGTGCGCAAGGACCTCTGAACGGCGTCGTCCTGCGGAAGGACGGGTTGGGCGGGGGGAAGGGCCTGCCTCATCCCGGCCGGAAGTTTCCCTTCCTTGCGGAGCTTTTCGATTTCCTCTCTGGTGTAGGTTTTTACCTGTCGGTTTGCGGAGGGATTTTTCACCTTCTCAAGGGTATATTTCCCGGCCGCCAGATTCATGGCCGCGGCCCGGTCCCTTAAAAATTTCTTCGCGAGAAAATAGCCTCCCGCCATCGCCACAACCGCCGCTCCCCCCGCGGCAAAAATAATAAGTATGCGGATTTTTTGAGACCCTTCAATTTTGGGGGGCTCGTTCATCGGTGGAGGGCTTTTCGGAATTTCCATTGGAAGAGAGACTATTAATTTTTCCCCAGCTTAAAAATACCCGCCGGCTTTATGAGGCATTTTTGCGCCCGCCCATTAAAGGAGTTTCTGGAAACCTCTCCCCCCAACGAGGTGGAGGTTGCGTTCGAAGGCGTCCTCTTATTCCGGCTACGGGAGGCGGTGGGTTAAGGGGAGGGCCAATTTATGGCAAAAAGCCGATTTACGCGTATTTTCAAGTCGTTTTAATCACTTTTTCACCCCATCTTAAGGGGAATTTAACCCCTTTCCACCTATATTTTAAAGGAAAGTGATTGTTACACAATTGTTACAACATGTTTACAGTTTGTTAATGCGAATTTAAGACAGTTGCGGTTAAGATATTAACGGATATGAAAAAAGAGCGCGCGGTTAAAAGGTTCTTCGCTGTTTTCTTCTCGTTGATTTATATCCAGGTCAACGTGGCGTGGTGCGGCGTGCCCACGTTTCCCCTCCCTCTTCAAACCTACCAAATGATCCGTCAGCTTTTCCGGAATAATGTCATTGCGAGCCCGACGCGTCGGGCGAAGCAATCTCCTAATTCCCTCCCCGAATATGTATTCATGAGTTTGCTTCGCTCCCTCCGGTCGCTCGCAATGACACCGTCACTCGGTACTCGAAAAAAAGTTTCCCCCGACGACGTTTTCGTTTTTCACCAGGGATATTTGGAATGGCAGGAGGAATTATTGCGGGGGGACCACCAGGCACGACCTGTTGAAGGGGTATTGCCCCCGCCGATTCTCGGGGAAGACAATCAGCCGGCCCAACCGAGGGAAGCGGGGAATCCCAGGGCCCCGGAAGCCGGCGTTCCGGAGGGTCGGCGCGGCCAGCCGGAGCAAAAAGTTTCCGAGCAGGACGTGGCGAATATTCGCAGCGCCCCCACTGATGAACGGCTGGCCGACGTGTTGGCTTCGCTCGTTCCCCTCGCCGATGTTCAATTCAAAACCAAAGAAAGCTTTCTCGGTTTGCTCAGTATGGCGGGGGATCCCGCGAAAGCCACCCAATTTGGCGAAACCCTTGTCAGGGCCAACCAGGCGCTGGATGGAATCGGCCTTCACCTGGATGTGGTGAAAGGGACTGACGGGAGATTTCATCTTGAGGTCGGGCAGATCAAGGCACCGAGCCAGGTGAGCGGCGACGGCTGGAAGCCCGGAGATTTGCGGACGAACGTGGGGCTTCTCACCGGCGGCGTCGTTCAGGTTAAAAACTACGAAATAATTTCCCGGCCTGTTGAGAAAAACATCCAGACGCACGGGCTGAATCAGTCCGTCACGAGCGGCGATGTGACTCTCAACGTCATTTACGTCAATTTGACCGAATTGAAAGCCAGTTTCGCCCAGTCCCAGCGAGAGGGCTCGCCTTTGAGAGGCCAAATCGGGTTGGGTGATTTCTACAGGAAGACTCTCGCCCATGAAATGGGTCACGCCTACTTGAACGAAATTAATCCGCAAATTCTGAAAGGGTTGGACGGCGCCAAGAGGTCGGAATTGCATGAATTTTTCGCCCAGGCCTCAGAGCTGTTGTTGATTTATGACGCCAATCCCGGAAATAATGCCCGTATCAAAATGGCGGTCCTGAACGCCGTCGCCAATAATGCCTTTGGAGGCCCGAACGGAAGAGGAATTGAGGAATCTCCGGCTCATAAAAATGGGGCGACTCTGGTTATCGGAGCGCTCCTGAAAGCGCTTCCCGGCCCCGACAACATGAAGGATTTCAATCGCACCCTCATCCCCCATTTGAATGGCTTGAGAAATAATCCGGAGGCGTTCAACCAATTTTTCAAAGACGCCCTCCAGAAAAAGGTCCACGAAGTTTTGGGTCCCGAAGTCCTGCCTGGCCCAAGAGCGGTTCCTCCGGAGGCGGCGCGGCCCGACCAAGCCGGGCCGGCGGAAGCGTCTGCCGCCGGAATTAAGGAGAGGGATTTGGGGCAGCCCATCCTCCTCGATAAAGATCCCGCCAGAAACGCGGCGCAGGTGAAGGCGCTCTTTTTTGGAATTGAAAATTACAATCTCGACTTGGGAAAGGCGTGGGTTCAGACCTACCGGGAAAATGGGCAGCAGAGAGTCCGCCTTTTGACGGAGGTTAAAGATCCGCAAGGGAAAGGCGAGTGGGTGGCCGTCTACAAGACGATGGTGAATGGGAATCCTGTTTTGCAGATTGAGACAACCGCCAAAGGGGCCGTGGCGTTGGGGATGGATCCCGGACAGGTTCAGGGAATGCAGAGGGGATTGGGCGGGCGGGCGTCAAGTTCGGTTTTCGTTATTTTCTCGGAGAGTGGCCACGCGCCGCTCCTTTACGTCAGAGATGATGAAGGCAAAGTCTTTTATGCGCCGACCGACCGCGCCGCCGAAGCGAATGCAGGAAATCTCATCAGCCTTCCCGCCTTTATGAACGATGGCGTTCATCGCTTTGATTATGGAAAGCTGGAAGGCCAGGAAGCCAGAGTGACGAAGATGAACGTCGGCACCGCTGTGCGCATGATTGGCTATGGAGGGAGTTTGGCCGAAGTGAATTGGCGCCATGCGGACATCGCCTGGGGCACGCGCATTATTAAAACCGAGCATGGAATTTACATTGACGGAAGAATCACCTTTACGACGCCGCAAGGCCTCACCATCACCTTGGAAGGCACCAAGGAGGGAAAAGTTGAGCAGACCATCCAGGCCGGGGCCCAGCAGGCGGAATTTGTGGAGTACGGCCCGAACAGAAATCCCGTCGCCGTCACTCTTTTAAACCCCGGAGATAAGGAAGTCCGCGTCAATAACCAGCTGGTTTACTTTGAAGCCCACAACGGCCCGATTTTGAGGAAGGTCCTCACTCCCCAGGTGGGCGGTGAAGGTCAGGGAAATGGGAACGGCCCGCAGCCTCCGGAAATGCGCGGGGGCGTGGGCGAGTACGTCGTCCGCGAAGGGTCGATGGATTCCGTTTTCAAAATGGATCACGGCACAAATAAAGTGATCCTCACCGAGATGAGGTCGGTCTTCGGCCAGGTCATTGCTCTCCGCAACGCCGCGGGGATCATGGAGAGCCAAGTTCCTTTTGAGCAGGGAGGGATTGAGAAAAAATTCGAAGTTTTGGGCGGGCCGACCTTTGATCCTCATACCGGCCAGGGCGTTTTGAAAGTGAATGTTTTGGTTGGGAAGGCAGGGGAGTGGCGAATGTTGGAACCCCAGAGGGGAGAAGCGGGGGGGCACGATGAGCAGACCCCCGGCCATCGGGATAAAGACCTTATTATTCGGGACACTGGTGACGGCAAGTTCGTGAAAATCGCCAAAACCGACCAGGCCGTCATGGCAGCCAAGATGAATTTGGATGGAAGAACCCAGCAGGTGGCTTCTCTCGACCATCAAAATATCACTTATCAAAATTCCCGTGGGGTCACCATCGGTTCAACGCTGGACAAGGTGAAAATTGTCCACGTGGATCTCTCCGGGAAAAGGACGGAAGCCAATGGGTCGCAAATTGTTTGGATGTCGCATAAACCGGAGCATCAGGGGGACGTGGAAGCATTCCGGGCGATCAACGTTGTCGACAATTCGGGCCTCAACATTGTGCCGGTGAATACCTCTGGCGACTGGGTTCCCACCGACGGGGAAATTGTCTATCAGACCACGTTAAATTCCAGGAACGAGCCTGTGACGTCCTTGAAATCCATGGACATTAATTATCAGTTGGACAACGGCTCAAAAATAAATTTTTCAATGAAAGATAATCGCGCCGTTGTGTCGGTGGAAGCCAGCCGGGAGACAACTGTTCAGCTGTTCGATCCCAACCAGAGTCCTTCCCCAGGGGAAAATGTCCGCCCCACCGCCACCATAATTGTTCCTGGGAATGGGGAAAAAATTCAGATCGACCTGCACAGCGGTTTTCTGCCTCGAAATGGCTCTTACCAGCACCTGGATGGGGTGCGCGTTATAAATGCCGCGGGGGATGTCACGCTGAGGTACGACACCGCTGCCCAAAAAGTAAGGGTGGAAAACGTCCATTTATTCAATGGCGGTCGGACCACTTTTACCGGAGTCCAGGAAGATTTTCTCAAACCGAAATTTAATCCCGAAGTGAATGCCCAACTTTCCGGAGCGGCGGTTTTCGAAGGCGGGCGGATATTTTTCGGACTCACTGAGCCAATTAAACTGGAAAACCAAATTTTGACCGTCGCCCATCCCGATGGCAGTATTTCAGAAGTCAAGGAGACTAATTTCACAGGCCGTTACATGACGTTTGGCATGGATGGAAAGAAATCATTATCCGCCGAAGTCACCACGCATTTTTCACACACTCCGATTACTTTGAAAAAAAGCGCCGAGGAAACTGGAGAAAGGAGAAAGGATTTGAAAGGGGAGGCCCCTTCGGCAGGAATTGCAACCCCCGGCGCCGATACCAAGAATATCGAAATTGATGAAACTGGCAGGGAAATTAAAATCCAAACAGGATACGATGGAAAATTTGCCGCCCTGATAACGGAGGGGAAAGACGAAAGGGGGCAGGTCAGGTTGCTCACCCAATTCAATTTATTTTCATCGCATGCCGAAAATATATTGGCACCAGGGAAAAATGGATTCAACTTTGGGAATTTCAAGGTTGGAGAAGGGCTGGCCATTTCTCTCACTGATGAAGGAGTTCTGGTTAAAAAGGAAGGCGCCTTTGGTAAACCTAGCACCTTGGAAGTTCAGGGTGGAGGGAGTTTTGAGTTTGAATCCTTAGGGTGCCGATGGGTTCTTCTGGACGCTCAGGGAGGCGTCCAGAATTTAGACGGTTCCGTCAAGTATCACACCCCCAAAGAGGGCAGGTACGAATTTCCCAAAGAGTCGGGCGTCAAAGCCGAGGGAGTCTCAGTCGAAATTACTCGGCAGGGGGAGATGGTTTATCGCGGAAACGGCAAGAGAGCTGATGTTAAAGCGGACATAACAAAGGAGGCGCAGGTCATTTGGCAAACTGGGTCGGGCGCGCCGGGAGTTTTGAAATCGGGATTGGTCGAAGTCACCATCGCCAAAGGGATGAAGGTGGTGACAAAAAGCCTTTCCCTTGCCGCGTTCATGAAGAGGGAAAATTACGATATTGAGTCCGGAGACGGGCCTGTGCGGGCGGAAGCGTACAAATTTGAGGGAGGCGTGGTGCCCGCCGAGCTTTTACCGGCCAATGTGACGGGAAAGGTGGAAAGAACATTCATATTGGAGGGCAGGAAAGATCCCAAAGCGACATTTGAACAGAAAGCCAAAATCTCTTTTTCCGCCAAAGACGGGGAAAGTCTTCAGAGGGACGGAAGCGGTCTCGTCACGGAGGGAAACGCGCGGTTTACCGCGAGCGACTTAAATTTTTCCGATTTGGAATGCACCCACGGAAAAGTCACTCTGGTGGGCGCTCGCGTAACGACAACTTACAATAGCGAAGACGGCAAAGCCAAAGTCACCGTCAGCCGGCAAAGCCGGGCGGTTTACACCCCGGGCCGAAAAGATCCTGAAGTGACGACGGAAAAATTGGCGTTTGAATGCGAATCAGGGTCCAGGAGAGAAGTGAGTCTCCCGGGTGGCCGGACAATTCAAATTGGTTGGGTTAACGGGAAAACCAAGGGAGAAATTGAATTGGCGGCCCAGCCTTCAGCTAAGGGTTATGAAGACAAGTTAACCCTTTCTGAGGGGACGTCTTTGGATGTCACCATCCTGCGCCAATTCGCAGGGCAAATCAACGGCCAAACGAAGAATAAACTCGAATTTAAAACCGACCTGAGATATTCCGGCGGAAAAACCACCCAAGAGGGAGGAATTCAAATTACCGGCGACAACGAAGAACGAATGGCGGGGACGTTTAACGAGAGAGGGGAATTGACCTTTGATAAGAGGTCCTCCATCACTGTGGGAGGGATTAGATACCGGTCCAACGATGACGGCCAGTTAAATATTGAGTCTGTTCGGACCGAATTTGATCAAAAAAAGTTGGTTCATCTTTTGAATTTTCAAACTACTTTGTCCCCGCTTCTGGGCCGTTTTGGTGAATTGAAAGTAAAGGATGGCCAAGCCACCCGCGAATTCTATCTCCTCCGGCCGCTTGAGAACTACGCTAGCAAAGAAAAAAAGGCCCGGCTTGAACAGGATGGGATCCGATTCATTGGAGATTATAACGGTGTCACCTCCGTCGGTCTGATTAGAGTCGTCGACGATAGGGAGGGGGACCATAGATTTATTAAAGACTTGGAGGGTCAGAACCGTGGTAGATACCGCTCCGAGGCGGAAGGCTTGGTCTCATTCGAATTTGATGGAGGAGTGGTCAGAGAAAACGCGGACCGGACATTCCAAACAATTCTGGCCAAGGCTTCATTAGGGAAGAAGGTCGGTGCTTTTGCAAAGGGGGAATTTGTCAAGGGGACGGTGGAGTATGTCGAAGGGAATGCCACTGCCAGGGCCGGGAGACGTCAAAATCTCCAACTGATATTTACGGGGGTGGTGGGGGGTGAACGAGAGCTGGCGTTGAATGTCGGGGAAAATGGAAAAAAGGAATATGTTTTAACGTCGAATGCCCGCCGTCAGTATACGGATACGGATCGCAGAAACCTGAAAATGGATTTTGAAATAGAGGCAGGTACCAAATTTTTCAAAGAAGGGGGCCAGCTGGAAGTTTTGCAAGGGTCGATCTGGCTAAAGGGGGAAGGAACCCAAGCCATCGCCGGTGAAACCGAGCAGGGAGTTGTCTCCAATGTTGGGGTTTATAGGGAAGAGGGAGGGGGCCCGGGAAATGCATCGGCGGGAGGGAGCTCAGGAAAAGTTCCGGAAGGTGAAGAGGTGGACTACAAGTCCGGACCGGGGGGCGTAATGGTCGCGACCAGAGGCAGGATATACATACAGCGGGATAAAGACGAAAAAGGCGTTCTCTGCCCGGCAGAATTGAGATTCAAACCGGGAACCGTTTTTGTCAAAGGCGACCAAAAATTTCACCTGAAGTTCGAAAAGGGTTATTGGCCATGGTCAGAAGGAAAGGTTGTCGCTGATCCCGAGCTCGTAGCTAAAAAGTGGCGGTATCTGGCCGGCACCAAGGAAGATGGGTCCGCCGATCTTAAAGTGGCCTATAAATCTAGTCAAGTGGCCAGAGAGGGGGCTGACAATCGGGAATCTGTCATTGTCATTGGAGGCGAGGCGGCTTTAAGAATGAGTGGCGCAAAATTTTCTGCCCGGGATGTCACCGTAAGTAAAGATAAAAAAAGCGCCTCAGTCGAAATTATTGTCCTGGACGGCAAAAACAGACGGGTCGGTCACCTTGAGTGCGAATTGAAGGCCGAAACAAGGCAAAAGCCGGTTAAAAGCGGATCCACCGAAGATCTTGTTCGGGCTGCAGCTTTTCCTTTAAGTTTAGAGGCAGCCCGACTTGGGGGGGCTCTTGTTGGACTGGGTTTTGATTCGGTATCGACGGGCAGATGGATTATGAAGGATTGTGATTTCCTCCGGCCTGTCAGCGAGGAGCGCGTCACCGATCCGGCCACGGGAAGGTTGATTTACACCAAGACCGTAGAAGATAAGTGTCATTTTGGGAAAAGCGGGAGGGAAGACCGAACCAGAGAGAATCGCGTTTCGGAGCCGTTCGATGCCAGATTAGATCACGCAACGAAACGGGATGTATTAACTGGGACCGGGCTGGATAGCCTTATTGACGACCCCTCTGTTATTTTTAGGGGAAGAGCGGAAAGTTCAAAAGTTACCGATGCGCATGACGACATCGAAGGATGTTCGGCCAATCTGCGTGGCGTACTTCTAAGAAAGGTGAAGGGAACTGACGGAAAAGAGACATTTGAAGTTGTGAAGGTTGGGGGGAAACCATATCAAGTCCACATCGATGCTTTGCGGGCCGACCATTTTATTATGAGGAATCCGAATAACAGCGATTATTCCGCCCATTCGAAGGAGAAGCTCAAAGAACATTTTAATGATTTTGTGGAATTTATCGCCCGGCCAAATAAATCGGGAGAAGCGTCAGATCGGGATTTCAATATGCAGGCTTATTACCGGACCTCTTCAACTTTGGCCGCCTACCAGAATTTGAATGTTAGGTGGGGACTGTCGGATTTTGGGAAGGTTGTCGATGTCGCCGGAACAGCTATCGCCGACAAGTTGAGGGGAACGCACCACGCCGTTGAACTATTGAGCGGTAGGGAGGGCGGCGGTCGATATAAGATGACCGCCATTTCTGAAATGGCACAGGGAGGCCGCGACATGACTGATTTGGCCCAGGGGAATACAACCACAGGCCAACTCATGGAGGATATCCAAGGAAGAGGGTCCTGGGTGAGAAGCGTCGATTTGTTTTTGGGAGATTTATTAGGGACGAACCGCATAATGAATATTTATAGCGTGGGAAGTTTCATGCTGGCCTGGGGGGAGCAAGCTTTAAATTTTGCCACCCTAGGCGGAGGTACAGGGATAAAACTGGGCGGACAGTTTGGATTAAAGATTTTGACAAAAATACCCTGGCTGGGGAGGGCCATTGGGTGGGCGGCAAAAGCCGGAGAATCCATTAAATTTTTAAACTTCGCCACTCGGACGGGGCAATTGACCAAGTCGATTCTTCAGTTCGGAAGCACAGTCGAGCGGAGCGGCAAAGCCTTTGCTATATGGAGGGTTGGTAGGGCTGGAATTAAAGAAGTTTTGGGAAGAGGGCTTCAGCTCTATTTCCGAAAGGAAGCCGCTAAATCGATTGGAGCATTCATCGAAACTTGGAATGAGAAAGGCTGGGGAGAAGAAACGAGGGAGGCTTTGGGGAATGCTGTTTGGAATACGGTGGTGAGTGAAATTGGTTGGATGGGCCCACTCATGGGGGGTGCGGCCAAATGGGCAGGTGGCTCCAAAGTTGGCCAATGGATTAGTCATCTCACAGGCATAGGGGGAAAGGCCCCGTCAATTATTCGACAGTTGGCTACGGCGGCCGTTGCGGGAGCGGTAGCCAACGTCACTTATCATTTGATCCGGGATGGAAAAGCAGACATATCGTCAATCGGCACGCAAGCTTTGATTGGAGCAGCTACGGGGGCAATCGGGTATGGAGTTTTTCGGGGATTGAATGCCGTTGGCAGAGCAACCGGTCTCGGGAAGGGGATCGATGGGCTTAATACCGCGGCCAAATCAAGAAACCTGTCGCGGATGGAGAGTGTAAGGAAATACCTTTACGAGGGCTTCCAAGAACTTGGAGTTATGGGGAGAAACATGGCCATCGGGGCCACTCTGATGATGGGATTTCAATTGGGTCAGAACATTGCAAATGGGAAACCGCTCTTTGAAAGTTGGAAGGGGATTTTGAACCAAGTTGGGCAGGGGGCTTTGTTAGGCTTTTTAATATTGGGAGGTCTTGCGGCAGTGTCCAAATGGGGGGAGGCCGGCCGAAACCTGAGGAGAGTGGGCGGCTTGGATGAATTTAATTGGGAAAGGCTGAAAGCTGGATTTTCCATGGGCACCTGGGAAGTCGTTTTCAATAACCCTGAGCTTTGGCAGGGACTCGGCTTGGGAGGGGGCGGAATGTATAACCCCTTGAACTGGGCCACAGGCATATCGGAGTACCTTGAGTCCACTGGCTTTTTGGGGCCTCCACAATCGGGAGGGACGGAGAGGGATGAAAAATCAGTTGCGGCAAAAAGCTGGGACAAATTTTTGAAAACTTCCGTCAATATCGCAGGACTCCATCCTTTCTTTTCTTTCGGCCGGATAGGCAAAAATCCCGTCGTAGACCCCGCGAATTACTTTGCTCAAAGTTTATCGAGGCAGGGCAGCGTTTTATTGGCCAGAGGAAGTGCTTGGGCCTTTGTTCCAACTTTGACCGGACAGATCCTTCAAAGAACGGTGGCCATGCCGATGACGATAAAAACCTTCGAACTCTTTGAGAAGGCCTCCGTCGGCTTGGCTATCCAGGCTGGACTGATTTCCGAACCGGGCGTTATTAGAGAGGGGTCGCCTAGAGATGGAACGCCTAAGTATGCCAGCGAGGAGGAGAAATTAGGGCATCTGTTTTTCCGCGTTATTGGTTTCATCAACGCCCCCATTCATGCCAGCCAATCAGGTGAGCAAAAATACAGTCAGGAGAAATTGGCTGGACGAGACTCCCGTTTTAGCGACTTTTTGTTGCCTAAGAAATGGGTCGAAGAAAGAAAAAAAGAGGCGAGCAAATTTGCTGGCGATGTGTTGAGCACTGCGGAGGGGGGAGATGATTCATTTCGTTTCCAAGCCAATGGAAGGGATTGGGAAATTAGGGGAGACAGCCTGAAACAGGTTCGCCAATCGGCGCAAGCAGCTTTGTCTAGAGACACAGCGGTCGGGGAAGTTGCAAATCGGGTTGGACCGCCGGGAGAAAAAGGCTCACCCGGTCGAACACCGGATTTGGTGGTTTTAGGCGAGGCTGGAGTGTGGGGGGCGAGTCAACGTTCGGAAAAACCTGACCAAGCAGCAGGGAAAGGTAAAACCGCCGGGAAGGGTGAAGAGACGGCTCCTACGAAATCCACCCCGGAGGCTTCCGCCACCGCCAAAGCATCTGAGACTAAATCTGGAGAAGCCTCGGGTGAGAAATCGGCCAAAAAGACGGCAGAGAAAATGACCTGGGACGATGCCGTGGCAGTTCAGCGGGCTCACCAGGCAGGAGCCGATGTGAAGCCTGAGGAATTGGCCCGAGCCAGAGAAATACTTCACATCAAGGAAGGGGAAATAATTATTGTAAATAACGACGGTTTCCGAAGCAGAGCGGCCAGCGGATTGGTGGAGATGGCCCCTGATAGCGAGGTAGCGAAATTGAAGGACTTGTCGGTGGATGGTATTTATCATCCAGAAGTTGCCGATTTTGCCGTTGTTCGTCTCAATCCCACCTTCCTCGGATTGGGGAGGGCTCAAGTTCTTTCTGAGTGGCGGGCGGCAAGCTTTTTATTAAAAGATTCTGAGGAGGGAAAGGAACTTCTCAAAGTAATTGGGTCAAATTGGAGAGGAATGATTCAAACCGAAGGGGGAGATCGAGTCATACAAGCCACCCCCCTCCTCGAAGGTCTGATTGGCAAAAAAATTCTGGATAGTTTGCCCGATGGGACAAAGGCTCTGATTAGAGAGAATGGCGGAATCTTAGTTGTTGGCAGAGGGGTTCCGGGAATCATCATTGGAGGCCTTACCAAAGGCGATTTGAATGAAAGGGCGGAGATGTTCGCCCAGGCGCCGACACGAGGCTCGCCAGAAAAAACAACTCAAGGACCTGCCGCCCGCCAATCAAATCCCACCGAAACGCAAACCCCGCTTGCAGAATCAAAAACGCCTCCTTCCAAAATCCCTGACGCTTTCAAGGGTAGAGATCTTTGGCAAGAGAATGCCCCACTATCTTTAAAAGTAACTTTTCGAGGTGACTCCACGGTTTCGCGGTTTGAAATATATGGTGAAGGAAACAGTGGCCCAAGAGTTTCGATCAATCCATCAGAACAATCAATGAAGCTTGTGGGTTCTGAAACCGTGGAAGCCGCCGTTCGTGAGGGAGGAAATGGATTAACTGAACGTGAAGTGACTTGGGCCGAAAATAGATCATCAAGGGGATTATTCGGACGGGCATGGGATTATTTCATCGGGAGAGGAAATTCTGACTTTGTTGAATACAACAGCCAAGGCGAAATCAGCAAAGCTGGAATCCGCGGGGATTCCTTGGCCAATTTTAGGGGTCAGATTGAAGAAGGGAAAAAAGCGAGGGAACAACGGGATGCGAAATTGGAAGGCGAGACTAAGAAGACAGACGATCTGGTCGAAGCTGCTGTTCAGGGTGGGGGGAAATCTCGAAAGAGTGTTGATAAATTGGCGAAGGATATTTATGCAGGAGTTAAAAAGGTTATTTCAGGTGAGTCTGGAGCTGAGGAGAAACAAGATGCCCTTGCTGATCTCACGGAGGAGTATGTGGGGAAATTCCAGGCCTCAGACGATGTATCGGCGGATGATAAAGGGAGGGCCGTTCGGAAACTCGCTCAGAGAGTTGAGGGATCCAATACCACTGACGATGTGAAAGAATTTTTCCGGCATTTGGTGGTGGAAGTGGACCGCGCCGGATGTTCTTCGTGTATGGCGAAATACACCGACCCGGCTTTACTCCGGCAAGCCTGGCCAGGAGTCTTGGGTTCTTATCGGAGCGAAGCGACCGATCCAGGAAACAGTGAAATGCGGGATGAATTTGCTCTGGACAGGATGCGACAGGAAACCGGCAAATTGAATCCCGATTTTAACGAGAGAGCTGCTAAAGCCACTGAAGGGCCTGAAGGGCTGAAAGGGACTGATGCCGATCTTCTGAAGAAATTTTCTTCTCCAGAAAGTCCCGTTGACCGGACGGGGGACAGGAGGCAGGTTGGCGATCGGGAATTTGAATATTTGGATGCCAAGGCAAGATACCATGAACACCTTGCTCAGCAACTTGAACGAGGGACGCCGGATAGAAAAGTTGGGAGAGACAGGGAATCTCAAAGATTGCGACGCGAAGTCCTGAGGATTGCTGGAGCCCGCCAATCTATTGAAATATTGAAGGGCAGGCTTGATCTCGCTGAAGAAAAATTAAGCCGGGACCATGACGATTCCGCTCCCGATTTGAAAAGAGGGATTGCCGCGTTAAGGCGTATGCTGACAGTCCTGGGGCGTCAGGTTAAGGAAGGACGTGTCGAAGCGCTGGAAGCTCTCAAACAATTTGAGGTTGAGACAGAGGTCGTCGAGACTTTTACCGGCTCGGTAAAGTTAGATGCTGAAAAAGTCCAGCGGTTATTTTCCGAGATTGAATCTAAAGTTTCTGATCCGGGAGCT
>Ga0315279_10002489_pt1 | contig 27520 bp, 15 predicted proteins | sample YL17G06_20_MG_FD_203694 | JGI IMG/M metagenome (GOLD analysis project Ga0315279, IMG submission 203694) | Sediment microbial communities from Yellowstone Lake, YNP, Wyoming, USA - YL17G06_20 | ecosystem: Environmental > Aquatic > Freshwater > Lake > Sediment | place: USA: Wyoming | collected... | reverse complement strand
CTCGCCCGGCATGCCCCAATGCGCCGCATACGAATACGGCACGTCGTTCAAGATTCCCGTCGAACATGCCAGCGCCAGCGCGAAGTAGTCTCGATCGAGCCAGCCCCCTTCCGCATGGTCGTTGCCGTTGCCCGTCAGGAAATCGTTCCACTTGAAATAGTCGTGACACGCCGAGGCGGCCTGGTGCACCGTGCACGACCACACGAAATTCGACGTGTATTCATACTGGTTCCGCGCCTCATGATCCTGTCCGACGTTCCAGTGATCGATGGTCGGGCTCTCGGCCCACGTCGCGTGCGCACGCGCTTCGAGCCGATGTCCCATGCGCTGTTCCGCGTGACGCTTCGCCTCGGCGAATAGATCCACAACACCGTCCTGAAGAAGCTTGAAGTATCGCGATCTAAACAGCGCCGTGGCCTGGATCGCCTCAGGCGCCGCGCCGAACACGTGCATGACGCCCTCCTTGGCGCTGAGGTCCGAAGCACAATCCTCCTGGCCATGAACGAAGTAGATGAGGTACTTCGCCAAATCCTGGTACTCGACTCCATACTTTTCAGCGAACCGCTTCGCCAGGCCCGGACTCACGTATCGCAGCGCGAACTCGCCATGATCGTGATGGCCGAAATAGGCCCAATCCTGCTGAATGTGCATTTCGTCCGCGTATAGCCCGTTGAGCTTGACACCCGCGGAAGCGTACTTGTCCACGAGGCCCTTCAGAAACGGCAGCGCCTTGTCGCTGAAATAGTCCATCTCCGGCGTGCGATACTGCTGCACTACGAGCAGGCAATCCAGCGGGCCGATCTCGGTGTGTCCCTGGCCAAACACGCGGATGCGATGCGCCACGCCCGTCTTCAGCGCCTCGTAGCGTTCGACCTTCGCGGTATCCGTAATCTCGATGATCGACTTCGGTTCCACCACGCGGTACGGCGTCCCACTCACCGATTCCTGCCGGAACGCAAACACCCGCACCCCGATGTCCTCGACGTCGATGGGGCCTTTGTTGTTCACCCAGCGGTTCTGCCGCCAGAGTTGAACGCTGTACCGGCCCGTTTGCGGATCCCGGAGTCCCTCGCGATAGTGCATCCACACCCCGGATTCCCCCGTTGCGGCGCGATAGCCTGGGCCGATCTCGAGCGGGCTCAGCACACTCAACTCGAGCCCGAGCCCGTACGATTCCGCGAACCGGCTCACCTTCGCGATGCGCTCGACGTAGCCGTCCATGTCCGGCATCAGTGTGCGCGGCTTGTCCTGGCCGGGCCGGTACTGCGCGAAAAAGTGGTCGAACGCCACGATCAGCGTCCTGGCACCACTCGCCTTCGCCTCCTCGCACACCTGCCGCAGACTTTTTTCGACCCGATCAAACGTCATCGACAGGTTGATCACCTTGTCCGGATCGGTCAGGTCCTCGAGGTCCTGATCGCTGACCAGGATCACGCCCGCTTTCCCCAACTGAAACGCCCAAGGCCCCGGATATCTCACCAGATCCCCCGAATACACGTTCTCAGGCACATTTGTTTCCATAGCCGATCCCATTTCTCCGAATGCAGCAGCCGACATCATGGCCATGAACGGGGTCATCATAATCCATGCACAATTTTTCATCAGAAAAAAGCCCTTCCAAATGGAGCCCACCGAGGCCCACCGCATTCTTAAGTTACCACCGACCGGCGTTAAGATAAGGGGCAATCAACCAGCACCGTGGCCCCTTAGCCCGCTTCAGCGGGCTCCTCTTTGCACCCTTCTTCAGAAGGGGTGGAAACAATGAACCACGTATACGAGGACGCTTAAGCGTCGCTTCCCAAAACGCTTCAGCATGTCCCTGGGGCTGAAGCAGGTCGTCAAGCCACGCTAAAGCGCGCTAACAACTAGGACAGTTCCAGCTCCACCCCGGTTGAAACCGGGTGCAAAGAGGAGCCTGCTGAAGCCAGGCTGACGAAAGCCAAACGAACTCGGTGCTTATCTTAGTGCCATTCAAGTTACAACTCTCATTTTCAATCCCCACACGCCGGAAGTCAATGCTCGCGGCTCTGGCATCCACCGAGCGCGTTGCGGACGTCCCTACAGGTCTCTCCGGCTTGCGCAAAAACCCAGCGTGAGGCCGCCGTCAACGGTAATGCTTGCGCCCGTAAGATAGTCGCATTCATTCGTGCAGAGGAAGGCGACGAGCCGAGCGATCTCGTCAATGCGGCCCACGCGCCCTTCCGGAATCGCGGTGGCAAAGGCCGCCTGGCGATCCGCCGGGGTTAGGTCCGTGGCTACAGCGCCCACAACGACGGAAATCGCCTGGATGTTGTGTTCGCCAAGTTCCAGGGCGAGGCACCTTGTGAGTTGTTCCAGACCAGCTTTGGCCGTGCTGTAGTGGGCGTAGTTGCGCCTAGGTTGGTAAGCGTGGACGGAGCTGATGTTGATGATCTTCCCGCCCTTCCCGCTCTTTACCATAAGGCGGGCGGCATGCTGCGCACACAGAAACGGCGCCCTAAGGTTGACGGCCATGATGAGATCCCAGTCCGCTTCTTTCAGTTCGAGGATAGGGCCCGGGTTCTGCGTGGCCGCATTATTGACCAACACGTCGAGCGAACCCAGCCGGCGCTCGATGGTATCGAACATCTCCACAATCTCCGCACTCCGGGAGAACTCCGCAGATACCATGAGGGAGGACGGGCTCAAGGCCTTAACCTTCTCGAAGGAAGTTTTGAGTTCGTCGGAGTCCTCGGGGCCGTGAACCACCACCGTGGCATTCCTGGATGCCAGTTCGAGTGCGATAGACGCGCCGATCCCCCGGCTCGAACCCGTTACCAAGATGCATCGCCCCTTGAGATCCATGATATACCCTCCTCGAATACTCGCTGGCTCAGTGCTTAATCACCTGATAGACAATCCAAAATGACTTTGATTGCGCCGGACCGGCCCTTGTTGCAGGCCACCTCGAAAGCCCTGACTGCGTCGGACAACGGGAAGCGGTGCGTGATAAGCGGGGTTACGCGAATCGTCCCGCTCGCGAGGAACTCGAGGGCGCGCGGAAAGTCGGAGTACATCGCGTTCGACGAAGTCCGAAGACATCGTTCGCCGCTCAGCAGGAGCGCAGGGAATCTGATCTCGTCTTCCTTGGCGGCGAGGACCACCAACGTCCCGCCCTTCTTGAGAATCGCAAGGGATTCCTTGATGCTGTCGGTTGTCCCGACCGTGTTGAACGCGAGGTCGACACCCTCGTTGCCGGATTGGGTCATCACCTCTTCCGAGAATGGAACCTGCCCCGACACGTTGACTGCAAAATCGACACCGAGCGTGCGCGCCACTTCGAGGTTCTCGTCGGCAATGTCGGAGATGAACGTCCGGATGGCCCCGTAAGCCTTGGCGTACTGTGCGATGAGCAGACCAATGGGACCTGCCCCATAGACGGCCACCTTGTCGAGGGGCTTCGGGCCGCCTACATCGATTGCGTGGAGCGCCGCGATCATCGGATCGAGGAATGTGGCCTCCTCGTCGCTGACGTGCTCCGGAAGCTCATAGACTTGGCTGGTGAACGCGATGCAATACTCCGCCATCCCGCCTGGATAGTAGTCCATGATCCCCCACCCTTGGCCGTGCCCCAGGTGCTTCGTGTTTGCACAGAGATTTTCTTGGCTGTTCCGGCAGAAGCCGCAACGGCCACAGGTGATGAATGTGTTCACCGCCACCCTTTTCCCGATAAGCGACGAGTCGTTGTCTTCGCACACCTCTTCGACGACCCCGACAAACTCGTGTCCGAGGATGATGTTTGGCGGATTTGGGATCTCCCTGCCGAGTGTCTGTTTCGCCCAAGGATTCTCGCCGTGGAAGTACCTGACGTCACTTCCGCAGATCCCGCATTTGCTGACGCGGACCACGACCTGGCCCGGCCCGGGCTTCATCTTCGGAACATCCAGCACCGCCAGGTCCCGCGGCCCTTTCAGAACCACTGCTTTCATCCGAGCGCTCCCTCCACTCCCGAACGGAACTATTTACGCCCCTATCAAGGCATCAGGCGCCGCTCTTGGAGGAGGATAGCATATCCCCTTGTTCCCCTCGTTCCCAAGTTCAACTTGGGAACGAGGGGAACAAGGGGAAGAGGAGACCTGGGAACGAGCGTTATCCGCTATTTGCCCGCCGGTTCGGCGCGCACCGGCAGGATGATAGCGCTGGGATGCTCCTTGTCCATATACACCGTGTTCTTCGCGACGCGCAGATCATCTTCTTTGGGGAAATCGTCGCCCGTGTTCGGGTTCTTTTCGAACCGGGGATAGTTACTGCTTGAAACCTGCACGCCGATGCGGTGGCCTTTGTTCACGATTAAGCTGATCGACCAGAGGTCGAGGTCCAGCTTCGCGATGTCTCCCGGTTTGACCGGCTCCGGCTTGTCAAAGCCGTTGTGGAATTTGAGACGGCGGATGTTGTCCAACATCAGAATTTCCTTGCCGTCTGGGTAGACGTCCACGAACTTCGCCGCGAAATCCGTGTCGGGCGCATCCGTTGAGACGTAAAGAATCACATGGACAGCGCCGGTGAACTCGATGGGCGCCTCGATCGGCTCCGTGGCGAAGCGGAGCACATCCGGACGGTTGCTTACCGCGCGCTGGTCAAACGGCCCCGCGGGAATCGTCAGATTCTGGCCCCCCTTGCTCGGGCAAGGGTCCTTCGGGTCATACGTATACGTCGCGGTGCCTTTGTCGGGCGGCGCCGTGGCCAGCTTACCGCCTTCCACCAGATAATAGGAAGTTGGATTGGTGGGGAACGGCGGCCAATCATTTGCGGTACGCCATTCATTGCCGGGCGCGCCATCTTCGACCACGTCGCCCAAAGTGTAGTAATTCACCGCGGGCTCGGTCATGATGCCGTTCTGCTCGCCCTTGAGCCAGCACTGTAAGAACCGCATTGTGTACTTGTTGAAATCCAGCGCCATGAAATTGTCGCGCAGCTTAAGGTCGCCAAGGTCTCGGCTGGCCCCGTGCGGCCACGGCCCGATGATCAATTTCTGGTTGCCCTTGGCGCCCTCCCCGCCCTGATGTTGCCGCGTCACAAAGTTGTTGATGGTTCCCTGCTGGAAAATGTCGAACCAGCCGCCGACGTGTACCGCCGGGGCGGTGATCTTTGAAGCCTGCTCCTCCGCATTGAACCCTTGCCAATATGCGTCGTAGGTCGGATGGCTCTTCCAAATGTCGATCATCCAATCGCTCTTTTGTCCTTGAATCCACTTTTCCGCAAGCGACTTCATGAACACGCCGCCCTGGTACGCCGTCTGGCCGTAGAACTTGGACGACGCAACAATGATGACTTGGGCGGCCACGTCTTTGGTGGCGGGCGCCATCTGTATCTGTGTGATGCCCAGCGCGGACATGCCCCAGGTCCCGATCTTGCCGTTGCACCACGGTTGCTGCTTCGCCCACGCTACCGTCTCCGCCCCGTCCCGATTTTCACCCCAACCGTCGTCCCCAAAGACCATGTCTTTGCCCTCGCTGGCGAAGCGGCCGCGCGTATCCTGGATCGCGAGGGCCATTCCAACACCATTGAGCATCGGCGCCACCATGGCGCCCTGGCTCTTGTTGTAAACGGTCCGCACCAGCACGACTGGAAACGCCGGACCGCCGCTGGACGGCAGAAAGACATCCGTGGCGAGTTTCGTGCCGTCCTTCATCGGAACCATCACCGTTTCAGACGAAGCCGGCGGGACCAGGAACAAACCGGCCAAGATGACTATCAGCAACAAACGCGACCGCATACTCATAATCTCATCTCCTCTACGATGGTCCGTAAGACGGGAAGCCCACGTGCTTGTTTGGACCCGCGCGCCTCCCACTCAGTTGCACTACGTTTCCTTGGCCGACCCCTCGTTCCCAAGTTGAACTTGGGAACGAGAGGTTCCGCAGATTGTAGCCCCATCTTGGCATCGTTTCCACTCTCGCAGTCGCCGTACGCAATTGCATTTCCGGCCAGGCGCACGTAACATCATGCCTCAACGGTGCCGGCCGGATATCGCTCGTTCCCAAGTTGAACTTGGGAACGAGCGTCGTCTCAACGAGCGCTTCAAGGAGAACGCGTGCATGATCGAGCTTTGGGGTACGCCGCTGTACAGCCAACGGATCGCGAGCCGATCCATATCCGCTGAGAACCCGCGAGGGGAAGTGGGACAAGGGGGCAAAGCGTTGAACGGACGGAAAGGAGAACCGTGTCTGCCAAATCTCCGGGACGGCCAGGTCTACACATTTGCTGAGATGGCAGGTCCTGGCGTGATACGGCACATCTGGGTCACGCCCGAAAAGCGGAATCCCGATGTCTTGCGCAACCTGATCTTGCGGTTCTATTGGAACGAGCAGTCTCAAGCGTCCGTCGAGGCGCCGCTCGGCGATTTCTTCGGCGTGAGTCACGGCGCGACGTGTCATTTCGAATCAGGCTTCCTCACCAACGCCGAAGGCCGGGCATTCAACAGCTACTTCCCGATGCCGTTCTCGACCTCCGCACGGCTCACGATATCCAATGAAAGCGGCAGGGACGCGGGGATGTTCTTCTACGAAGTGGATTATACCGCCGGAGACGACATTACCATCGAGACGCCCCATTTCCACGCCCAGTTCCGCCGTGTAGCCAACACCACGATGTATGAGGACTACGTCATCCTAGACGGCGTTGTAGGCAAGGGGAGATATCTGGGGGCTAACGTCGGGATCGTTGACCGCTACGCAAAGTGCGACTGCTGGTGGGGAGAGGGAGAAGTGAAGATTTACATCGACGGCGACGACCCATACCCCACGATATGCGGCACAGGGTCGGAAGATTACGCCGGGGCGGCGTGGGGCATAGGCCGGTTCCATGCCAGAGAGTTTGGCGCACCATTCGTCGAAGGCAAACACATCTCGTTTTATCGCTTCCACGGTCACGACCCCGTGTATTTCTCGCGTGATCTCAAGGTGACCATCCAACAGATTGGAAACGACGGCAGCGTTACGCCCTTGAAACCGGGAGAGAGACCCGCCATGGACCCGTTCATCAAGGCGGGACTATACAAGAAGGATTACCCGGGCGGCAATTTCGAACGGGTTGACGACGTCTGTTCCACCGCGTATTGGTACCAGACATTGCCCACGCATCCTTTCCCGGAGTTCCCGAGAAAGGCGTTGCGATCTCTCGAGCTTGTATCCGAACGGACGCAGGATCCGGGCGCCGCTGCCGGTCCCCAAAGCGACCCATGACCCGAAAATCCACACGGGCTATTGGAGAAATCGTGCCTCAATCCCCGCTCAGGCCTACCGCAAGCAAGACAGGATCCAGCGGCGATACGCAAAGGGGAAATGCAATCTGCTTGTCGCGGACAGTGTCGATGGCGCCGCGTACAGGTTTTGCCGTGACAATTCTCACGCGTTTCGGCTCACGCGACAGGTTCAGCAGGCTGACGAGCAGTTTGCCGTCGTGTTCAACGGCGCGCAGGTTCACCCCCCAAATCGGCTCGCCGTACACGCCTTCCAGCCGGACTGGACGAGCCGCACCCGTAACATCGAGCAGCCGCTCCAGGATGTCGCGGTACGCCTGCGGGGTAAGTGGGTCAGGATACACTACAAGCCGTCCGGAGCCGGACTGGACGAGCCCCTGTTTGCGGGCGCGGCCATACTCGTCGTGCGTGAAGCATGGGCCGGCGGTCATAACCACTCCGCCATCCTCGATGTATTTCTGCAACGCCCGCACGACCGCGTCGGGCGCGTGTGAAGCACGGGGCACGACCACAAGCCTGTAGCGAGCCAGTGTCCCCGCTTCGACTTGGCGTTCCGTGATGAAGTCACATACCGCGCCGGTGAAGTAAGCCCCCTCAAACGCCGCTTTGGCTTCCTCGATGTAATCCATCGACGGCAAGAGAGATGAGTAGGTGTACAGAATCGCCATGTCCGGCGTGGCGCGGCTCAACGCGTGGACCTCTGGCGCAAGCCGGTTCAGATCGAGGGCCACGTGGCCAAACCCGCGGACACAGTTGGCCCGTGTAAGGATATTCTCCGCAAAATCGCCTTCCTGCGCCCGTTCCCACACCCACGTGGTCGTGGCGCCCTGACCATGGAGCGCCTCTTGCCAGTATACGGTGCGGATGAACGCCTCGGGAATGTAGCGAGCGTCGCCATCGCCGATGAGATGATTTTCGGAATTGAAGATCGGGCTGTCCGGCGCCGTGCAATGCTGCAGCGAGTAGTTCATGGCCATGGTCAGCCATCCGCACGCATACGGGCCGGGCTGCTCACCCGCGTAATCGTACGTGCAGTCGTTGCCTGCAATCCGATCAATCTGGTTGAATTTCTCGTGATCAATGCCAAGTTCAAAGCGGCCCGGGTCCTCGAACGCAAGCGACTGGACTTTCGCATGGACCGGCAAATCAGGCGCGTAACGGTGAATCCGGTCGCGAAGCATCTCGTGAAATGCCAGAAACCGTTCCTGGTTAAACCGGCACCAGTCGAAGAACAGAGCATAATCCGACGCGTCCTTGGGAAGGTCAATGTCCTCGAACCGGCGGAAACGGGCTCGATATGTTTTGTTTGCCTTCCGCACCGAGCCCCACCTCTGTTTCAGCCACTCCTGGAACCGCGCGCGTTCATAGGCGCACTTGCCCTTGTATGCGGGTTCATTTGACAGACAGATGCTGTGCAGTGCGGGATGGCCGGCGATCAGCGGCATGAGCGCGTCCAACCACTTTTCCATCACCGTACGCGTGTTGGGCGCTTCAATGCAGAAGTGCACGAATCCGTTGCCGCACTGTGTATGCGCCGGGTCCGCGTCTTTTGCCCACTGCGGAAAGTAATGAGGCGAAATAAGCAGGTTGACCGCGACATTGTGTTCCGCCGCCTTATCCAACCATTGCACGACGTTCTCGCGGATCGCGTTGATATCGACGGTATTCGGGTCCGGCAAGGCGTTCTGTGGTCCCATCTCGATCTGGATAATGTTGAGACCGTAGTCATTCAAGATAGGAATGTCCTTGCGGATCTGTCCGAAGTGGCCGACGCCCGTGAAATACACCGGCCGTTCGTTCTGCCAGAAGCCGCCATCCCGTATCGCAACAGGGCCGGTCCTGTACCTGGGTACGGCAAGATCGCGGGTGGCGTCCGTTGCCGCGTCGTCAGCTTCCTTGAGCGCCTCGGTGCAGAGGCGGGCGATATAGGCCGCGGCCTTCAATCCCCGAAGTTGATGACCAGGATTGCTTTCGGCCAAGTCGTCAGGTACGTATTGAAGAAAACTCTCAACGACGCGCGCGTCCGCCGTTTGATAGGTCATCCGTCTGCCAGCTTCGCGGGCACGGCGGATCTTGTCGTTCAATGCGGCGAGTTTCCCGGCAGTCTCAGCAAGATTCCCGTTCACGTTCGGGCGATCGGACAAGAGAATATCGCGGCCTGCAGTGACCGAAGCAAGGAATGCCTCGTTGCCGCAGGCTCGATACGCTGTCATGTCGAGCGCCTGCATCGCGTCATGCACCCGCTCGCGCCAATGGGCGGCTTCCGCCGCAGGGACATAGTCCACGTCCTCGAGCGCGGCGTCGAGGTCTTTCAACAGCGCGCGCAACGCGTCGACCATCTTATTGCCGGCTCCGCACACCAGGTACGCCTGGAGCAAGCCGCCAAAGCCGGGCCGGTTGACCGCATGCAGCGCGACCGTAATGGTCTCGTCCGGCTGTGCGTTGTCGGTCAGGACGAAATCGCCCTTAGCCCACTCGAACTCCTGTTTGAAAACGCCGTTTACGTACGCCTTTGCCCCGTTATCCACGCCCGCTCTCATGCGGACGGCGGCGCCTATGGTGGGAATGCCGTTGATGGATTCAGGAATTGTGATGCGGGTGCGGAACCACCCCGTCGAATCATGCGGCCACCATTTGAAACCCAGGTCGACGGCCTGCCATTGGAAATCGTCAAAATCCGGGCGTTCCGCGCCGGGTATCTCTCCCAGACTCCAACGCCAATCGTGGACGTTCGAGTCCAGCAGCCGGTCCAGTTGCTCGCGCGTGATCTCGGCACGCGCCGCTTGAATAAGCCCCAGGAACAAGAGCACCCCTGAGAGCCAAAGCCGACTAACCAGCATCATCTTCTTACGCTCCTATGACCCATTCGCTCTGACAATCCCACAAAAGACACTAATCTTGTGGGCCGGCATAAGCAACCTGATGAATTGAAACGCCCCGTTGAGCAAGCTAGAATGCGCCCGCTGACGGTGGATAAGAAGTAGTCCGGTTTCTGCGAGCTTGTGAAAGAATGTGGCACAGCCGCTCTCGGCTGTGTCATGCATCGGGCAGGATGGGAAGCTTTCACCGGTTACACAGCCGAGGGCGGCTGTGCCACATTACCATGAGGATTTCTCACAAGTTCTCCAAAACCGAGTGACGGGCGACGGAGCGCACAAGAGTTGCCGGTGATGCATTGGTTGCGGGCGCACAGGTCTTTTTTCCCTGCCGTGTTGGTGCTCACGGCGGTTCTTGCGGGCTGTTCACGTCCGGCGAAAACCGTATCCCCCGAGCGGCGCAGCACGGTCATTTTCGATATGGAGAGCCGGGTCATTACCCCCGATTTGTGGAATCCGTTTGTGCCGGGCGCGCGCATGGAGCATGGGTTCCAACAAAGCCTCATGGAGCCGCTGTTCATCCTGAACTATGAGACGGGCGAGATCGAGCCGTGGCTCGCAACCAGCATGACGTCAAATGACACGCTTGACGTCTGGACGCTTCGGTTGAGGCCGGGGGTCAAGTGGAGCGACGGTGAAGCGTTCAGTGCCGGCGACGTGGTGTTTACCGTGAACATGCTGTTGGCTAACGCGCCGTCGTTGATCTTTTCAGCGGCTTTGGAGGAATGGATCGACCGCGCTGAGAAAGTGGATGACTTGACCGTGCGGTTCACCCTCAAGAAACCCAATCCGCGCTTCCAACTGGACTACTGGGCCATCAAGATCTACAACGCCGTGTACATAATGCCCGAGCATATCTGGCGCGACAAAGACCCGCTCACGTTCAAGAACTACGATCCGAAAAAAGGATGGCCCGTGTTCACGGGACCGTACAAACTGCAAAGCTTTACAGAGACCGAGTTCGTCTATGTCAGGAATGACCACTGGTGGGGAGCGGAGACCGGCTGGAAGCCCTTGCCCAAACCCGCAAAGCTGATCTGGGTGTGGTACGGGCCTGAAGAGACGCGCACGGCGGCCATGGCCGATGACGAACTGGACTGCCTGTGCGACATCTCGCTCGGGGCGTATCAGGCGCTCGGGTATCGCAAACCGAATGTCTTTACGTGGTTTGATCATCCCCCGTACGCGTGGCTGGATCCCTGCTCGCGCACGCTCGAGTTCAACCACACCCGCGAGCCCTGGAACGACAAAGAGATGCGGTGGGCGATCAACTATGCCATCAACCGGGACGTGGTCGTTGCCGTCGCGTATGAAGGCACCACGTTGGCGTCGCGCCATTTCTTCCCGGCGTATCCGCCGTTGAACCGTTACGTGGATCTACTCGAAGCAAAGGGCCTGTATGAGAAGTATCCCCTCATGAAAAGTGATCCCGACCGGACGCGGCAAATCCTCGAGTCCAAGGGCTATCGCATGAACAGGAAGGGCTACTATGAGAAGGACGGCAAGGTCCTCAGCCTGGTCATCACGACCCATGAGGCGTACATCGAAAAGCAGCGCATCGCCCAAGTGCTGGTCGAGCAGTTGCAGGCCGCCGGGATCAACGCCACGCACCGCAATGAGGCCGGCGGAACCTGGAACGACAATTTCCAGTTCGGCAACTTCGAGGCGCGCATGGGTTGGCAGGCATGCGGCTCGATTAATGAGCCGTGGAGTTCGATGGATACCTTCAGCGCGCACTGGCTGAAGCCGGTGGGCGAGCGAGCCCAGTACAACGGCTGGCGATGGAGTAACGAGAAGTACACGGAGCTGGTCGACGAGATGGGCCGGCTGCCGCTCGGGGACCCGCGCATTGACGAGCTTTTTGTCAAGGCCATGGAGATTTGGCTGGACGAGCTCCCCATAATCCCCATTACCCAAGCCAAGAAACTGCTGCCGTTCAGCGAAACCTTTTGGCGGGGCTGGCCGAGCGCGCGGAACAACTACCTCCAGCCCCCGATCTGGTGGCAGAGCACACATGAGATCATCCACCGGCTTGAACCGGCGGAACCGCCCGAGCAGTAAGGGACTTGGCATTTACTGAAACACCCTTTATTAACAGGCGATGATCGGTTGCAGACAAGGGGTTGCAACCCCTTGTCTCTGCGATGTCGGTATGTTGCAAATTGCCGAGACCCTAAGGAGACGGAACGTTGCGAGGCCTTACGAAGGGTTACCTGATCAAGCGTCTGGCCATGTTCTTTCTCACGGTCTGGCTGGGTCTGACGCTGATGTTCATTGTTCCTCGGCTCGCCCCCGGCGACCCGGTGTCGGCCATGGTATCGCGATTGACTGCGCAGGCCGGGCGCGTCGAGCAGAGCGAACAGATCATCCAGGCCTGGCGCGCCCGCTTTGGCCTTGATGCCCCCCTGCCGCTCCAGTACGTCCGATACTTATTCAATTCATGCCGGCTCGACCTCGGCTATTCGATGGCCTATTTCCCGACCACGGTCGATGAGATGGTCAAACGCGCGATGCCGTGGACCATCGGTCTCCTGTCGCTGGCCACGATCTTCTCGTTCACGATTGGAAACGCCATCGGCGCCCTGCTTGGTTGGCGGCCGACGCCCAAGGTACTCAGAGCCGTGCTGCCGTTCACGCTGTGCTTCACGTCCATCCCGGCCTTCATGCTGGGCATTCTTCTGGCCTACGTGTTCGCTTTCGGGCTGCGGCTGTTTCCCTTTGCGGGAGCGTACAGTCGCGGCGTCGTGCCGCAGTTGAGTTGGGAGTTCGTCACCAGCGTCGTGTACCACGGCACGTTGCCGGCCCTTGCGATCATCATGACGAGCATGGGGCATTGGGCGCTCGGGATGCGCGCCATGATGGTGGGGAACGCGGGCGAGGACTACATGATCTTGGCCCAGGCGAAGGGATTGCGGCCCAGCCGGATTTTCTGGATGTACGGTGTCCGCAACGCGGTCCTGCCGCAGTTTACTTCGCTTGCGCTGTCCATCGGCGGGATCGCGGGCGGCTCGATCATTGTGGAATACATTTTCACGTACCCGGGCATGGGGTACCTGCTGTATCAGGGAATCGTGAATAACGACTATCCGCTCATCCAGGGCATCGTGTTCATCCTGATCTGCGCGGTGGCTACGGCGGTGCTGATCATTGACCTGGCCTATCCGCTGATCGACCCGAGAATTACCTATGAACGCGGATAGCCGGCAGACGGAGGAATGCATCGAGCAATGACCAAGCGCGCACGGCGAGATTTCTCGTGGCTCAACGGCAAACTGGCCGTGGGCGCGACCCTCATTCTGCTGGTCGTGTCATCGGGAATCCTGGGGCGGTTCTTCTGGGACGTGAAACAGGCCCGAGTAGCTTCCTGTCCGCTGAACTTGCCTCCGGTCGGTTTCGGGGTTCCGGGACCGGGATTCGAGCCCGCGCGTCCCGAACATCCGTTGGGCACGGAAAGCAGCGGCAGGGATATGCTGGCCTTGCTGATCACGGGGACCCCCAATTCATTGCTCGTGGGTTTGATCGCCGCCGCCATAGGAATCGCCGCGGGCACGCTGCTGGGCATGACGGCCGGGTTTCTCGGCGGCTGGGCCGATACCGTCATCCGGGTGTCCGCGGACTCCGTGATCACGATCCCGTCGTTGGCCGTCCTGATCGTCATTTCATCGTATGTCTCCGAGATTGACATTCAAAGCATGGGCCTGCTGTTGGCGCTGTTTGCATGGCCTGGAGCCACACGGGTCATCCGAGCGCAAGTGCTCAGTCTGCGTGAGCGAGGCTATGTCCAGATGGCCCGGCTCTCGGGGGCGTCCACCCTCGAGATCATGGTGGTCGAACTGATGCCGAACTTGCTGCCTTACCTTGCCGCGTGTTTTACCGCCAGCGTGTCCGGGAACATCCTCGCGGCCACGGGACTCGAGGCGCTGGGACTCGGGCCCAGCCGGGTCCCGACGCTGGGCATGACCATCTTCTACGCGATCCGGGGCGCGGCGATCCTTCGAGGGATGTGGTGGTGGTGGGGCCTGCCCATCTTGATGCTGGTGATCATTTTTACAGGGCTATTCCTGATCGCGGTCGGTCTCGATGAAGTGGCCAATCCGCGGCTGCGCGGCCTGGGGAAATCGAAATGAGCAATGAACAGGAAACCCCCATTATCTTTAGAGTCGAGGGGCTGACCGTTCATTACGACACGATCCCCGGCCCTACCGTCGCCGTCAATGATGTCAGTTTCGAGGTGCACCACGGGGAAATCCTGGGGCTGGTCGGCGAGTCGGGATGCGGGAAGAGCACGGCGGCCATGGCCATCTTGCGCCTGCTCCAGCCTCCGGGCCGCGTGGTGAAAGGCCGGGTCATGCTAAACGGCGCCGATGTGCTTGCCCTGAACAAGACCGAACATCGAGCGTTTCGCTGGCGCCAGATGGCCTTGATCCCGCAAGGCGCCATGAACGCCTTGAATCCGGTAATGCGGATCGATAAACAGCTCGCGGACGCGATTACCGCGCACTCACGGAGTCGAGGCCGCGGCCCCGTGCGCAAACGCATTGACGAGTTGTTGGCCATGGTCGGGCTGCCCAAGGACGTGTGCGCGATGTTTCCCCATGAACTCAGCGGCGGAATGAAGCAGCGGGTATGTATCGCCATGGCCGTGGCGCTTAATCCGCCGCTGGTTATCGCGGATGAACCGACCAGCGCCTTGGACGTGGTTGTGCAGCGCCTCGTCGCACAGAACCTGCTCGACATCAAGAACCGGCTGGGCAACTCGATGATTCTGATCGGCCATGACATGGGCCTGATGGCGCAGTTGGCGGACCGCGTGGCCGTGATGTACGCCGGCAGCGTGGCGGAGGTGGCGCCCGTGGCCGCCGTGTTCGATCGGCCCCTTCATCCGTACACGCGGGAACTGATCGACTCGGTGCCCTCGGTCAAGAAACGGAAAGCGCTCCGGGTGCTCGAAGGCGGCCCGCCTGATCTCCGGCAATTGCCCCCGGGCTGCCCGTTTGAATCCCGGTGCTCCCATTCCATGCCCCGCTGCCGGTCGGATAAGCCCGTCCTTGTTGAACGGAAGACCAGCCAATGGGTGGCATGCCACTTGTACGATGAACAAGAGGAGAGTTGAGACGAGATGGGGAATTCAGAATACAGAATTCAGAATACAGAACGCCCGGGTAAACGCATACGAACGCCCAACATTCGGCGATTCTGTATTCTGAATTCTGTATTCTGAATTCCGTTTTTTTGGATTGAGACACCAATGACTCTACCGTTAATCGACATCCGCAACGCCACCAAGATATATGGCGCCGGCTTGTTCGGCGGTGGACGCAAGGTCACGGCCCTTCGAGATTGCAGTCTCGCCATCGAGGGGAAGCCGGCGACAATCACCGCCATTGCCGGCGAGAGCGGCAGCGGCAAATCCACCTTGGCCGGGGCCGTGCTGGGCTTTGTGCGACTGAACAAAGGCCAAGTCCTGTACCAGGGACAGGACGTCGCCACCATGAGCCGGCATCAACGATTCTCCTACCGGCGCGAGGTGCAGGCCATCTTCCAGGACCCCTACGCGGTGTTCAACCCGTTCTACCACGTCGAGCATCTGTTCAACCTCGTGATTCGCCGATTTGGCGTGGCCAATGGCAAACGCGAAGCGCGTGAGCGGGTGGAGCAAGCGCTTGGCAAAGTCGGCCTGCGGGGAGATGAGGTGCTGGATAAGTACCCGCATCAACTCAGCGGCGGCCAGCGTCAGCGGATCATGGTGGCGCGCGCCTACCTCATGGCCCCGCGGCTGATCGTGGCCGACGAGCCGGTGTCCATGGTCGACGCCTCCCTGCGGTCGATGATTCTCGACATCATGCTGCGCTTGCGCGATGAGGCCGGCATATCGTTCCTTTACATCACCCACGACCTGAGCACGGCCTACCAAATCAGTGACGATATCCATATCTTCTACCGGGGCGCGCTCGTAGAAAGCGGCCCCGTTGACGACGTCCTGGGCAGTCCCAAGCATCCCTATACCCAACTCCTCATCGAATCCATCCCCCTGCCTGACCCCTCGCAGCGATGGACCGCGGACATTTGCTTCACGGCGGTCGAAGAGAGCGAAGTCACCCTGGATGCCGGCTGCTGTTTCTATCCCCGCTGCCCGCAGCGCATGGATCAGTGCCGGGCTCACCCCCCGGCGCTGCTTCCCGTCTCAGGAGTCACTCACAAGGTCGCGTGTCACCTGACTTCTTCATCGCGGTCTTAGTATTGATAATTTGAGCATTCCGTGTATACTCAGTGTGAGGTGGAACTCATGGCGGTTACTCTGAAGCGGGAGAATGCCGCGCGAACCCCATCGGGGATGCCATCCGTGTCGGAGAAGAGCGGTTTTAAGGCGGTTTCTCGTTCCCAAGTTGAGCTTGAGAACGAGGGTAATACGGGAAACTGAACCTCGGGTGAGCGATGAACAGCGGAAAGGATCGGGCCATGTTTTTCTGCACTAATCCAATCTCAGAACGATTCCGTTCGATTTCATTCAACCGTACCGGAATGAAAAGCCACCGGACGCTCATCGGCATGATCTTCGTTATGGCCTTGTGCGTTGCAGAAACGTCGACGGCCCAACACATCCTCAAACCCTTATCGATGACCGGTGGAACGAGCGCCAATGGCAGCGCCATGTTCGGCAACTATGTTCTCGTAACAGAAGGGGGCGGGATCCGCATCGTGGACGTGTCGGATCCGAACTCGCCTGCTGCAATCAGCCACTTGACTCTGGGAGGTAGCTTACTGGACCCGGAGATCAACGGGGCCTACGCATGTGTGATGAGAGAAGAGTTGCTAGGGCCGAGCGCTGGAAATGTGAGGTACTACGCATCAGTTGTGGACATTGGCGATCCTCAACATCCTACGCTAATCTCGGACAGCCTGATCGACATGGACACGATGCATTACCCTCCTGTGGGGGCGTTTACCGACGGCCGATACGTATACGCGATTGTCGACTGGTTCTACATGAACAACTTCGATGTGGTGCTAAAGGCGATCCTTGAACACAACAACTTGGATGTGCCCTCTTTTCTGCCGCCTACGGGGCCCTTGCTCGTTGTTCTTGACCCAAGCGACTCAAAGGACCTTGTGGTCCCTCCTGGTTTAGAGGGAGAGGTGGGGGGTACCGTTATTCCGCATTTCCCTCGCATTGTGGGTGGAATGACCTGTAGCGCAGTCCTTGGATGGGCCGCATTCCGGGACCATCTCATTTACGCTGCAGAATTATTTGGGCTTGATGCGTTTCAACTGCATATTTTTGACGTCAGTAACGCAGCAAGTCCCGTCGACCGGGGTTCCGGAACGACCATTCCTGACATGACGCCCGGTGGTTTGTACAATAGTGCCATTGTGCACCTATATGGAAACCGTGCCTTCATTTCGTGTATTGCTGCAGATTCTTACAGCTCGACTGCCCGAATGGCGATCTTTGACGTGAGCGACCCTGACCATCCCTTGCTGCTCGGGTCCTTTGGGCCCTACGGAGGCACGGGCGGAGGCGGGGACTTCACAGTCTCCGGGAGCTCCTTATACTGGGGCATGGGAACGGAGATTTACAACATCAGCGACCCTTCGAACGTGCAGTACGTTTCGAGATTTGTGAGCGTCCCGGTGGAACACCCGCCTACAGATGTGGCCGGGGTTCGAGGCAGCCGTTTGTTCACCACGCAAGCCTTTGACGGTTTGGTCGCGTTTGATGTAAGCGATCCCCAGAATGTATCTGAGGCGGCCGCCTTCAGTCCCAAGACACCTGAAGCCATAGCCATCAAGGACAATTATGCTTACGTTGTCAGCTACTGGTATGCGGGCAGCACTACGGGCGGGATACAGCGCCTTGTTGTGATGGACCTAACTGACCCGAACAATCCTGTGGAAGTCAACAATCTGCCCCTTGCCACGGGCGACTATTTTCCTTCATGGTCTGGGCATCTTTCCTTATCCGGAGATCATCTGTATGTTCTACAAGACGATGGTCTTCGCATTTACGATATTGCGGACCAAGTCAACCCGTTGCAGGTGGGGCTTCTCGCGCCCCCGACGTTGTCGCCTCCCTTTGATGACCTCTTCGTTACCGAAGACTACGCCTATATCACCGGAACGGATCTCAATATTGTCGACATTTCCAATCCTGCCGCCCCATCATTGAAGGGTGTCTACCCGGGTTCAACGTCGTTTAATCCCCAGGCCGTCTTTGTGCAGGACAGCACGGCCTACATAACACATGCGACCGGCATTTCCGTCCTTGACGTTTCTGTGCCGGATAGCCCGGTTCTTTTGGGTGATTCAGCGGGGTTCACGGGCCCGTTTATCGTTGTCCGCGATGGCTATGCGTATATCGAAAGCGGTGGCAACATCCTTGCTCTTGACGTGAGCGACCCTAATAACATTATGCAGGTCGGCGCTTCTTCGAGTGGGGGCTACTCTGAAATACGGCTTGATGGGCAATACGTATATGCAGCGCGGCGTACTGACGACTACGCCCCGTATTTCGCCGGGTTAGTGGAAGTGCTCGACCTATCCGACCCGGCTTCTCCGACAGTGGTTGCCTATGGCCGTACAGGTACGAACGCGACAGCGGTTACACCAGGCCGGCGGGTTTGTGTCGCGGATCAGGATGGGGGCTTGGTGGTCTTCGAGGGTGCGCCGCTCGGCCCGATCCTGGACCCGCTGCCGGACTTTATCAATGCGGACTCGATCACGGTAACGGGCCGGGTACAACAGATCGGGGCGTTCGTGACAGTGGGCGGCGGGGACTATCCCGTTTCACTACAGCTTTGCCCCACCCAAACGACGTTCTCGATCGAGGTCCCGCTCCGGCAGGAATCGGTGAACCAACTGAGTGTGGCGACCCTTTCAGAAACGGGCCTGGCAAGCTTTCCCGCGATCCACAGACTCGTCGAATCAGACACGTTTCCCACAACCCGGGAGAAGATTTCCAGACTGAAGGTCACTCCCACTTCCGACAGCGTCCCGCTCGGGGAAGAACGCCCGTTTTCCTGCTCGGCCGTCTTCTCGAACCGCATGGAGGCGGACGTCACCGGGTGGGTCAACTGGGAAGATGCAAGAAACAAGGAATGTATCACGAGCGCTGGGCTGTACATGAACTCCAAAGCCGGCACCGCAGGGATACAGACTAACTACGCGGGGGTGTACAGCAACCTCGTGCCGGTGACGGACTCCGAGGGGAAAGCCGACGAAAAGGAAACGGCCGCGGCCGAACCTTCCGAGAACCCCGTGCTCTCGGCGGGGCTTGCGGCAGTGGCGGTTCCCAACGTTGTCGGCAAGACGAAAGCCGCCGCGACCACGTCGCTCAAGAACGTGGGCCTTGTGGTAGGCACGGTCACGTATTCTGCCAGCACGAAGCCCGTTGGCTGCGTGATCAGCCAAAGCCCCGCGGCGGGGACGATGGCCAATACCGGAACCTTAGTGAACCTTGTGATCCAGAAGGCGTACATCTCCGGCACGGTGAAAGACAAGTCAACGGGATTCGGCATACCGCCGGTAAGTCCACAGTACGGCAAGGTGCGGCTGTATCTTCCCGCGAGCAGCGCTGCACCGGTTGAGATCAGTACGAAGAATGATGCTTGCCCGACCTGTGTTCCCCCCAGGAAGTGCTCTGGAAGCTACTCCCTGTGGGTGAACAGCGAGAAGTATGCAGGAATCTCGACGGCGGCAAAATATGAGACCCAGGGTGTGAGGGGCGGGTTGGATGTGACGACGACGAGTAAGAGCAACGTGAACTTCACGGTGCCGCCCAACAGCGCGCAACCGCCTTCCGTCGCAGTCCTGGAGCCGTTGCCGAACAGCGTCGTTTCGAAGGACACGGCGCAGATACCGGTAACGGCCATCCTCTATGATCGAAACGGGACCGGGCTGACAGCGGCGACGATCACGGTCAATGGGGTGTCTACCAACATTCTGTCAAAGGTTACGCCGGAAGGATTCTATCGTGGCGTCTGGCCGGTGAGATCAGGCGCGAACACGTTCGAGTTTTCAGCGACGAACGTCAAGGGCAAGACGCCCGGGACGCCGAAACCGGCGGGGTGGGTGATCACGGTGACGCGGTCACTCACCAAGAGCGACGGGGCGAACGGCGAAAAGGCCGAAGTCCCGTGTGAGGACCTGTATCTCGATAACGACGGGGATGGTTTGCCCAACTGGATCGAGGATGAATTGGGGACACTCCGTGAAGATCGCGACACGGACTGGGACGGGTTGTCGGACGGAGACGAGTTCTACCTGTACGGCACGAACCCGAAATCGGAGGATACCGACGGGGATGGGATTCGCGACGACGTCGAGGTGGCGCAAGGCAGCAGCCCGCTGGTCGACGATCATGTACGGCTGCACGTGACGTTCCCCCCGGAAGGGGCTGCGGTTCGGGGGAACGCCTTGACGGTGGCGGCGGAACTAACGACCGTAGAGTCGGCGAGCGCGGTGAAGCAAGTGGCGTTCGAGATCAGCGGGCCGGGTCCGGGCCACGCCTGGGTTCCCCTGTCGACCCTGACTGCACCGCCGTTCGTGATCCAGACGAATGCGGATGCGTTGGCGCCGGGGTCGTATCAACTTCGAGCGAAAGGTACGTCGGAATGGGACCTGGTGGACGAGCCTGCCGTGGCAACGAACATCACCGTAACATCGGGCGCGCCCCTGCACGAGTACAACTCGGGGTTGGCGCATATCCTCGAGATCCCCGTCCATGCCGCTGCGGACAACCGCGTGGTCTCGATGCATCCGGGGAACCCGTTATATCCGGTGCGGCTGGAGTTGGCGGCCGGGGCCTTGACGGAGGACACGGTGCTGACCCTCACGTTTCCGGACCCGGACGGATTGACGCCCGACTTCACCACGCGGGAACTGAGGATCGGCCCCTATTTGCAGTTGAGCCTCGCGAGCGCACAGACGGAGTTCGCCTCGGACAAGATGCCCGTGATGACCATGTGGTATCCGGACACGGACAGCGACGGGATCCTGGACGGGGCGCCCTATCGCGAGGACTGGCTGAAGGTGAAACATCTGGCGGTGAGCAACCAGTTCGAGGACGTCTCGGCGAACGCGCTGAACACCGCGGAGAACTTCGCGGCGGCGAGCACGGCCCACTTCAGCGTGTTTGCGCTGCTCTACGAGACGCCCTACTTCCCGGTTTCGATCGATACGGAAGCTCAGTTGCCCGGGGTGCTGGTTGGGGATGCCATGTCGCTGCCATTGTATGGCTCAGGCGGAAGCGCGCCGTATTCATGGTCGCTCGGCGTAGGCCAGCCTCCGCCAGGAGTGGGTGTTACCGGCGACGCAATCACCGGAACGCCGACGGTGCGTGGGAATTACTCCTTTGCAGTTCAGTTGGCCGATTCACAGACGCCTTCTTCCATAACATCCAAGACCTTTCTGTTTCCCGTTTGGGAGGCCGACCAGGACGATGACGAGAACGGAGTTCCAAACTACGTGGAGGGGTCAGGCGACCTTGATCAGGATGGGGTTCCGGATTACGCCGATCCCGACAATGACGGGGACGGTATTTCGGACATTGTCGAGGGAACCGGGGACCCGGACGGAGACACTATCCCCAACTACCTGGACTCGGACAGTGACGGGGACGGCGTCCCGGACGCGGCGGAGTGGATAGGCAACGGGACGCCATTAGACCCGCACACGGACGTGGACGGGGATGGCACGCCGAACTACCTCGATCTCGACAGCGACGGGGACGGAATACCGGATGCGGTCGAGTGGTCCACCGGCTCGAACCCCTTTGACGGGGATAGCGACGGCGACGGAATGCCGGACCCGCTGGAAGGCGCCGGCGACCCGGACGGGGATGATATCCCCAACTTCCTCGACCCGGACAGTGACGGGGACTGGGTCCCGGACGCGGTCGAGCGGATCGGAGACGGGACCGCCTTGGACCCGCATACGGACGTGGACGGGGATGGGATTCCGAACTACCTGGACCTGGATAGCGACGCGGACGGCATAACGGACACCCTCGAGTGGCTGCTTGGCTCGGACCCCTACGACGCGACCAGCGGCGTGCCGGTCGCGCCCTGGGCGCTCGCAGTCCTGATATTGGCCCTCGGGATCGCTTGCGTACTTTTTATGGTAACATCTAAGCAGAAATCGGGAGCATGAAAGCCGGGAGTATGTGGGGAGTTGTGGAGCGAAACGAGAATTCGATAGCTCCATTGTGTAAAGATGACAAGAATAGAGGCTATTGACAATCGGCAGACACTCAATCGGTAGGTATAGGCATACGGAGAACACAGATGAAGCATATCCGCACCATTTCACGCTGTCAGCCAGAGAAAGCGCAATTTGAATCGGTATTGCAGTTCGTTGGGTTGCTGAGCGCCATAGTGGCTTTAATCGGCAACGTTATGACCACCTTCGGTCTTTCTAAGGGGTAGCAGGCGGCAAGTGTCCCTCGTTGTCCCTCGTTTGTACCGGGACAATCGCCCTCGTTCCCAAGTTGAACTTGGGAACGAGACGACTTGGGAACGAGAGGATGGTGCGGGACAGAGAAGGTATCGATATGTTCCAGTGTCATTGCGAGCGAGGCGAAGCAATCTCGTCTAGTCATCACAAGCGCAGGCTCTCCGAGGGTTGTCGGAGCTTCCTTCGCTGCGCTCGCAATGACACTGTGAGAAATCCGGGCTAGCTTAGAGTGGAGGGGAACAACCCATGCCGCACGATGAAACCAGAAGGATCCCACAAGAGGAATTGCCGGATTACAACTCCACCAAGTTCGATGAACAAGAGACCTCACTTTCAGAAAGCGGCCCCTCGGCGGAACGTCCAAGCCCAAGCTCAGGTAAACCTGCCGCGGGACCCAATATTCAAGACCCGATCATAGGCGCTGATGTGGGCTCCTACAAGATCATTCAACTCCTGGGCAAAGGCGGTTTCGGCAAAGTTTACAAGGCCCGCGACAAAACCCTTGGCCGGGAAGTGGCGATCAAGTTTCTCCATAGTACGGTTGATTTCAGACGGCGGGCATTGTTTGAACGTGAAGCGAAGGCCATTGCGGCGCTCAGCAAACATCCGAACATTGTTGTGATTCACCAATGGGGCGAGCACGAAGGTCAAAACTATTTTGTCTTGGAGTTTGTCGAGGGCAGCGCGGAGAAGCTCTTGGAGGAACACGAGGATGGTTTGCCGCTGGCAATGGCTTTGCGCATTGCGGCAGAATGCGCCGAAGCCCTTCACGAATCGCACAAGAACAAGATACTGCATCGGGATGTGAAGCCGGCGAACATCCTCATCGAGCCGAGCAACGGCGCGGTGAAACTGACCGATTTCGGCCTTGCGAGCTTCGGGCCCTCGAGTGATTTCACCATCCATGGGACCGTCAGCGGTTCTCCTTCTTACATGTCTCCCGAACAGGCCAATGCAGAGCAGCTTGATGCGCGTACGGACATCTTCTCCCTCGGCGTCACGTTGTATGAACTCCTTTGCGGCAGACTTCCATTTGAAGCGACTGCTCCGGAAGACACCATAGCGCGCATTCGCAACAATGATCGCGTATTGCTTCATACGCGCCGTCCCGATTTGCCCGAAGCGGTATGTTCCATCGTCGAGAAAGCCACCGCATTCGCGCGGGCCTCTCGCTACCAAACGGCGCAGGAGTTTGCGCGGGCGCTCCGCATCGCCCTCCAAAGTCTCGAGCGCAGCGGAAAGGTCGTTTCAGAACCTGCGCCGACCATTGCGGCGCCGTCCGGGGGGCCTCAAACGCGCGTCAAGGCAAGGCGTCCCTTCGTGCGCGTTGCGATTGGCGTTGCCGCGTTCGTGCTGGCTGTGGTTTTGCTGGCCTCGTGGAATCGACTGGTTTCGAGGCCGGGAGGCCGCACATCAGGGAATACCGCCTTGGCGGCGGCCAAAGAGTATATGGACCGCAAGGATTTTTCTGACGCGGCCAGCGCCTATCAGCAATACCTTGAGCAGGATTCCCAAAACGGCCCCGCCCTGCATGGACTCGGCCTCGCCCTGGCCGGCGAAGGCAGAGTTGAAGACGCGGCTGGGATCGTGAACCGTATTCAGGACGAGAATCTGCGGGCGGAAGTTGCCGCCGCCCTCGCGTTTGAATCACAGCGCCCTGATGCCCGCCAGGAGATCGAGCAAGCGGCCGCCGCCGCCCAAACGAAATATCCACAAGTGCTCCTTGCACGGCTCAACGCCTTGGACGGCAAGGATGACGAAGTCGTTCAGCAGCTTGCCAATCTCTCGGCCAACCAATTCAGCTTCGCTTATCAGTATGCTGAGGCGCTTCAGACCTTGGGGCAGGCGTACTATCATCTCAACAAGCTCGCTGAAGCAAAGAGCGCCTTTGACGAACTGAGCAAGTTTTCGGTTCCCGGGCTACAGGACACGGCAAATGCCTATAACGCCGAGATCGCGCGAAAACGCGATGATTCCCGGCGCGAACAGGTGCATGTCGCCGCATTACGGATTAGTGAGCAGATGAAGAATCAGGAGGCCCAACCCGCCAATATCGATGATTGGACGAGCCGCCCCTTGACCTTCTTCATCCTGCCCTTCGAGGCCGTCCGCAGCCGTCATGCCGTGGAATCGGGCTTGGCCGATCTTCTTCCAACGCTGTTGGGCGATGAATTGGATAAGAACACTTCAATGAATCTTGTGGACCGCGACATAATCAACGAAGTTCTCGCCGAACAGGAGTTGTCGTCGCTCGTAGGGTCAAAGGAGGGCCGGCTGCGGTTGGGAAGAGTGCTTGGCGCAAGGATTATCCTGGGGCTTACCATCACGACCGGCGGCGGCAAGGAAAAGGTGATGGTGAAAGCCGACGACGTAGAAACGACGGAGCGAATTCCCGTCCCTACGTTTGAACTGCAACGCAGTATCGATTCCGAAGCGGTTGCTCTGTCGCTGAGAGAAGGCATCTGGCAAGAGATGCGCCGTCAGTTTCCCCTTCAAGGGCGCCTCTATCTAGGCGAGAAGGGCCCGGAGACAAACATCGGCGCGGAAGTAGGCGTGACCCCGGGGATGACCTTCCAGATTCTTTCCGACAAGGATGCTCCACCTATCGGTGGTGCACAAGCCTCGGTTCAAGGAGATCCGGGTGCTAGCACGGCCCGGCTTGTGCTTACGGGCGTTGACACCACTAAGTTGGGCAAGACGCATGAGGGCGGCTGGTACATTCGGGAGAAAATCCAGGCCGCGTCGTGAGGACTGACGTGAAGGGAACAACCATTCTACAGTGCACGGTCGTAGTCTTCGCTCTAACCGCCACAACGGTGTTGAGCGGATGCTCGTCTTTAGATTCCGGCCAACAAAAAGCCTATGTGTCGAGTGACGTCACCTACGGCGTCACCAAAGGAACTTTCAGGGGGCGTTGGTGGAACTACTATGAACGGGGATGCTCATTTCTCGACGGCGGTTTCTATGACGAGGCGGTCAGCGACTTCAACGTGGCGATCAAAGGCCGAACTCGCGACCAACTTTGGCCGCGAACGTATGGATTGCACTTTGTTCCCGACTATTTCCCGAACCGCGAACTCGGCATCGCATACTACCAACAGAATAAGGTCGAGGACAGCATCAAGCAGCTCGAGTTGAGCCTGGGCCAACGTTACTCGGCGCGCGCGGCCTTTTATCTGGGGGAAGCGCGCAGGAAATGGCTTGAATCCACGGGAAAGGACACCGCACCGCCCGCTATCAGTATCACCGCGCCGGCCAACGGCGTACCCGTCGGGGGAACCCAGGCGGAACTTCAGGGCATCGTGCGCGACGATACGTTTGTTGGCGGCATCACGATTAACGGCCAAGCCGTCGACATAAAGGTCTCCGCTCCGGAGGTGCCGTTTTCGCGGATCGTCCCGCTTCGCCCAGGCCAAAACACGATCGAGATCTCGGCAAACGACCTCACAGGCAAGTCCGTTTCCACCAGCGTGCCGATTACCGACGATGTCGATGGCCCCATGGTAAGTTTCGACACGCCCGTGGCCGTGCCGGGCGCCTTGCACGGTGTCGCGTTCGACCCTTCAGGGGTCGCTTCGATGCAGGTCAACGGGAAGACGGCCAACCTGGCCCAGGGAAACGATGGATCTGTTGCGTTCAACGTGGACCTGGTTCGGGAAGGCCTCAAGCCGCCCCTGCACTATGAATGCGCCGACAAGTTGGGCAACGTCACCGCTGGAACGCTCCCGCTGGACCTGTTGGTGCTCAGCGGACGGATTCCCGACATTGTTTTTGCAGGAAACCCCGGACCGTTGGTCTCCGTGGGCGGTGGGCTGCGCGCGGTGGTGATCAACGGAGAACTCACGGCCGTGGCCGCCGCTTCCGCTCCGGTTAAGGGGGTGCAAGTGGCCATCGCCAACCTGGAAGAGGGCCAGCAGTATTTCACGGATGAGATTGTGGTGGCCCTGAATATCAATGCGGAAAATCCCATCCAGGGAGTCGAACTCAATGGCGAACCGGTGCAAACGATCCCCGGCCGCAACTCTTTGCATGTATCCCGGAAAATCCGGTTGAACGAAGGCGAAAACCAACTCCTCGCCAAAGCGTCCGACCAGCAAGGCGCCTCGGGAACGGATCAGAAGACCGTACAACGCCAGGCTTCCGCCATCGAGATGAACAAGGGCAAGCTCGCCATCACTTTCCTGGGCAGCATTACCGCGGAGAAGGACCCGAAACTCGCTGAAGACGCCGACTACATCCTCAATGAGCTGGCCAATTCAAAGGCCGTGCAAAAGCGTTTCACGGTCGTCGACCGAGGAGACATGCTCAAACAGGCGCTTGCCGAACAGGAGCTCTCCGCCGCACTTGCGTCAAAAAAGAGCAAGCTCGCGCTGGGCAAACTCGTGTCCGCCGAGATGATGATTACCGCGCGCATCCGGCGCGACCAGGAGTCCATCGAGATCGTGCTTGAGGGCACCAGCACCGAGACGGCGGTGCGCACCTTGCCTAAAGTGGACGTGGCAGGCCCCTATGCCGAACTGGACCAGCTCATTGAGGCCCTCGGAGTGCGGCTGGTGCAGGAACTGCCTCGCGCTCAGGGCACGGTGCTGCAATGGGCCAGTCCGGAGATCACCATGGACCTCAACGCGAGCCAGGGCATCCGCGACAGTCTGAAATGCCTCGTTTTCCGCACGGAAAACGTCGTGAACGAGAAAACCGGCGAGGTGCGGGGCGCCAAACCGATTGTTCTGGGCGAGGGCCTTATCGATAGCGTCAGCGCGCGATTCAGCACGGCCAAAGCCCTCCCCACCGAGGAAAACCCGGACGTGTCCAAACTCCCAATCGAAGCGGGACAATATGTTGTCATCAAGTAACCCTATACTCATACCAATTCGCAGTCAAAAGGAGACGATCACGCCCTTAAGTGCCAGCTGAATCTGGAACTCAGGAAATCACGAATGGTCAACAAGCACAGCCACTATTGTCTTCCTGAGTT